>Ga0210044_10004291_pt1 | contig 19925 bp, 17 predicted proteins | sample CryGey13umfilter_2_FD_183959 | JGI IMG/M metagenome (GOLD analysis project Ga0210044, IMG submission 183959) | Groundwater microbial communities from aquifer in Utah, USA - Crystal Geyser 4/9/14 3 um filter (SPAdes) (version 2) | ecosystem: Environmental > Aquatic > Deep subsurface >... | reverse complement strand
TTCTTCTTGGGCGCGGCCTTCTTCTTGGGCGCGGCCTTCTTCTTGGGCGCGGCCTTCTTCTTGGGCGCGGCCTTCTTCTTGGGCGCGGCCTTCTTCTTGGGCGCGGCCTTCTTCTTGGGCGCGGCCCTCTTCGGATCGGACGACGTGGCCTTCGTTGCCGTGGTCGTCTTGGGCGCCGCGAGCTGCGCTTCGCGCGCCCTCGCGGCCTCGTCGAGCAGGGACTGCGTGATCGGTCGCCGACCCACCGAGCGCATGGGCGTCATGCCGGAGACGGGCAGCAGCCCCGCCTTGGAGGCGGCTTGAAACGCCTTCTTCTGGGCGGTGGGCTTGGCGAAGTAGCGCTTCAAGGGTTCGACGTAGTACTTGCGCCAGCCCGCCTTGTACTTCTCCCCCTGACCTTCGGGGATGCCGGTGTGGGTGATGGTGAAGCGCGTACCGCCCGCTGCGGCTTCGAGCTCCACCGTCACCTGCGAGTCGGGCGCGTCATTGGGAAAGTCTCGCGTGCGCCACGTCATGTCGATGCGGGAGCTCGTCTGAATCGCCACATGCGTGGCGTCGATATAGCCATCCGCTGCCGACAGACGCCCACCGACCCATGGGTCGACGGTGGCGCGGCTACCCGTGAAGGCGCTGTGATGCCGCTCGTCCATCCACGCCTTGAAGATGGCGTTCGGGCTGGCGTGTATCAGCGATGAGAGTTGCAGTTCATCTGTGGCCATGCCCCGCTCCTGGCGCTCAATGGGCCGACCGGCGAACATCCGCCGGCATCATCGGGGCTACGCCCCATTTCATCGGTCTGGCCCAGTTTATGAAAAGTTGGACGACGAGCGCAAGAAGCGCCCCCCTGGAGCCTTCGATGAGACATTCGAGGCGCGGCCCGCATCGGCGGTCGAAAGTAGACACGAATCTAGGTAGACCGGGTAAAGTCCCGAAACTACGCCTGAAGATGAGTCATTCAACGAGACGACGGGGGCCGCCGTGACCTCCCTGGATAGGGACTCGGGGACTCGGCAGCGGGAGATCCCGGTGCGGGTTTCGGTGGATCGCGGCGGCACATTTACGGACTGTGTGGCCCTCGATCTCGCCGCTGGGCGAGTCTGGCATACCAAGATTCGCTCGGGAGAGGACGCCGTGATGCGCGGCCTCGAGGCGCTGCGCGAGCTCGCATGCTTGCACATTCAGGAGCTGCGTCTCGGGACCACCGTCGCGACGAACGCGCTGCTCGAACGGGGCGGAAGTTCGGTTGCGCTGGTCACGACCGAGGGCTTCACGGATCTCCTTCGCATCCGCGATCAGCGGCGGCCCGATCTGTTTCGCCTGGACGCCACGCGCAGAGCGCCGCTCACGGATCTCACCTTGGGCGTGCCGCGAGGTGTGGCCTGGGCCGAAGGCGCGCTGCGTCGGCGGCTGATGGCGTGGCGCGAGCGCGGCGTCTCGGCGCTGGCCGTCGCGCTCCTCTTCGCGCATCGCGATCCGGAAGCCGAGCTGCGCGTGGAACGAATCGCGCGCGAGGCAGGCTTCGACGAGATCAGCCTCTCTCACCGGCTTTCGTCGCGTCCCGGGCTCTTGGCGCGTGCCGAGACCTGCGTGCTCGACGCCTACCTCAGCCCCGTGCTCTCGCGTCACCTCGCGCAGCTGGACGCACGCCTCGGCGGCGTTCCGCTCACGGTCATGACCTCGGCCGGAGTTCTGGTGGAACCGGCCCGTGTTCGCGGCGTGGAAGCGCTGCTCTCCGGGCCCGCCGGCGGCGTGGTGGGCGTGCACGCGCTGGCGAACACGCATCAGCTCGGAGAGGTCGTCGGCCTCGACATGGGCGGCACGTCCACGGACGTGTGTCGCGTGGAGGGTGAACTGCCGTTGGTGCGCGAGGCGGAGGTCGACGGACATTGGGTGCGCACGCCCACGCTGGCGATCCACACCATCGCGGCGGGTGGGGGTTCGGTCTGTCGCTTCGACGGCGAGCTTCTCCGCGTGGGTCCCGATAGTGTCGGGGCCGAGCCCGGGCCGTTGAGCTATGGTCGCCCCGAAGCGCACGAACTCTCGCTCACGGACGTGGCCATCGCCCTCGGTCGCGTCCGTCCCGAGCGCTTCCCGATTCCCCTCGCGCCGGATCGTGCACGCGAGGAGCTGACACGCGTCGCGGCTCGCGTGAGCGAAACGGGTCAGGCGATGGACTGGCGCGCGCTGGCGCAAGGTTTCTTCGACGTGGCCGTGGAGGCCATGGCGGGGGCGCTCCGGCGCGTCTCCGTGGGTCGTGGCTACGATCTGCGCGAGCACACACTCATCCCCTTTGGCGCGGCCGCCGGGCAATACGCCTGCGCCGTGGCGCGCCTGCTCGGCATCCGGCGCCTTCTGCACCATCCGCTCGCGGGCGTGCTCTCGGCCTACGGCATCGGCCTGGCGTCGCGCTCCTGGCAGGGCGAGATCAACCTCGGGGCGCTCCCTCTCTCGGATCATGCCCAGGTCCGCGTGCGCGTGGCGGAAGGAATGGAGACCCTCGCGCTGCGAGGGGAGGGCGCCTTGCCCGCCGAGCCGGACGTGGCGCCCGCGCTCTCCTTTCGTCTCGGGCTGGGCTATGCGGGCTCGGATACCACGCTCGATCTTCCGGTGATGCCGCTCGAGACCAGCGAGGCGCGCTTCCACGCCTTGCACGAGCGTCGCTTCGGCTACGCCGCCAAGGAGCGCGGGGTGGAGGCACGAACGCTGCACCTGACGCGCAGCTGGGAGAGCACTCCGCCCACGCTGCAGGCATCCATCGAGCAGTCCACGAGCGCGCGCGGAGAGCTCTTCGTGGATGGACAGCTGCTCGAGGTTCCGCTGGTGCGCGGCGAAGCCATCGTGCCCGCGTCCATCGTCCAGGGGCCGATGATCGTGCTCGAGGCGAGCAGCACCTTCGTGCTCGAGCGGGGTTTTTCGGCCACGCGACGCGCCGACGGTGCGCTCCTGGTCGAGCAGATCGAGGAGTCGACGAGTGCGTCGCCCGAGCGAATCGAGGGCGCCGACCCCGTCTCCCTCGAGGTCTTCGAGCGTCGCTTCGCGTCCATCGCCGATGAGATGGGCGCCGTCCTGCAGCGCACGGCGGGTAGCACGAACATCCGCGAGCGCCTCGACTTCTCCTGCGCCGTCTTCGATGGCGAGGGCTCGCTGATCGCGAACGCGCCGCACATCCCCGTGCACCTCGGCTCGATGGGCGAGACGGTACAGGCGCTCCATGCCCGTCATCCGGAGTGGGCGCCCGGCGAGGTCTACGCCAGCAACGCGCCCTCGCTCGGTGGCACTCACCTGCCCGACATCACCGTCGTCAGCGCGGTGTTCTGCGGGCAGGCGCGGCCTCAGTTCTTCGTCGCCTCACGCGGGCATCACGAAGACGTGGGCGGCATCAGCCCAGGTTCGATGCCCGTCGACTCGAAGTGCCTGAGCGACGAAGGCATCGTGTTCGAAGCGTTCCTGCTCGTGCGCGAGGGCGTCCTGCGTCGAGAGGCGCTGATGGAGCGGCTCGGCCAAGGGCCGCATCCAGCCCGCAATCCGCGCATGAACCTGGCGGATCTCGAGGCCGCCGTGGCCGCGAACCAGCACGGCATCCGATCGCTCGAGGCGCTGGTGGAGGAGCGCGGCCTCGCGCGCGTGCGGAGCATGATGGCCTTCGCGCTGGACCACGGCGAGGCGGCGGTGAGGCGCGCCCTCACGCGCTTGCCCGAGGGTGAGCATCGCTTCGACGACGCCATGGACGACGGCGCACGCATCGCGCTTCGTCTGGTACGGAAGGGCGCGAGCCTGGCCCTGGACTTCGAGGGCACGTCCCCCGAAGTGGCTGGAAATCTCAACGCGCCGTGGGCGATCACCGTGGCCGCGCTGCTCTACGTGCTGCGTGTTCTGGTCGACGAGGAGCTGCCCCTGAACGCCGGTTGCCTTCGCCCCGTGAGCGTGCACATTCCCAGCCGCTCGCTGCTCTCGCCCGGTCCAGACCGCGCGGTCGCAGCAGGCAACGTCGAGACGTCCCAACGTGTGGTGGACGTGCTGTTGGGCGCCTTCGGCCTGGCGGCGGCAAGTCAAGGTACGATGAACAACCTCAGCTTCGGCGACGCGAGCTTCGGCTACTACGAGACCCTCGGGGGCGGTGCCGGGGCCGGTCCGAGCTTCGATGGCGGCTCGGGCGTTCACACGCACATGACGAACTCGCGCATCACGGATCCCGAGGTGCTCGAGGCCCGCTTCCCGGTGCGTGTGCGCCGCTTCGAGCTGCGTCGCGGATCGGGGGGCGCCGGTCGCCATCACGGCGGCGACGGTCTCGTGCGGGAGTTCGAGCTACTGGCCCCGCTGGACGTCTCGCTGCTGACCGAGCGGCGCGTGAGGGCCCCCTACGGGCTTCAGGGCGGCGAGCCTGGCGCGAAGGGGCGAAATCTCCTGAACGGAAAGCCGATCCCGGGTCGCGTGCGATTCTCCGGGGCCGTCGGCGACCTGCTGCGAATCGAGACGCCCGGTGGCGGCGGATACGGAGCGCCACGCGGATGAACCTGTGGCGTCGGTTCCGGAACGTGATCGTGCTGCGCATCCTGGGCGTGGCCGATACGCCCCATCGCATCGCCTGGGGCGTGCTCCTGGGCTTCCTGGTCGCGATGACGCCCACCATCGGCCTGCAGATCGTCCTCTATCTGATGATCGCGACGGCGCTTCGGGCGAACAAGGTCTCGGGCATCCCGATCCTGTTCATCAGCAACCCCTTCACGGCTGTGCCGCTCTACTACTTCTGCTTCTGGCTCGGCAGCCTGGTGCGACATGGGGGAGGGGCCAGCGCCAGCCGAGAGGAGCTCGCCTCACGCCTCTCCCAGAGCGCGACGGGTACCCAACATGGGCTGGGCGACCTCATCACCCTGGCCTTCTGGCAGCAGGTGCTCGACGTCTTCGTCGCGCTCGGCGCAGACCTCTGGATGGGGAGCCTCGTGCTCGGACTGGTCACGGGCGTGCCCGCCTACTTCCTCACGTTCTGGGGTGTGAAGGCCTACCGTCGCGCGCGTGGCCACGGCGGCTGACGCGGCGCTCCTTCATTCCGCGCCGTGGCGCCCTGCACCGGCGGCGAAGCGCGCGGCTCCGGCCACGCCCTCCTGCGCCAGGGAGTCGAGGCCACGCAAGAATTCCTGGCGCAGTCCCTCCTGAAGCGGAAGATCGAGTCCGGCGTAGACGCTCTCGCGATCCGAGAGCATGCACCCCTGAGGGTGACGGGCGATGTCCCGCGCCAGCTGCTCGGCCTGCGGGCGCGCCTGACCGGTGGGCACCACGCGGTTGAGCAGGCCGATGGCGAGTGCCTCCTCGGCCAGGACCTCGCGCCCGGTGAGGATCAGGTCGAGGGCGCGTCCGAGCCCGACCACTCGCGGCAGGCGCACGGTCCCGCCGTCGATCAGCGGCACGCCGAAGCGTCGGCAGAAGACGCCCAGCTTCGCGTCGCTCGCTCCCACGCGCAGGTCGCAGAGCAGCGCGAGCTCGAGCCCCCCCGCGACGGCGTAACCCTCGATGGCCGCGATCATGGGCTTGGTCGACACCATGCGGCTCGGTCCCATGGGTCCGTCGCCGTCCGGCTCGAGGCGGTTGGCTTCGCCGCTCGAGACCGCGTGGAGATCGGCGCCCGCGCAGAAGGTCCCGCCAGCGCCCCATAGGACACCCACCCGAACTTCGGGGTCGGCCTCGACCGCTCGGAAGGCGTCCGCCAGGGCTCCAGCGGTCGCGCGATCGACGGCGTTCCTGCGCTCGGGTCGATGGAGCACGATGGTGGCGATTTCGCCGTTGGTTTCGATGCGTACGCTCATGCCGCAGCTTCGCGCACACGCGCGCCTCCGCCAAGCGGGGTGCGAACTCGGCCCTGGCGAGTACACTCGCGCCCATGTCGACGTCCCCGTCTTCTCGCTCCCTCCTGTTCACGCTCGCGCTCCTCCCGCTCCTCGTCTCGCACGCCGCCGCTCAGACCCCCCCTGACTGCAGCACACCGCGCCGCGCGGCCATCACCTTCCTCGCGAACCTGCCGCCCAACGCAGACGCACCCGCGAACGCGGTGGAGTGCTTCGATTGGGCGCACGCCTCGATCCCCGCGGGCGAGCGAGTCGAGCTCGCGCAGCACCTCAAGCAGGCCCTCGACATCTCGGGCTACTGGGTGAAGGTGGACGAGCTCCCGGACGAGACCTCGCCTGAAGGCCCCGAACGTCTGCCCTTGGCCGACGAGCTCTCCGACATCTACCTGCAGAAGGTCGGCGAGCGTTGGCTTGTCTCGGCGTCCAGCATTCGCGCCATCCCGCGCATCTACGCGTCGCACGTGAACGAGGGTGTGGAGCGCGCTGTCGCGAGTCTGCCCGCGCCACTCTTGGCGCAGCCGCTCTTCGGCATCGCCTGGTGGCAGATCCTCGGGCTCCTCTCCGCCATCCTGCTCGCCTTCGTGGCGCGGGCGTTCATCAGCTGGTTGGTCGCGGCCCAGGGGCGTCGACTGCTCAGGCTGCGCGGCGCGGGCGCCGACACGGACATCGTGGACAAGGCCGCTCGCCCCCTCGGCACTCTGGGCATGTCCGCCGTACTCTATTTCCTGCTGCCCGTGCTGCGCTTCGGGGCGCGCTTCAACGACATCGCCTTCGTCGCGGTGCGCGTGCTGGCCGCCTCGGCGATGGTGCTGCTCGTGTACCGGTTGGTCGATCTCGCGAGTGATGTCTTCGCGCGCCGGGCCGAGAAGACGGACACCAAGCTCGACGATCAGGTCGTGCCCCTGGTGCGCAAGACACTGAAGGTCTTCGTCGTCGCACTGGGCATCATCTTCATTCTGCAGAACATGGACATCGACGTCGGCTCCCTGATCGCCGGCGCGTCCCTCGGTGGCTTGGCCTTCACCCTCGCAGCGCGCGACACCGTCGCCAACTTCTTCGGCTCCGTCAGCATCTTCGCGGATCAGCCCTTTCAGGTCGGCGATTGGGTGGTCATCGACAGTCATGAAGGCGTCGTGGTGGAGGTGGGCATGCGCTCCACGCGTCTTCGCACCTTCGCCAGCTCGATCATCTCCATCCCGAACTCGATCGTGGCGAACGCCGCCGTCAACAACTTCGGCCTGCGCCTGTTCCGTCGCTGCACCTTCGAGCTGGGGCTGACCTACGAGACCACGCCCGACCAGATGCAGGCCTTCTGCGAGGGCGCTCGCGCGATTCTTCAGGCGAACGCCTCCGTGCGACAGGACGCCTTCGAGGTGCACTTCAGCGGCTACGGCGAGAGCGGGCTCAAGGTGCTCCTCTACTTCTTCTTCGATGTCCCGGATTGGACGCAGGAGCTGACGGCTCGCCACAACGTCTTGCTCGAGTTGCTGCGCCTGGCCGAAAAGCTCGGCGTGAGCTTCGCCTTCCCGACGCAGACCCTGCACATCGACTCGATGGCCGCGGCTCAGCCGGCGCAGAAGCTCGAGCCGAAGGGTCGCGAGGCGCTCCTCGCCGCCCTCGCGGCCTTCGGTCCCGGCGGCGAGCTCGCGCATCCCAAGGGCAGGCAGCTCTCCAGCCACGGCTTCTTCCCCGGGACGACGACCGAGAAGGGCGCAGCCAAGGGCGAACACACGAATGCGGTCGATGGCTGAGTCGAGCCCCGAGCCGGCGCGCAGCGCGCGCTTCAAACGCCTGCGCAGCTGGGCCTTTCAGGGGCTCGTCGTGCTCGCGCTCGTGCTCGGCATCCGCGCCTACCAGACGCGGGGCACGCCCACGGGGCCGGCGCCCGAGCTGAGCGGGACGACGCTCGAGGGCCAGATCGTCAGCCTCGATCAGATGCGCCGAGAGGGGCCCGTGATGGTGCACTTCTGGGCGACCTGGTGCGGCGTCTGCCAGGCGATGGAGGGCAACGTCGAGGCGGCGGCAGGCCACGGTCGGGTGCTCGCCATCTCGACCCAATCGGGCGACGCGGCGAGCATCCTGCGTGCTCTAGACGAGCGCGGGGTCGATCGCGCGAACATCACCTTCGTGAACGATCCACGCGGGCTCTTGGCCGCGCGCTGGGGCGTGTCGGCGTTCCCCACCTCCTTCTTCGTCGATCGCGAGGGGGAAATCGCCGCGACGGAGGTGGGGTACGTGACGACGCTCGGCCTATGGGCTCGTCAATGGTTGGCCGACTAGGGCCCAGGTCCGAATTTCGATCGAATTCGTGGCGAGGAACCAGGGGACTCAGGCGTCGTGTTCCTCGAAGCGCGCCTCGAGCTCGGCCAGGGTCTCGGCCGTCATCTCCAGCGTTCGCGCCGAGGCACGAAGCGCGGAACGTCCGATGGAGAGGCCATGGGCGGCCCAGAGGCGACCGACGGAGGCGAGATTCTCGACCGCGAGGGACGCTGTCTCCACGATGGGGGTTGAGGACTCGGGCTTGGTCTGTTCGTTGTTCATGACTCTTTTTCTCCGTTCTTTGGCAGGGCGTCCGATGCGACGAACGCCTGCCTCCCGGGCTCCGCGAAGAGCACGAGATACGCTTCTTCTCCGGCCGCGAGCATGCGGCCCGTACGGGCGCAGCGAGCGGCCGACGCCAGCACCAGAGGGGTGAACCCGAGCGCGCCCTCGAGGGCATCGCCGGACGGCGTCGCCGCCTCGACGCTCGGCTCGTGCTCGACGGGCTCCTCGGGAGCGCCGGTCTCCCCTGCGCGCGGGTGCCTGTTGCGCAGCCGCTGCCTCTCGTTGGCCAGGCGCTCGGCGGCGCCACGCAGCTCACCCTCGGCGCGGCGACCGACGAAATCCACCGTCTCCACCGCGTCCTCGAGGATGGTGCGGACCACGTTCGACACGGGCACCCGCAGGGATTGGGCCAGGCGTTTCAGCTCCTGCTCCAGCACCGCCGGCACTCGCGTGTGGAGCACGCGCTCCTTCTTCGATTTGGCCTTGGCCTCCTCGTCGCTCGCGGGCATCTCTTCGGGGGCGTCGTCTGCGGTCTTGTCGTGTGTCACAAAGTGCATGTAACACGGCGTGACACGCAGTCAAGTGCGTATCACACCGTGTGACAAATAATTCAGCAGTCGACGGGCGAGACTTCGTAGCTCACGACGCCTGACGAAAGTCCGGTGATCTCCACTCGATAGGTCTCGCCCGAGGCAGCGCTCCAGCCGGTCGGCGTGAACGCCACGGCCGCAGCACCGTAGCCAGCGGTCGGGATGGCCGTGGTCACGGGCATGTCCATGCCGTCGGAGACACGTGTCACACGGACGCTCGCCCCCGAGACGGATCCGGTCGACAGATACGACCACACGCTCGGGATCGCGGCCCGGGGTGTGGGTCCTGGGTTGGGCCACGACGTCCAGCTGCGGGTGCTGGTGCCGCTGGTGTCGAAGACGCCGAGACACTGGGCTCGGCCGGCGTAGCCGATGCTCACGCGACCCAGTCGGAAGTTGAGCGCCCAGCGACGATGGCCGAGGCTCGCCACTCGCTCGTCACCGACATAGAGGTCGATCGCGGAGGCCGGCGTCGACACCCCGAGGGCCAGGTTGCTTCGTCCGGCCGCGGCGGCGCCCTCGGCCGTGTAGCAGGCGAAGCTGGTCGCGGGAGCGTGATCGAGGCGCCCCTCGGCGTTCATCATCACGGCGCAGGCCTGCTCGCCCGCTTGTTGACTCGGGATGTCCGTGACCGGGCCGAGCCCGCACAGATCCCGGAACATGCTCAGGCGCCGGAGCGTGTCGGGGATGGTCTCGGCGTTCAGCGCGCCGAGGTCGCAGGTCGTGGCGCCCGGCGTCCAGCCGGAGCCCGCGTTCTCCTCGTGGCCGGCGCTCCAGATCGCGCACATGGTGGCGCTGCTGCGTCCCGCGGGATCGCCGGGTGCGGGGGCCACGCAGCCCGTCCCGCTCGAGATGAAGCCCGGCGCACACACGCAATCACCGGTCGCGGCGGCGCAGGTCTCGCCCGCGCCACAGGTCACGCCTGCGCACGGACCCCCCGGTCCTGTGTCACGCACGCCCGTGTCGGCGACGCCGGTATCACGCACGCCCGTGTCGGCGACGCCCGTGTCGGTCCGGGACGCATCCGCCGCTCCCGAATCCGGCGTCCTGCCGTCGGGCGCGCTCCCGTCGGACGCAGCGTCCATCCGTGTCGTGGCATCGACGTCCACGCCGCCTTCGCTGTCCGGCGCGAGGCCCAGATATCCTTCGCAGGCCGCCAGCATCAGCGCGATCCCGAGGGCGAAAAGGCGAGAGCGGGGAGCTCGCTGCATGCCCCATGGTAACACCAACGCCTCGCGATTGACCGCCCCCCCGCGGCTGGTAGCATCCGCGCTCCCTGATGAAGCAATCCTCCGATATCCGCCGCACCAACAAAGCTCTCCTGGCCGCGCTGCTCGCCACCGCCGCCTTGGTGGGCGCCGACCTGGGCAGCAAGGCCTGGGCCCTCTCCGAGCTCTCGGAGGCGAGGGTCGGTCAACCTCCGCCGCTGTGCGAGTCGGACGATCTCGGACGCATCTCGTTTCAGCGCGCGCGCAAGCCGCCCGTCGTGCTCGTGGACGACTACCTCGAGCTTCGCTACGCCGAGAACTGCGGCGCCGCCTTCGGGTTGATGCGCAGCTCCAGCGCCGTGGCACGCTCGGTCGTCTTCGGCATCGCCGCGCTGGGCGCCGTGATCTTCCTCGGCCTGATGTTCGTGCGTGGACGCGGAGGACGCGCCTTCGCCGCCGCCGTGCCCTTCGTAATCGCAGGCGCGGCGGGCAACATCCACGATCGCCTTCGCTACGGCTACGTGGTCGATTTCGTCCGCTTCCACTTACCGAGTGGATGGGAGTGGCCAACCTTCAACGTGGCCGACGCGGCCATCGTGGTGGGCGTGGGGCTGCTCCTGATCGACGGCTTGCTCGACGCCAAGCGACAGAAGCGGGCCGAAGCGATGATCGAGACCAAGGGCAAGTCCACGGACGAGGCCTGACGTCGGGGCGCGGCCTGCGCTACAACCTCGACTCGCCCGTTCGCGGCTACCGTCATGCATTCGCGCCTCTTCGACCTCTTCGGCGAGCCGGTGCCCGCCTACTTCACCATGCTCATGGTGGGCTTCGCGCTCGCCACCTGGGTCGGTGCGCGCTGGGCCAAGCGAAGCGGCTTCGATCACAACACCATCATCGACCTCGGCCTCTACGCCTTGATCTTCGGTGTGGGAGGCGCGCGCATCCTGCACGTGATCGCGGACGGCTACTTCTGGGACTACGTCCACCTGTGCACCGATCCTTCTCTGGTCGGCTGGCAAATCACGCGCGCGGAGTGCACCGCGGTCGCGGGCGTCTGGGACGCGGCGGCGAACGTCTGTCGCCCCGCGGGGCGCGACTGCTTCGCCTGGGCCGAGTTCTGGAATGGTGGACTCGCGTACTACGGCGGTCTGGTGGCCGCGGCGGCCTACGGCATCTACTTCTTGAAGAAGGAGCGCTTCCCGCTGCTCAAGGGCGTCGACATGGTCGGCATGGTGATCCCCCTCGGGCTCTTCTTCGGTCGCCTCGGCTGCTTCCTCGGCGGCTGCTGCTTCGGTCAGCCCGTGCACGGCGACGGCATCCTCTCGGTGATCTTCCCTGGCGGCTCCCCGGCGAGCGAGGCCGAGTGGAAGCTCGGGCTGCTCACGTCACCGAACATCCAGTCGCTGCCCGTGCACCCGACCCAGCTCTACGAGTCCATCGGGAGCTTGGCCATCGCCGCCTTCTGCATGCTCTGGGTGCACCCGCGGAAGCGCTTCGACGGGCAGGTGATGCTCGTCTTCCTCGCGCTCTACGCCATCCTGCGCTTCGTGCTCGAGTTCATGCGCGCGGACGATCGCGGCGCGCTCTTCGGCCTGAGCACGTCCCAGCTGATCGGCGTGTGCATCCTGGCGCTGGTCGCCTACCTCTGGGGCGAGCTGAAGGGCAGGGCGTCCGCGCCTACCGACGCGACGGTGCCTCCCGCGCCCAAAGACGCCGCCTAACACGCAGCGCCTACGCGCGCGGCGTGATCCAGAACCACTACGCGGTGCCTACGCGCGCGGCGTGATCCAGAAGACGAACTCCGCGCCATCGACCTGCACCTCGACGCGCTCGTCGTCCTTGCCGACGCTCGCCTCGATGCTGGACGACAGCGTCTGCTCCGCGACGAAGCCGGCCTCCGCCTCGAGCGCCTCGAGCAGGCTCGCGTCGGTGGTCTGGTAGCGCAGGTCGATGCGCGCCTCGAAGGGCAGGTCGCGCTCCTTGCGCGCGCGCTGCACACGGTTGACGACCTCGCGGGCCAGACCCGCGCGCTTCAGCTCCGGCGTGAGCTGGGTGTCGAGCAAGACGACGCGCTCGCCCTCGGCTGCGGCGGCGAAGCCGGGCTTGGCCGTGAGCCGCACCTCGACCTCCTCCGGACCGAGCTCCAGCGTCTCGCCCTCGAACTCGAGCACGATCTTTCCGTGCGCGCTCATCTGGGCGTGTAGCTTCGATCCGTCGGCCTTGGCGAGCGCCGCCTTCACCGCGGGCATGCGCTTGCCGACGCGCGGACCCAGAGCGCGGAAGTTGGGCACGAGCACGTACTCGACGTAACGCTCGGGCTCGTGCGTGAAGCTCAGCTCGACCACGTTCAGCTCCTCACGGATCGCCTGCTCGAAGCTCGAGATGGCCGCGCGCTCCGCCTCGCCGTGGGTGACGACGATGGCGCGGCTCAGAGGCTGGCGCACCTTGATGCGCGTCTCGTTGCGCACGCGCTGACCGAGGGCGACCACGCCGCGCGTGGCCTCCACCGCCTGGCGCAGGGCGTCGTCCCGGCGCTCCTCACGTGCGCTGGGGAAGTCCTCGAGATGCACGGAGACGGGCGCGTCCTCACGCTGGCCGCGCACCAGGTTCTGATACAGCTCCTCGGCCATGAAGGGCACGAAGGGCGCGAGCAAGAGGCTGGTCTCGGACAGCACCTCGTACAATGTCGCGAAGGCCGCCTGCTTGTCCGCGCTCTCGCCCTTGGACCAGAAGCGCGAGCGGCTGCGCCGCACGTACCAGTTGGAGAGCGAGTCCACGAAGCTGCCCAGCTCACGGGCGGCCAGGTGACTGCGATAGTTGTCGAGCTCCTCACGCACGCGGCGCACGGTGTGGTCGAACTCCGCGAGGATGTAGTGATCCATGTCCGGTCGCTCGCTCGGCGCCGGCGCCTCGCTGCCTGGCTCGTAGCCGTCGATGCGCGCGTAGGTGACGAAGAAGCTGTAGACGTTCCACAGCTTGAGCAGGAACTCGCGCGCCGCGTCCTCGGCGGCCGCCTTGCCGAAGCGCGTGTTCTGCCCCGGCACCGTGCCCGTGTAGAGCGACCAGCGCATGGCGTCCGCGCCCACCTCGTCCATCAAGACCAGCGGATCCGTGTAGTTCTTGTCGCGCTTGCTGAGCTTCTTGCCCTTGGCGTCCGTGACGAGGCCCATGACGAAGCAGTTCTTGAACGGATGGGGCAGCTCGGCCTCGGGGAACATCAGGGTGCTGATGGTCATCAAAGAGTAGAACCAACCGCGGGTCTGATCGACGGCCTCGGTGATGAAATCCGCGGGGAAGGCGGCGTCGAACTCCGCTTTGTTCTGGTGCGGATAGCCCCATTGAGCGAAGGGCATGCAGCCCGAGTCGAACCAGCAGTCGATCACCTCGGGCACGCGCCGATAGGTGCCGGCCTCACCGGGCTTCTGCCAGCTGACGTTGTCGATCCAGGGCTTGTGCACGCGCAGGTGCTCCGAGAGGCTGGGATCCGCGGCCTTGGCGGCGTCGAACTCGGCGAAGGCGTCGGGATTCCTCTCGAGGATCTGCGCCACGGAGCCCACGGCTTCGATCGTGCCCGTCTCGTCGTTGATCCAGATGGGCAGCGGCGTGCCCCAGAAGCGCTCGCGTGACAGCGCCCAGTCGACGTTGCCCTCGAGGAACTGACCGAAGCGCCCGTCCTTGATGTGGGCGGGCTCCCAGTGCACGGCCTGGTTGTTGGCCTTCACACGGTCGATCTCTTGCGTCGTCTTCACGAACCAGGAGCGGCGCGCGTACTGGATCAAAGGATCATCCATCTTGCGCCAACAGAAGGGATAGTCGTGGCGATAGGTCTCCTGCGCGAAGAGCAGGCCGCGCGTGTCGAGCAGCTTCACGATGTCGCGATCGGCGTCCTTCACGAAGCGCCCCGCGAAGTCCGTGACCTCGGGCGGGAAGGTGCCGTCGGGCTTCACCAGCTGCAAAAAGCCCAGACCCAGCGCCTGACAGATGCGGAAGTCGTCCTCGCCGAAGGCCGGCGCGAGGTGGACCATGCCCGTGCCCGTGTCGAGGGTGACGAAGTCGGCCTCGATCACCTGATGCGCGGGGCCGCCCTCGGGCTCGGCGTAGTCAAAGGGCGCGTCGTAGGCCATGCCCACGAGCTCGGCGCCCTTCTTCAGCTCGAGCTGCTCGAAGACCTGCTCTCCGAGCACGGACGGGACGCGCGCGGCGGCGAGCCAGACGCATTCGCCGTCCTCGAGCCGACACAGGGCGTAGTCGAGCTTGGGATCCACGGCGAGGGCGATGTTCGAAGGCAGCGTCCACGGTGTGGTCGTCCAGGCCATGAAGCTCGTGCGCTCCTGGCCGACGACGGGGAAGCGCACGACGACGCTGGGGTCATCGACCTTCTTGTAGCCCTGACCGACCTCGCCCGCGGACAGCGCCGTGCCGCCCTGGGGCCACCACCACACGACCTTGTAGCCCTCGTACAAGAGGCCTTGCTCGAAGAGCTGGCTGAGCGCCCACCACACGCTCTCGACGTAGGAGCGATGGAAGGTGACGTAGGCGTCGTCCAGATCGACCCAGAAGCCGATGCGCGTGGTCATGCGCCGCCACTCGTCGATGTAGCGGAAGACGGAGTCGATGCAGGCCTTGCTGAACGCCTCCACGCCGTACTCGGCGATGGCGTCGCGCCCGCTGATGCCGAGCGCCTTCTCGACCTCCACCTCGACCGGCAGGCCATGCGTGTCCCAGCCCGCGCGGCGCGGCACGTGGTAGCCGCACATGGAGCGATAGCGCAGGAAGACATCCTTCATCACGCGCGTGAGCACGTGTCCCGGGTGGGGCATGCCGTTGGCGGTCGGGGGCCCTTCGTAAAAGACGAAGCTGGGCTTGCCTTGGCCGTGCGCGACGGTCTTGGCGAAGACGTCCTGCTCCTTCCACAGCGTCAGAGAGCGCTGGTCGAGGGCGGGGAAGGAGACCTGAGGGGAGACGGGCTCGAACATGGCCGCCTATGTACCACGACCCGCGCGCGAGGCATCTGGCCCATTCGGAGGCTGCGGGAGAGCAGCCTGCTGGGGAGCGTGATCAGAAGCCGAGCAAGGTCGGCGGCAGACCACAGTCCGCGATCTCCCGACGGCAGCGCGCCCGGGAGTCCGCGATGGCGCAGTCGGCGTAGGCCTGGATCACGTCTCCGCAGGCTAGCGCGGTGCAGACGTCGAGGATGTCGTCGACTCGCGTGAGGGCGCACATGTTCACGACGCAGCAAGACGTGGGGGCGTAGAGGGGCTGGCACGGCGTGCTGTTGAAGCATGCGAGGGCGTTGCGCACGGCACAGGCTCGGCAGATGGGATCGCGCCGAAGGCAGACCACGATGCAGGGCTGGTTCGTCCCGCAGCGCGTGATGCACGCGCCGGTCTCCGGCTGGCACACGCCGCTCTCCGGATAGGCTTCGACAGGCAGCACGCAGCTGCCCGCGTCGGGCGGCGTACCCGAATCGACGGGGCCCGAGTCCGGCAGCCCCGAATCGACGGGACCCGGGTCGCGACCGGAGTCGATGGGACCCGAGTCGGCAGGGCCCGAGTCCAAACGACCCGAGTCGCGACCGGAGTCGATGGGACCCGAGCCGTCGAGGCTCGCGTCCATGGCGGGCGCATCCTCGAGGCCGTGGGAGAGATAGCAGCCGCTACAGATCAACACGGCCAGCAGCGACACCCCACGCATGCGCTGACCTTACTACTCGCCGCCGTGCGCGGATACCCCGCGACCTCGCGCGCCCGTGAGACTAGGCAGAAGAGGCCGCGTGATAGGCAGTGCTCGCGGGAGGGAAGAGCCTCCGAATTTTGTCCAGTCGTTGGACAAGATCGAGCTCGCCGAGTCGATTCGCGTATTTGCACATCGACGGTTGGGATTTTTGGGCGGCCCCGCGCGCTGCGCGTGCTGCGACTTCTGGCGCATTCTGGTATGCGCCCAGGGACCCAGGAGGCGCGACGTGACGGCAGTGCGGATCGACGGCAAGGCGTTGGCGAAGCAGGTGCGTGAAGAGGTCGCGGCGCGCGCGGCGGCCTTCGAGCAGCGCTTTCATCGCAAGCCGGGGCTCGACGTGGTGCTGGTCGGAGACGACCCCGCGTCGCAGGTCTACGTGCGCAGCAAGGAGCGCGCGGCCACACGCGCGGGGCTGGTCGGCCACGTCCACCGCATGGCCGCGGAGACGACTCAGGAGGAGCTGATGGCGCGCGTGGCGCAGCTCGCCGGAGACGACACGGTCGATGGCATTCTGGTGCAGCTCCCGCTGCCCAAGCACCTCGACGAGACGCCCGTGCTCGACGCCATCCCTGCGGCGAAGGACGTGGACGGACTGACGCCGGAGAACCTCGGGCTGCTCGCGTCCGGGCGGCGAGGGCTGAGGGCCTGCACGCCGAGCGGCTGCATGCGCATGCTGCACGAGATTGGCTTCGAGCTCGAGGGCAAGCGCGCGCTGGTGATCGGACGCAGCCTGCTGGTCGGCAAGTCCATCGCCTTCATGTTGCTCGAGAGGAACGCCACCGTGACTCTGGCCCACTCGCGCACGCAGGACCTCGCCGCGGAGGTGGCTCGCGCCGACGTGGTCGTGGCCGCCGTGGGTCGGCCCGCCTTGGTGCGAGGCGAGTGGCTGAAGCCCGGCGCCGTCGTGCTCGACGTCGGCATCAACCGGCTCGAAGACGGCAGCCTCGCAGGCGACGTCGACTTCGAGAGCGCCGCCGAGCGCGCCTCCTTCATCACGCCCGTGCCGGGCGGCGTCGGCCCCATGACCATCGCCATGCTCTTGAGCAACGCCGTGGACGCGGCGGAGGCGATCGAAGCCGGACGCTGACTCGAGCGCCCAGAATTCGGGCGCTTGGAGTTCAGGCGCTCTGGGACTCAGGCACCCAGCGCGGCGATCAGGCGATCGAGCTCGTCGAGGCTGGAGTAGCGGATCTCGAGGCTGCCCTTGCCGCCTTGGTCGTTCACCGTCACCGGGCTGCCCAGAGCGCGCGACAGGCGTCGCTCGAGATCGCGCACGTTGGCGGACTTGCCCTTGGGCTCACTCGACTTGGTGTCGGCCTTGCGCGCCAGGCGCTCGAGCGCGCGCACGCTGAGGTGGCCCCCGACGGCTTTGCGCGCGAGGCGTAGTTGTTCCTCGGCGTCCTTGGAGCGGAGCAGGGCGCGTCCGTGCCCCTCGCTCAGCTCGCCCGCCTCGACCATGCCGAGCACGGCCTCGGGCAGCTTCAACAGGCGGATGGCGTTGGCCACCGTGGAGCGGTCCTTGCCCACGCGTTGGGCGACCGCCTCCTGCGTGTGGCCGTGCTCTTCGACCAGTCGGTGCAGGGCGCGCGCGGTCTCGACGGGGTTCAGGTCCTCGCGCTGCAGGTTCTCGACCAGCGCAGCCTCGAAGGCGGCCCGGTCGTCCATCTCGCGCACGTGGATCGGCACCTCGAGCAAGCCCGCGCGCTGGGCCGCGCGCCAGCGACGCTCGCCGGCGATGATCTCGTAGCCCCCGGCCTTGCGCGTGCGCACGACGATGGGCTCGAGCACCCCGTGGGCGCGCATGCTCTCGGCCAGCTCGTCGAGGGCCGCCTCGTCGAAGTGGCTGCGAGGCTGTCCCGCGAAACGCTGGAGCTCTTCGATGCGCGCCGTGCCCGTGCGCTTCGGCGGCGCGGCGGGGAGCAGCCCGTCGAGTCCGCGTCCGAGGCGTGGCTTGCGTCGCTCGACCACGCTCAGGCCGCCGCCTCGGGCAGGTCGTCGAGGATCTCTCGTGCCAGGCTGAGGTAGGAGTAGGAGCCGCGCGAGGCCGCGTCGTAGAGCACGACGGGCTGACCATGGGAGGGCGCCTCGGCCAGGCGCACGTTGCGCGGGATGACGCTCTCGTAGACGTGAAAATGCGCGCGCACTTCGGCGGCCACTTCGCGTGCGAGGTTGTTGCGCGGATCGAACATGGTCAGCAGCACGCCATCGATCGCGAGACCTGGGTTCAGCGCGCTCTCGACGCGTTCGATGGTGCCCACCAGCTGGGAGAGACCTTCGAGCGCGAAGTACTCGCATTGCATGGGCACGATCACGCCGTCCGCCGCCGCGAGCGCGTTCAAGGTCAGCATGCCCAGAGAAGGCGGACAGTCGATGACGATGAAGTCGAAGCGCGCGAGCACCGGCGCCAGCACTTCACGCAGGCGCAGCGCGCCCCCTTCACGCGGCAGGTCGCGCTCGACCGACACCAGATCCTGATCGGCGCCGATGAAGCCGAGGTTCGACAGCGCGCTCTCGCGGATCACCTCTTCTGCCGTCGCTTCCCCCAGCAGCAAAGCGTAGGAGCCCTCGAACTCGCCGCGCGTCCCGCCCACGCCGGTGGTCGCGTTCCCCTGCGGATCGAGGTCCACCAACAGCACGCGCTGTTCTGCCACGGCCAAGCTGGCCGCGAGGTTCACGGCTGTGGTCGTCTTTCCGACGCCACCCTTCTGATTTGCGACCGCAACCACCCGAGCCATGCCCCGCGTGTACCAGCCTCGGGCCCCCCGTACAATCGCTCGCCCGATTCCGTCCGTGCACTTTCTTGCCCCAGGCGATCCAGGTAGTAGGATGTCGCATGTTGGATGACACTGTAGGTCGATGTAGGACATCACCTCCACTAAGGACGGCCATGCGCGGACCCAAGCACTATCGAAGCCTCGCGGAGTTCGAACGCGAAGAGATCTCGCCCCAGATGAAGATGGGCTGGTCTCTGGACGATCTCTACGCCGAGGCCACCTTCACGCCGGCGCGCGACGACTCCTTCGACGAAGAAGGACCGGAGGAATTGGACTTCGACTTCTAGTCCACCACGTACGAGTACGGTCGGGTGGTTCGCCCCTCCCGACCGCGTCCCTCCTCCCGGGACGCGCTGCTCTTCGGTCGCCCCCGATGAGTAGCATCCGAGGCCCGGCGGTCGCCCCCGCTGGGCCTCACCTAATTCTGGTTGGGAAGGGCTCTTCGAGCCCCTCCCCCCTACGGCGGGCGGCCGCCGTAGGGGACCCCCTTCCCAAGGTCGCCCGGCCTGCGGCCGGCGCTGCGCGTGGGGCCCCAGCCCCGACTATGTAGTGGCCTCGCAGTCAAGACCGAGGTGGCCCGTGGCTCCCTTCTCCACAGAGCGTCTCGTTTCGCTGCGTGAGCTCGCGTGAGCGAGGGGTTCGTGGGTCGAACGACTGCTGACCCCGCATCATCGCGTACAGCACGCAGACCATCTTGCGTGCCACAGCCGTGATCGCGACCTGCTTCGGCCGGCGTTGCGCCAGCTCGTGATACGTCGGCCCGACCGCGCTGTCCGGCGCGATGCGCACCAACGCCCAGGCGGCCTGAATCAGCAGCGTCCGGACGTGGGTCTTGCCCGCCTTCGCCACGCCCGTGACGCGTCGCTTGCCTCCCGTCGTGTGCTCACCTGGAGTCAGCCCGAAGTACGCCGTCAGACGAGCCGACGTCTCGAACCGCCCCACGTCGTCCACCGCAGCCACGAAGGCTGCCGCCGTCAACGGACCCACGCCGGGCATCGTCTTCAACCGCTGTACCTGAGCGTCTTGCGCCGCGCTTGGAGCTGCTTCGACAGTTCGTTCACGGACAGCGACAGCCGTTCGATGGCTTGAAGCGTGGGCTCCAACGTGTAACCGTTCAGGCCCCTGCTTTAGTTCGTGATCCGCTCATGAGACCCGAGGTCCATGACGACCTCAACCGAGTCCCTGGAGCGGAAGATCGAGCAGCTGGTGCGCGAGCACTTGGCGGCGTTGGAG
>Ga0210044_10004288_pt1 | contig 19939 bp, 15 predicted proteins | sample CryGey13umfilter_2_FD_183959 | JGI IMG/M metagenome (GOLD analysis project Ga0210044, IMG submission 183959) | Groundwater microbial communities from aquifer in Utah, USA - Crystal Geyser 4/9/14 3 um filter (SPAdes) (version 2) | ecosystem: Environmental > Aquatic > Deep subsurface >... | reverse complement strand
ACGGCCATCCGGCCCACAAAGCCAAGAAAGTCCGCGAGTTCGTCGAGTCCGTGGCGCCGCGACTTGAGCTTCATTACCTTCCGCCCTACTCGCCGGACTTGAATCCGGACGAACTCGTGTGGAACGACCTGAAGAACAACGGCATCGGCAGACAGGCGATTGCCGGACCGGATCACTTGAAGCGGGAGGTGATGTCCTTTCTGCGTTATCTGCAGAAGACTCCCGCTCGAGTCGCATCATACTTCCACGCCCCGACGATGCAGTATGCTTCCACGTAAATTGGTCTGGACTATTATGAGACGGTTAGTATCTCCGCCGGCGAGCGGTTATCCCGGTGGACGATGCGGCGAAAGGAAACGGAAAATCAATGGAACACGTCAAGATCTGCCCGAAGTGCGGGGCCGAATACTATCCCGACATTCTCGACTGCGCCGATTGCCATGTCGCCCTGCAGTGGTCCCAGGCGCTGCCCCAACTTTCCCCGGCCCAGGCGGAAGAACTCGGCCGGCTTGAGGAGAACAAGTGGTGGGGAGTCGATGACACCCCGCGCGACGTCAACCGGAGCGACGGTTGGGATCGATTCGACCCGGATGAGGTCCTCGGCCATCTGTCCAGCGACCTCGAACGCATCGTCGCCATCTACCGCACCGGTCTCGCCAGGGCGGGAATCCCCACGGCCATTCTGCCCACCACCCGCTACCAACCGGCGATCGACCGTGTCGACCAATCCCCGGTCATGGGAAATCGCCACGTCGTGAAGAAGGCGGGGCAGGTTCCGGTGGGAGACGTTCTGGGCGGTTTCCAGTACGATCTCTTCGCCCGCCGCGCAGATTTCGAACGGGCCGAGGAGATCATTTCCGAGATGTTCGGCGACCTGCACCCGGACCAGGAGAAGGGGTTCTACGCCGAGTACGAACTGGGACAGTGCCCGGCCTGCGGGTCCGAATTGGCTGAGAACGCCGACGAATGCCCCGATTGCGGCCTGCCCTTTTCCGCGCAGGAAGAATGAGCCGGGCTGCGGCCCGGCCCGAATCGGAAGGAAATGAAATGAGTCGAAAAATCATCTGGGCCTCCTTGTTCGCGGCGACCCTGCTGCTGACCGGTTGCTCCTCCCACCGCAACCCGCTGGTCGGCACCTGGCGCCTGACCGAGGTGAACGGAAAGGAAGCGCCCTATGACATGATCAAGATCGTCACCCCGACGCGGTTCGCCTTCGGGCGTCCCGACGGCCAGGGTGTGTGGGCGGGCGGTGGCCGCGTCGAAGTCACCCGTAGCGTCTACACCGAGATCATCGAATATCACAGCAAGCAGCGCTTCGTGGTCTGTGTGCCGACTTCAGCTACGAGGTCAAGGGCGACCACTGGGTCCACAAGGGCGTGATCTCGTACCCGGGCGGGCAAACCGACATCGACGAGGTCTGGGAACGCATCGAGGACTGACCGGTCTTTCCGAAGAAAATCCAGCTCCCGCGCAACTTTCGGCGCCGTATACCGTATGGCTTCGCCGTAGGCCTACCCCGAGGGCCAATCCATCTCCACCGCAAATCCTCGGCTCTGGGAGTTTCCTATGCGCGTTTTCTCCAGCGTGTGCTGCATCCTGATTCTCTTGCCCACCCTTGCCCTTGCGGCGGACCCGAGTGCAGACAAGACCAGCCAGGCGGCCCAGGCGACCGGCCGGGACATCGATCGTTCGAGACCCTACGTTCCCGTCTACCATCCCGAACTGAACATCACCGAGGCGACCGGCCCCATCAGCATCGATGCCCAGCTGGACGACCCGGGCTGGAAGGGCGCCGCGGTGGCTGACAACTTCGCCGAGCACAATCCGGGCGACCAGATCCGGCCCGCCGTCGATACCGAGGTGCTGGTCACCTACGACCAGGACAACCTGTACGTGGCCTGGATCTGCTACGACGATCCCGCCGCCGTGCGGGCCACTTTCTGTGAACGGGACGACATCTTCAAAGACGACTACGTGATCCTGACGCTGGACACTTACGCCCAGAACGCGATGGCCTACGAGATTTCGGCCAATCCCTACGGCATCCAGGGCGACCTGTTGTTCTCCACCGGGCGGGGTGAAGACGGCTCCTACGACATGATCTTCGAATCCGCCGGCCGCATCACCTCCTACGGTTACCTGATCGAGATGGCCATCCCTTTCGCGGAGTTGCGTTTTCCCCAGATGGAGGATCAGGTCTGGCGGATGGACTTCTGGCGCAATCGCCCGCGGGAATCGCGCTACCAGTACTCCTGGGCTGCTTACGACCGTAACGAAAGTTGCTGGCCATGCAATTGGGGCACCGTCCGGGGCGCCAAGGGCATCAAGAGTTCCAAGGGTTTCGATCTGCTGCCTTCGTTGGTGTTTCACCAGTCCGGTAGCCGCGACGATGCGGGAGAATGGGTGAATGACCCGATCGAGATGAACCCCTTCGCCAAGGAGCGGAACCTCGACCTCGGCCTGGGCATCAGCTACGACATCTCTTCGGAGCTGACGGCCGAGGCGACCATCAACCCCGACTTCAGCCAGGTCGAATCAGACGCGGCCCAGATCGACGTCAACACGACTTTCGCCCTTTTCTATCCCGAACGCCGTCCCTTTTTCCAGGAGGGCAGCGACCTGTTCGATACCTATTTCAACTCGGTCTACACACGGTCCATCAACGATCCCATCGCCGCGGCAAAGGTCACCGGGCGCAAGGGACACACCAGCGTGGCCGCCTTGACGGCCCGGGATGAACACTCGGTGATCATCCTTCCCTTCACCGAGCGCAGTGAATTCGTGCTCAACGGCAAGAGCACCACCAACATCCTGCGCGCCCGGCGGGAATTCGGTGAACAGACCTTCGTGGGTGTGGTCGCCACCGACCGGCGCTTCCAGGGCGGCGGATCGGGGACCCTTGCGGGGGTGGACGGAAAGCTGCGCCTGAGCGCCAACGACGCCATCGAATGGCAGTACCTGATGTCCCACACGGCCGAGGTGAACGACCCCGGGTTGGCCCCCGATTGGGACGCCGCCGACACCTTCGACGAGGGCAAATACACGCGCATGCTCGACGGGGAAAGTTTCGACGGGCGCGGTCTCTATCTCAGCTTCGAGCGCAGCACCCGGCATTTCTACCTGGATATGGACTTCTGGGAAAGGAGCCCCACCTTCCGCGCGGACGTGGGCTTCGAACCGGCCAACGATATGCGCCAGGGCACGGTCAGCTCGCTCTACGAGTTCCGGTTCGAGAACGAGACGGCGCTGGTCGAGCGCATCGCCCCCAACGTCAACCTCGGACGGAAGTGGGACTTCACCGGCACGCGCAAGGACGAGTGGGTCAACGCCTCCTTGGATTTCTCCCTGCGCAAGGCCCAGACTCAATTCGGTGTCGACTACCTGGGCAGCAGCGAGCTCTTCCAGGGGATCATGTTCGACGGGATCTACAGTGTGGGCGGCGACCTGCAATCCCAGCCCATCGCTCAGTTGCGTTGGGGGTGCAGTTTCAACTACGGGCACCGCATTGCGCGCCACGACCTGGCCATGGGCCGCCAGACGAATTGGGATTTCTTCACCGTGATCAAGCCCGTGAGCCGCCTGCAACTCGTGAGTGAAATCGCCCACATCCGCAGCGAAGACGAATCCACGGGGGAGGAACTGTTCCGGGATTTCATCGCCCGCAGCGTGATCTCCTACCAGGGTTCGCGCGAACTCTCCCTGCGGCTGATCCTGCAGTACCGCGACCGCGACCGCGTGTGGGAGGCCGATCCCCTGCTGACCTACCGGATCAATCCTTTGTCCACCTTCTTCCTGGGCTCGACGCGCGACTATCGCGACCTGACCGAGTCCGACCCCGGTGGTCCCGGTTGGCGCCTGACCAATCGGCAGTACTTCATGAAGCTGCAGTACCTGTTCCGGACCTAGGGGCTGCAGGAACAGTTTGAATTTCACGAATCATGGGGCATCATGGCCCCATGATTTCTTTTTCCATTCAAGAAAAGGCGATGGATCGCAGCACCGTCGGGGTGACGGCCCTGGCGGTGGTGGTCTATGTGCTCTGTCTGCCGTTCGGCTGGACCGACCGCAGTCCCTTGATGTGGGATCAGGCCGGCCACTTCCTCGACGCTTTGCGCTTTTTCCGCGGTCTGACGTGGGGGGATGGCGGATTGATCAGCACCGCCCTCCGGGGGGCCGACCAGTATCCGCCCCTGCACAGCATCCTGCTGGGTCTGTGGATGCTGGCCGTGGGCCAGGGGATAGGTGCCGTTTTCGCTTTCGGCCTGGTGGTCCACGCCGCAACCACATTCGTGCTGGCGCGAATCCACCCGGTGGCGGGTTTGGTCTATGTCGCTTCGCCCCTGCTGGGTGGGCTGGCTCCCACGGTCATGGTTGAACCGACGGCCTGCCTGCTCCTGGTCCTGGCCCTCAGGGCTTTCCCCGGCGCCCAGGACGGCGCCCTGCGCACGGTGGGATTTGCGTTGCTGTTGACCCTGGTCTTCTTGACCAAGTACAACATCGGCCTGCCGTTGCTTCCGGCGGCGATGGTCGCGGCGGCGATCAGGCCGAGGAAGGCGCACCTGATCCGCACGGCTCTGGCGGTGCTCGCGGCCCTTTTGCCCTGTGGGCCCTTTTCCTGTCCTTCCAGGATTCCGGATGGTCCATGTTCCTGGAATTTGCCCGGAACCGCTCCAATTCCGCCGACGCCGGAATCGTCGAGCGTCTGGCCTATTACGGGAAGGTGCTGGGACGCATGCTCCTACCGGGACCGGCGCTGGCGATCGCCGTGTGCCTGGCGACCATCGGCGGCCTGGTTCGCGGGAATAAATGCGGTGACGAGGCGGAAAACCGATACCGGCGCCTTGTCCTGGCCGCAGCCTACATGGCTGTGGGTCTGGCGGCATTGGCCCGGCATGAATACCAGCTATCCCGCAACATGGTCGGTCCGACCCTGGGCTTGTTGGCGGCTTTGGGTTGGGGCCTGCGCATGCTTCCGGCAGGGCGCCATACCCTGGCTTCGGCGGTCATCCTGCTGTTGGTGGTATTGTCGCCCCTGACTTTTCCCGGCCCCTATCGCAGCGAGTATGTGCAGCGGTATTATCCTTTGGGATCTGTCCGACTCGACGATCTGTCCCTGGCGTGTGATCGGCAGATGGCCGAGCCCGGCCTCACCCGCATCGTCGGCACTTTCAACGAATTCAGCCCCGGTTGGGTGAAGATCCTGGCCATGCAATCGGGCACGAATAATCCCTTGGCCGTGGGTGTTCGCTGCCCGCTGCCGCGGTCGCGGACCGGGTATCCCGAGCAGTGGCTGCCGGAATATGGGGATCTGATCGAGGCCTGGGGGAGTGACGGAACGCGGCGGGTGCTGGTCCTGGGTGTCGCACCCGACAGCCCTTATGATACGCACGACTATGAACTGTGGAACGCCTGGAAACTCAACCTGCTGCGCGCCCTGGATGAGTCGCCGGATTTTGCCGTTTCCAGCGGGGTGGATCTCGATTGCGGCGTGGGCTACACGGTGTTCGTCCGCAAGTCCGCTTCATCCGCCGGACCGTAGGCCCGCCATAGGCAAAGGGGGTGCGACCTCGGGTCGCGCCCCCCCTTGGTCGGCCCGCGGGCCGCTCTCCCGTCGATGTCCTAGTCCGCCAACCCTCTGCGTTCCAGCAGCGGCCGGATGCTCGGCTCCTGCCCGCGGAACCGCTCGTAAAGGACCATGGGATCCTCGCTGCCGCCGGCTTCCAGGATGTTCTTCCGGAATGACAGCGCCGTGGCGGGATCGAAGATGTCGCCGGTTTCCTTGAACGCGGCGAAAGCGTCGGCGTCAAGCACCTCGGCCCACAGATACGAGTAGTAGCCCGACGAGTAACCGCCGGAAAAGATGTGATTGAAGTAGGGGCTGCGGTAACGCACCACGATTTCGGGGATCAACCCGATCCGCTCCAGCGAGGCCTTCTCGAATTCCGCCGGTATGCGCGGCTCGGTATCGGTGATGGTGTGCCAGTCCATGTCCAGGTAGCTGGCGGCCACGTATTCGGCGGTCTCGAAACCCTGGTTGAAGTGCCCGATGGCCTTGATCTTTTCCACCAGTGCGGACGGAATGCGCTCGCCGGTCTTGTAGTGCTTGGCGTAGAAGTCCAGCACCTCGGGCTCCAGGGCCCAGTTTTCCATGATTTGCGAAGGCATCTCCACGAAATCGCGCGCCACCGACGTGCCCGACAGGCTCTGGTAGCGGCAATTGCTGAGCATGCCGTGCAGGGCGTGGCCGAATTCGTGGAACATGGTCGTGAGTTCGTCCAGGCTCAGCAGCGAGGGCTGGTCGGCCGTCGGCTTGGTGAAGTTGCCCACGTTGTAGATGATGGGAATGACGCGCTTGCCGTCCCGGTAGGACTCCTTGCGCAGGGCGTCCATCCAGGCTCCGCCGCGCTTGCTGGCGCGCGGGAAGTAGTCGCTGTACCAGATGGCGACCGTGGATCCTTCGCGGTCCAGCACCTCGTACGCCTTCACGTCGGGGTGGTACACGGGCAGATGGGGACGCGGCTTGAAGGTCAGCCCGTACAGGCGCCGCACGGTTTCGAACAGGCCGGCGCGCACGCTCTCCAGTTCGAAGTAGGGCCGCAGCATGGACTCGTCCAGGTCGAAATCCTGCTTCCGGAGCTTCTCGGTGTAGTACCACCAGTCCCACGGCTGCAGTTCGAACCCTCCGTCTTCGGCGTCGATCATGCCCTGCAGGCGACCTGCCTCCTCCTTGGACTTCTTCTGCGCCGGCCACCAGACCTGATCCAGGAGCTTGTAGACCGCATCGGGAGTCTTGGCCATGTTGTCATCCAGCACGTAGGCGGCGTGGCTGTCGAAGCCCAGCAGGTGGGCTCGCTCGGCGCGCAGAACCGCCATGCGGGCCAGGATGCCGTTGTTGTCCAGCTCGTCGCCGTGGTTGCCCTTCTGGGTGTAAGCGGTCAGCATCTTCTCGCGCGCCTGGCGATCGGTGCTGAACTGCAGGAAGGGGAGCAGGCTGGGCTTCTGGATGGTGAAGGCCCACTGACCCGGATGGCCGCGCTCGGCGGCGGTTTCCGCTGCGGCGGCGATGACCCCGTCGGGCAGCCCGTCCAGCTTGGCCCGCTCGCCGACGACGTACTCGAAGCGATTGGTTTCCTTCAAGACGTTTTCGCCGAACTTCAGCGACAGGACCGACAGCTCCTGGTTCAGCTCCTTGAGCTTCTCCTTTTCCGGATCACCCAGCAGCGCGCCGCCGCGGACGAAGCCTTTCCACGTCTCGCTCAACAGGCGCCGCTGCTCCGGGTTCAGATCCAGCTGTTCGCGTTGATCGTAGACCGCATTGACACGCGCGAAGAGGGCCTCGTTCAGGTTGATTTCGTCGCGGTGACGGCTGCGCTGGGGCGCAAGCTCGCGCGCGACCTCCTGCAGTTCGTCGTTGGTCAAAGCGCCAATGAGACAGCTGAAGACCATGGACACCCGGCTCAGGAGCGCCCCGGAGGTGTCCAGGGCCTCGATGGTATTGGCGAAGGTGGCCGCGGAAGGGTCCGCGGCGATGGCTGCGATCTCGACCGTGTGATCCGCCATGCCCTGCATGAAGGCGGGTTCGAAATCCTCGGTGGTGATGCGGTCGAAGGGGGGTACGCCGAAGGGCGTGTCCCAGGTCTCGAAAAACGGGTTGGCACGGGCGCCGGCCGCGGCCAGCGAAGTCGAGAGCGCCATGATCAAGAGCACCTTTCGCATGGGTCAGTTTCTCCAATTCTGTTCGGGGGTGGGGCGGTTGTCGAGAATGTCCTCGATCTGTTCGAGCACATCAATGGTCAGCCGGGGTACGACGTCGAGGGCCTTCAGGTTTTCCCGGACCTGTGCGACGGAGCTGGCGCCGGTAATCACGGTGCTGACGTCCTCGTTGGTCAGGCACCAGGCCAGGGCGAGCTGCGCGAGGGTGCAGTCCAGCTCCGCGGCGACCGGTTGCAGCTTGCGGACCCTGTCCAGCTTGCTCTTGCCTTCGGCGCCCTCGATGATCGGGAGCAGCCACTTGTAGCTCGGGAGCGACAACCGCGACCCCTCGGGGATCCCGTCGTTGTACTTGCCCGTCAGGATGCCCGACGCCAAGGGGCTCCAGATGGTGGTGCCCAAACCGATTTCGTCGTACAGGGGCGCGTATTCCGCCTCCACGCGATTCCGGTGCAGCATGTTGTACTGCGGCTGCTCCATGGTCGGGGGGATGAGGTGTTCGCGACGGGCGAAGTCGTAGGCGCGCCGGATCTGTGCGGCCGACCATTCGCTGGTGCCCCAGTAGAGGGCTTTGCCCTGCTGCAGGACATGGTTCATGGCCCACACCGTTTCCTCGATGGGTGTATCCACGTCGGGTCGGTGGCAGAAGATCAGGTCCACGTAGTCCAGTTGCAGGCGCTTCAGCGCGGCGTCGGTCCCTTCGAGGATATGTTTCCGGGACAAGCCCTTGTCGTTGGCGCCGTACAGGTATCCCTCGCCGTCGGGATTGGGCCGGCCGCCCCAGAAGATCTTGGTGGAAACCACCAGGTCCTCCCGGCGCCACCCGGCCTTCTTCATGGCCTGGCCCATGATGATTTCGGATCGTCCGGCGGCGTAGGCCTCGGCGTTGTCGAAGAAGTTCACCCCGGCGTCAAAGGCTTCGGCCATGCAGGCCAGCGCGGAGTCCACATCCATCTGGTCGCCGAACGTGACCCAGGATCCGAACGACAAAGCCGAGACCCGCAGGCCCGATTTTCCCAGAAAACGATAATCCATGTCCGCCTCCCGCGAAGTTGGTTGGGGATATGGGCAGCGGAGATTCTAGCACCCGCCCTCTTTTCCTGCCCGGTAATTTCCCATATATATAATTCAAGTTCGCCCAACTCACTTGCCCGGATGCCCTCAGACCAGCCCGGCATCATCGCTCCAGTTTCGGGCCCGGGTTCCACGAGAGAAGGAAGGGAATGATGAGATTCCTGAGCAGAATATCCGTCAGAACGGTTGCCTGGTGGCTGGTCCCGGTCGGCTTGCTCTTGTGGGCCCCCGTTGAGTCGCTGGGTTCGCGGGAATTCAAAAACGGCTATGAGGACCACTCAGGCGACCCCATCGACGGGAACGACTTCAGCAGCGGTGGCTCGGGCGGGTCGGACGTGAATTTCATCCGGGACTTCTCCGGTCAACCCAAGAGCAGCACGGGCTCCACGAGCGTTTTCGTTCTGCCCTCCATGCTGAGCGGAACCCGGATCATGGTCATCCCCAGTTATGACACCGGAGTATTCTGGGTGCGATTCCTGGTGGTGGACGACGGAGCTTCATCCGTGGAGATGGACCATGTCGAGTAACAGCCAGCGTGCAGACATCAGGATTTTTCCCACCGGCGGGAACGTGCGTGACCTTCCCTTGCACCGGGAGAGTTGGCGCCTGGCTCATGACGCCTTCCTGAGCGAGGACTACGAGACCTCCCTGCGGGAAATCCGCCGGGCCCTGAACACGGTCCCCGCCCACGAGGGGCGGCCCATCGTGCCGGTGCCGGCTCCCGGAGAGGCGACGGTCAAGGACGGCGTCGTCCTGTGTGCACGATGCCTTTTTCAGCTCGATCGCTACGAGGAGTTCGAAGTCCTGCAGGCCTCGGCCGGTCGTTGGGGCCTGGTCCCCGACAGGATGCCGGACCTGGATGTGGTGAACCTGGCGTTCGCCTGCAAGAGGGGGCGTTATTGCGAGGTCGTCAATGAGGCGACGGAGTTCATCGACGGGCACCGCCATGACCTGCCGCCGGTGATCGCCCACTACCTGCACCTGCGGGGATTTGCCTACTCCCACCTGGGGGAACCGGGAATGGCCCGGGAAGACATCGAGGCAGCCTACTCCCTGTTCAAGGTCCTGAAGGAACATTTCGACAGTGCTCGTGCGGCGAACCTCCTGGGAATCCTGGACCTGCGGGAAGGCCGGTTCCCCGCCTCGGAGCGCTGGTTCAAGCGTGCCCTGGCGGGCCACACCCGTCTGGGTATGCTCAAGAACATGGGCGGCAACCACCTCAACCTCGGCATCCTGGCCTACAAGCAGGGCGAGCTGGGTCGGGCCATGGTCGCCTTCGAGGCGGGCGCTGGCCTGCTCAAGTCGGTCGATGCCCAGGTGAGCCTGTGTCGTCTCGACATTGCACGCGGCAACACCCTGCGCCTCATGCGCAATTTCCCCTCGGCCCGCGAGCATCTCCTGAACGGATACGAGGCCGCCGGACGGCTCGCCTTGTCGCGGGAGGAGGCTCTGGCCCTGGAGTTCCTGGGTGACGTCGCCCGGGATGAAAGCCTCTTCGACCGGGCCCGCCGGTATTACAGCCGGGCCCTCGCCATCGCCGGGGCCATCGCTCCGGAGGGTGATGTGGTCATGGAAGTCATGCGCCGCCAGGGAGAGGCCCTGCGGTTGATGGGACGGCCGTCCGAAGCCCTGCCGGTCCTGCAGCGTGCGTTGGTTCTGGCTCGTCATCAGGGTGACAATTTCGAGGAAGCGGTGATCTGCCGGGTCCTGGCCGGGACGATGCTGGACCTGGGAGACCTGGATTCCGCAGCAGGTCAGGCCGGCAAGGCCGTGGACAGCCTGCGTGACCTGGGCGGCCGGCATGAGCTGATGTTGGCCTTGCGGCAGCGCGCCGAAGTGCTGGTTGCCCGCACCGAGAGCGGCCTGCATGCCGACCCGGGAGGCATGCTCGAGCAAGCCTGGCAGGACGCCATGTGCGCCCTGGATCTGGCTCTCAAGGCCGAAATCGACCACTGGATTCTGACCGGGCGTTGCCTTTTGAACACCATTTCCGACCGCCGCAACCACCAGGAACGGGACGGGGAGGGCGAGAGCGAAGGCCGGCCGACCGCCGACGATCCCGTGCGGATCATCCATGTGTCATCGGTCATGCGTGACGTGATCCAATTGGCCGATGCGTTCGCCGAATCCCGCGAACCGGTCCTGATCACCGGCGCGACCGGCACGGGCAAGGATCTCCTGGCTCGGCGTCTGCATCAGCGCAGTCCGCGCCGGCACCGGGAGTTCGTCTGTGTGAACGTGGCGGCCGTCGGTGGCTCCATGTTCGCCCGCGAATTCTTCGGCCACGTGCGCGGCGCCTTCACCGGTGCCGAAGCCGATGCGGGGGGATTCGCAGCCCTGGCCGATGGCGGCACCCTCTTTCTGGACGAAATCGGGGATCTGCCCCTGGACCAGCAGCCCCAATTGCTGCGCCTGCTCCAGGACGGCGCCTATCAGGCTGTCGGGGATCCCCGCGAACGCCGCACCGACCTGCGGTTGATCGCCGCGACCAATGCCGACCTGAAGCAGCTTGTCGCGGAGGGGCGTTTCCGCGCCGATCTCTACTACCGCTTGAAGATCCTGGAACTGAAGATTCCGTCCCTGCAGCGCCGCCGTGAAGACGTGTTGCCGTTGCTGAAGCATTTCCTGACCGAGAGCGCGGGACATCCCGTGGAACTCGGACAGTATTTCAACGATGCCAGCCAGGATCAAATCCTGTGTCATCACTGGCCGGGGAACGTGCGGGAAGTTGCGATGGTGGCCCGTCAAGCCCATGCCCAGCTGTCATCCCGAGGAACGGTTTGCGTGGAGCTCGAAACCACCGAGGGTCATCCGATGTTCCTGAACGGACCCCAGGATGGCCAGGAGGTCCCGACCCAGCGGATGCGGGGGCCCGTGGCCCGGAGTGCCATGGGCAGGGCCCGGATCCTCACCGCATTGGCCGATGCTGCGGGCAACAGGGCCGAAGCGGCGCGCCGGTTGGGCGTCAGCCGCAGCACCCTGTACCGCCGCATGGAAAAGTTGGGAATCGCCTGCAAGGTCCTCAATGGCTGATCCGGTGGTGGCCGGGTTCCAGTCCGGGGCTACAGGATGCGCCTTGAATTGGAGACTCAGTGTCCCTCCGGGTGCACAGATGGGCGAATTCCCTCTTTCAGGGAAAACCCAACATTTTTTGTTTAACTCATTGATAACAAATAGATAACAAATCATCCTCTCTTTGCCTTGATTGGGCATCCTGCGTGCAAGAACCCCCTTGCAAGTGGACGTATCCACGCCCGACACGGAAGGATGGAACCATGACTACGAGGCGAATAGCGAAGAGCATCGGTGTGATTCTGGCTGCCGGTTTGATGGTCGGCGCGGGTGCGGCCGAGGCGGCCTATCGGGGCAATCATCACGGATCCCGGGGTTACCGGAGCGGCCCGTCCAACTTCGAATTTGTCCTGGAGGGTGGGTTGGCCTCGCCGGCCGGAGACGTTTCCGATCCCCTTGATTTCGGGGGAGTGGGCAAGGACGCGGGCACGGGCTATGAACTGGGCGTTCGGCTGCGCCAGTTCACCGGCGGAGGTGCCCTGGCCATCGCGCCGTCCTTCCACTACGTGGAATTCGGGAAGGCCAGCGGAGTGGGGGATTTCACCGAGGGCAGCGGATTGGGGTACGAGGTCAAGACCTCTCTCATGCGTTACGGGGTCGACTTCCAGTACTTCATGACGCCCGCCCGCGGCCCGCGGGCTGGCATGTATATCAGTGGGGGAGTGGCCCTGCTCCACAACCGCTACCACGACGAGTTGGCGGGGTACGGGTCCTACGATGCTTCGGCCAACACTCCCGGCGTGAGCCTGGGTGCGGGCCTGCGTGCGGCCAACTTCGAATTCTCGGCCGCCTATACCTACGATCGCTTCTCCACCGATCAGATGGCCGGGGTGGCCGAGGAACTCGACTACAACTGGGACTATTTCAGCGTGAGATTCGGAGTGGCCTTCGGCGGGCATTGAGTTTGACATTCTCAAACGGCGTCCTTAATCTGGATCCACGGGTCCAGGTTGAGGGCGCCGTTCCTGTAACTCGACCGAGAATCCATCCCGCTGATCCCGAGCCGATTCGAGTGGTATCATGTTCTCCCAGACGACCGAATACGCCTTGCGCGCCATGATCGCCCTCACCGCCGGCAGTGGTTCTCCCACCACAACGCGGGCCATCGCCGTGGCCATGAAGGTGCCGGCCAGCTATCTGTCCAAGGTCCTACAGGCTCTGGTGCGGGCCAAGCTGGTGAGATCTACGCGGGGGGTGAAAGGGGGCTTCGTGTTGGCGAGACCAGCGGCCGGGATCACCCTGCTGGATGTGGTCAACGCGGTCAATCCCCTCGAACGCATCACGTCGTGTCCGCTCGATCTGACCAACCACAGCTCCGAGCTCTGCCCCTTGCACCGGCGTCTGGACGAGTCCCTGGCGCAGGCCGAGACCGCTCTGCGCAATACCACCCTGGCCGAGTTGATTTCCGAGGAAAACCCCTGCCCGACCCTGCGGACCCAACTCCAGCAACTGCAAACCCTGCGCTGATTTTCCGGCTCATCCCGCTGGACCGCCGGCAGCCCTGACCAGCGCGGCCAGGGCCGTGTCGATGTCCGCTTGCGATGTGGAGGCGCCGAGGGAGAGGCGCAGGGTGCCGGCGGCGACGTCCGCGGGCACGCCCATGGCCTTGAGCACGTGGGAAGCCACGACGCGATCGCCGTGGCAAGCGGCGCCGGCCGAAACGGCGATCTCGGGCATGGCCGCCATGAGGTCGGGCCCGATCAGACCCGGAAAACCCACGCTCGTCGTATTGGGTAGGCGAGGGGCGGATCGCGCGTGGATCACGGCCCGGGGAATGGCGTCCAGGAGCTTTCCCTCCAGGTCATCGCGCAGGGCCTGGATCCGGACGGGTGAACCCTCGGCCAGGCGCTCGGCGGCCAGTTGGCAGGCCGCGCCCAGGCCCACGATGGCGGCCACGTTCTCGGTCCCGGGTCGGCGGCCGCCCTCATGACCGGCCCCGTGCATGAGATTGTCCGGGTCGGCGCCGTCGCGGATGACCAATAAGCCGATACCCTTGGGGCCATGAAATTTGTGGCCCGCCACCGATACCATCTGCACCCCCAGTTCCGCGGCGTGCACGGGGATCTTCCCCACGGCCTGGGCCGCATCGGTGTGGAACCAGATTCCCCGGCGCCGGGCGTCCGCGGCAATGGCGGCGACGGGTTGCAGGGATCCCACCTCGTTGTTCGCCAGCATGACCGACACCAGAATGGTGCGGTCGGTGCAGGCTGCGGCGACGGCCTCGTGGTCCACGACCCCCTGGGCGGAAACGGGGATTTCGGTGATGCGGAAACCCTGGTGGGAGAGAAAGGTGCAAACGTTTCCCACGGCGGGATGTTCGATGGCGCTCACCACGATATGATCGCCCTTGTCCTTCCGAGCGAGGGCCGAACCGATCAACGCATGGTTGTTGGATTCGGTGCCGCCGCTGGTGAAGTACACCTCGTCGGGCTCGACCCGGAGCAGGGCCGCGGCCTGTTCTCTGGCCAGGTCGATGGCCCGTCGGCTGTGACGGCCGAGGGCGTGGCCGCTGGACGGATTGCCTTGGTGCCGGGTGAGAAACGGCTCCATGGCGGCAAAGACCACCGGCTCGAGAAAGGTGGAGGCGTTGTGATCGAGATAAATGGGTTGGGCGGGGTCAAAGCTCATGGGAATTCCTTGCCAAGGGGTGGAAAAGAGGGGAGGCGGGGCGAATCAGGCGAGATGCAGATCTGATGTCGTACCCGGGTGCCTAGCAAGCTGAGAAGGATTCGATTACACCTCCCCCACTTTTCGCAAGGGGGACGATAAGCGACAGGGAAGGCCTGTCGCCATAAGAATTTTTCTCATCATCCCCCCTGAATGTCCTGACAATCTCCTAACATTGATAACACGAAATCAGACAGCCAGTTGGGGGCCGGCCCAAAGGACGACCAGAGAGTGGGCGTCCACCTCGCAAGCCGGTTCCGGCCCGGTGGAGTCCTGTCCCGGAGGGCTGAATTCCGCGCCCGGCCCTGCGGAGGTCGCCAGAACCGGGAGCCACGACTGTCCCTGGGGCGGCTGCGGCAGGATGAACCGGGCGGGCTTGAGGCCGGAATTCGCCAGGACCAGCAGAGAGCCCTCCTGTTCCGGCGAGGTCAGGGCCCAGGCCAGTTGTCGTGATTCGGCAGTCCAGTCCGGTTTACCCGGTTCCAGGCCGTGCCAGGTGACTTCGCCCTTGCGGTTCGGGTTGGTGGCCGTCCACCAGGCGTTTCCCTGGAGCAGGGGCAAACGTCGGCTCAGGGCGACGAGTTTGCGGGTGAAGTCGGCAAGATCGTCATCACGGCCTTCACCCCATGGCATGTGGTTCAGTTCGTTGTCCTGGCACCAGGGGTTGTTGTTGCCCCGGCGGGTGTGTCCGAACTCGTCGCCCATGTGGAGCATGGGGGTGCCGTGGGAAAGCAGGAGCAGGGTGAGGAAGTTGCGCACCTGACGTCGGCGCAGCGCCAGGATGTCGGGGTCCTCGGTGGGACCTTCGCTCCCGCAATTCCAGCTGCAATTCTCGTCCGCCCCGTCGCGGCCCCCCTCGCCGTTTTCGTCGTTGTGTTTGCGGTCGTAGGACACCAGATCCCGCAGGGTGAAGCCGTCGTGACAGGTGACGAAGTTGACGCTGTGAAAGGGTCGGTTCGCCAGGGGCGGCAAAATGTCCGCGCTGCCGGTCACGCGGGCCATCATGGCTTCGATGGTGCCGGCATCGCCGCGCACGAACCGGCGCACATCGTCCCGGAAGGCGTCGTTCCACTTGGCGAAACCATCGCCGGGCAGGGAACCGATCTGGTGGAGGCCTCCGGCGTCCCAGGCTTCGGCGATCAGGGTGGTGTTGGCCAGTTCCGGTTCCGACCCGATGGCCCACAGGATCGGGGCCTGGGTGAGCGGGCGGCCGTCTTCGCCCCGGGACAGGGCCGAGGCCAGGTCGAAGCGGAATCCATCCACGTGCATGTGGTGGACCCAGTGGCGCAACGAGGCCATGATCAGGCGGCGGGCGATGGAATGATTCGCGTTGAAGGTGTTGCCGCAGCCGGTGAAATCGGCGTAGCGGGACATGTCGTCCTGCAGGATGTAGAAGGCCTTGTTCTCGAAACCGCGCCAGCAAAGGGTGGGGCCGTCGGGTCCTCCCTCGGCGGTATGGTTGTAGACCACATCCAGGATGACCTTGATTCCCGCGCGGTGAAGGGCCTTGACCATGTCCCGGAACTCGCGGACCGCACCCAGGGGGCTGCGGTCGCTGCTGTAGGTGTGGTGGGGGGCGAAGAAGGACACGCTGCTGTAGCCCCACACGTTGCGCCGTCCCCGGGGAGCGTCCTGGGGGTCGAACTCGTGGACGGGCATGAGTTCCACCGCGGTAACGCCGAGGTCGCGCAGGTAGCCGGCGCGCGCGGCCAGCCCCGCGTAGGTTCCCCGCAACTGGGGCGGCAGACCGCAGGCCGGGTCGGCCGTGAATCCGCCGACGTGCAGTTCGTACACGATTTCCCGCTGGCCGATGCGGGCCAGGGGTCGGTCGTCTTCCCAGTCGTAGTCTTCGGGGTCGGCGACCACGCTGCGCAGGCAGCAGTGCACGTTCTCGCCGGAGCCGCAGGCGGCGCGGCGGTCGTAGATGTCCTGACCGGTCACCACGAGCCCGTAGGGATCCAGCAACACCTTGTCGGCCCGGTAGAGGTGGCCGAGGGTCGGGGCGTAGGGGCCGTCCACACGCCAGGCGTAGACCTGGCCGGGGCCGATTCCCTCCACCCGGACGTGCCAGTAGTAGGAGGTGCGGTTGCGGGCCGGGTCCAGCGGGATGTCCGCCGCAGGCTCCGGATCGTCCGGGCTGCGAAACAGGAGCAACCGCACCGCGCGGGCGTCCTTGGCGAAAACGGAAAAATTCACGGCCCCTGCGCCGAAAGTGGCGCCCAGCGGAGCCGGACGGCCCGGAGCGGTTGGGAACTGGTCGGACGTCATGTGGTCACCGGCCTCTTCATCGTGGTTATTGCTAAATCCGCAGCCCCGACGGCCGATAGTAGCGACAGCAATGAGTTTTTCGCCTACGGCCCTTGCGGCCCCAGCCACGGACCTTTGGTCGGGGATGGTATCGCCACACCATGTTTCTGGGAACCCTGAAAACCCTGATTCTCGCCGGACGGGCGACTCTGAAGGAAGTCCTGGACGTTGCCGTGACCGGGGCCGCCGTTTCCCAGGTCCACAACGGCCGGCTCAGTTTCCCTTCCCTGGGCGAGATCCATGTGCGCAGCGGCACGCTGCAGACGGTGCATCTGGGTTGCGATCAGGCGTTGACGGACATCCTGGCCGCCACCGATGCCGGAGGCAAACCCCGCCCCGGCGTGGAAGCGTTGACCAAGGTATTCCTGGATAACCTGCTGAAGGAGATGGACGGGCGCAACCCGCGCGGAAAGGTGGCGCGGGTCCGCGGGGGCAACTCGAGCCTCACCGCCCGTGGTGTGCGGTCCTACGGCATCCGGTTGGCCTCCCGTTCCGGCCAGTTGTTCATGCTGGCGGAAATCCCCTCGCGGGTGGAACTCGAGCAGGCCAAGGGCAGTGAATTTCTCGCGGGAATGATCGGCACTTACCTGCCGCGGGACTGGATGCAGCGGGACACCATGGAGAACCCCGGCATCGTCAAGAACATGCGCACGCTGCTGGAGAAGATGGAGGCCGACTACCACGTGGAAGTGCCCTTGAAATCCGGGGAAGCCGCAGTCCATTCGGGCATCGTCCTGGAAGAAAGGGTGCTGGACGGCAGGCCCGTGATCAAGTTGGCGATCGGGGTGTCGGACAAGGATGCGGATCTCGGGCCGGGCGCATCGGTGAAGGCTTCGGTCGGTCTGGAGGATCGATCCCTGGAGTGCGAGTTGGAATACCTGGGCCCGGCGACCCACCCGCTGGTCGGGGGCGTCAGCCTGGACTGCTCGTTGTTTGCCGCTCCCGAACGATTCGACCTGGTCCAGCGTCGCAAGGCGTTCCGGATTCCCGTTGGCATGGGAGTCCGGGTGGAAATGCTGGTGCTCGACGAGGCGACGCCCGCCTATGCCGCCTTCCAGGAAGCCGCTCCCGAGCAGGTGGAGACCTTTTCGCTGACCGACCTCAGCTTCTCCGGCGCGCGGTTGGTGCGTGCCAGCGAGGATGCGCCGGCGATCCTGGCCGAAGGTTGCCGGGTGGTTTGTCGCATGATCTTCCCCGACGAGTTCGAACCCCTCGACCTGCTGGCGATGGTTCGCCGGTGCACCAAGAGCCTGGCCAACCGCAACGAATGGCAGCTGGAGTTGGGGCTGGAATTCCTGGTGTCTCCCGACCTGGATCGCGGAGCTCTCGATTTCGTGCGCCAATACGTCCTGGCCGAGCAGCGGTCCAAACTCGCCCAACGAGTCGGGGTCGCCGCACCCCGCTGAACCGATTCCCGCCCACCGCCTCGTTGACGTGACCGCGCTGGACCGTTAACGTGATCGCATCCCCGACCGCTCCACACCACTTCACCCGTTGGGTACCGGAGTTGTCATGATCGACCTGCAGCGGCTCAATGACCACTCGCGCGAATTCGCGTCCCGCCTGTTCCGGAGCTACCCCGAGTGGATCCGTTTCGCGCGGTACGACCCCTATGAGGATTTCGAGCCGGAGGCTTTGCTGGTCGAAGTGCCGCGCGAGGTGGACGGAGCCCGCCACGGTCTGTTCATCACCACCAGCGAGTGGGAGATCTCGGTGGGCTATGGCGAGAGTTTCCATACCCGCTTCGGCGCCGACGGCGAGAAGGACCCCGAGAGGGACGACTTCTACGCCGCCGCCCTGGAGTTCATCGGGGATTTCGTGCAGGAGAAGATCGTGGTCGCCACCGCCAGCGAGGACAAGGAATGGCTGGGGGCCTGGTTGATCGACCTGCGCGAGGAGGATCTCCAATCCGTCTCGGTCTCGCCGGGAGAAGCCGTCAAGGTGCGGTCCTGGCGCGGGACCCATGATTGCGAACTGCAGGGATGATTCATGACCCCATTTGAACGCGCTGTGGTCATCGTCAACCCCGTGTCCGGCCAGGCGCGGGGTTTGCGCCTGGGGCAGAATCTGAGTCGGGCCCTGGAGGAGCACGACGTCTTCTGCGCCCTGCGGGTCACTTCCGGTCGGGGGGATGCGGAGAATTGGGCACGGCAGGCGGCGGCCGACGGCTTCGACCTCATCGTGGCCATCGGGGGGGACGGCACCATTGCCGAGGTCGTCTCCGGCCAGGCCCGCAGCGGGGCCATGATTCCCATCGCGGTGGTCCCGGTGGGCACGGCCAACGTCGTCGCCCTGGCCCTGGCCCTGCCCTTTTTCGCGGGCATGGCCCTGGACACCATCCTCCACGGTCGCCGGCTGGACTTCGACGTGGGCTACATTCCCGACCACGACCATCACTTCCTGCTGATGTCCGCCATCGGGTATCCGGCCAAGGTGATCCAGGATTCGCCGCGACGCCTCAAGAACCTGTTCGGAGTGTTCACCTATATGGCGGCCGCCGTCCGCAACGCCTTGAACCAGGACCAGGTGCGGATCTTCGTCGAGGACGAGACCGGCCTGGTGCGGGAGTTCGAGGGCCACACGGTACTGCTGTCGAACATCGGCAAGATCGGCGATCTGAACCTCAAGGTGACCCCCGACACCAGCGCCCACGACGGACGCTTCGACGTCACGGTCATCTCCAGCCGGTCCCTGTGGGACGTGATCGCCATCCTGTTCCGCATGCTGACCTGGCGCTACAGGCCCGCGCCCCGGATGCATCATTTCCAGGCCGAGTCCGTGGTCATTGCCACCGACCCTGCCGTCGGGGTGCAGGTGGACGGCGAGGAACTGGGCCAGACTCCCCTGAGCGCCCGGGTCGTGCCCGGGGCCGTGCGCATGGTGGTGGGATCGCGGTACCGGCCCGATGCGGAAGACGGCGGTTTCGGCTGGGAATTCAAGCTGCCGCGGGGTTGGCTGCGGCGGGCCGGAAGCGGCGCTTGATCGTGATCCGGCATCAAAGAAAAAGAAAAACCTCGTTGGCCCTGGAAAACCAGGAAGTTAAGCTGCGTTTGCCAAAACAATAGCTTAACCAACGAGGTGAGCCGGATGATGCCACAAGGGATTCTCG
>Ga0210044_10004287_pt1 | contig 19941 bp, 15 predicted proteins | sample CryGey13umfilter_2_FD_183959 | JGI IMG/M metagenome (GOLD analysis project Ga0210044, IMG submission 183959) | Groundwater microbial communities from aquifer in Utah, USA - Crystal Geyser 4/9/14 3 um filter (SPAdes) (version 2) | ecosystem: Environmental > Aquatic > Deep subsurface >... | reverse complement strand
GAGGGCCGCCACGAGCCCCGCCGGGCCGCCGCCGATCACGACGAGGTTGTAGCGAGGTGCGGGGGTGGGGGCGAGCCAGTCGGCGGGGTGTACGGCTGCGACCAAGCGGCGGTTGTGGGCGTCGTCTGGAGCGACGGGCGCGTGGCTCAAGCGGACTCCAAGGTGTCGTCGAGGGCGGCGCGCGCGGCGCGCCCGATGAGCGTCGTCACCACGAGCGTCGCAGCGAGGCCGAGCCAAAACAGCGCGCGGCTTGCGCCGTTGGTGGGCGCGCCGCTGAGCAGCTGCCCGAGCTCGGTGAGCGTCGAGCCGAGGTAGACGTAGAGCATGGTCGCTGGGATCATGCCGACCAAGCTGCCGAACACGTAGTCGCGCAGGCTGACGCGGGTGAGGCCGAGCGCGTAGTTCACCAGGTTAAACGGGAACAGCGGCGAGAGCCGGATCAGCAGCACCAGCCGCAGGCCATGGGCGCCCATCGCGTGATCCAGGGCGGCGAACCAGGGCCGCTGCGCGACCCAGCCGGACACCGTGTCGCGGAGCCAGCCGCGGCCGAGCAGGAAGGCGAGGGTGGCGCCGAGGTTGGACGCGATCCACACGAGCCCAAAGCCCACTAGCGGCCCGTAGAGGAAGCCCGCGGCGAGGGTGAGCACGCTGCCAGGCAGCATGAGCGCGGTGGACGCCGCGTACAGCAGCACGAAGACGGCGGCGCCAGCGGGGCCAGCGTCGCGCGCGTAGCCCACCGCGTTCAGGAGCAGCGCGCCGACCGGGAGCGTCTTGCTGGCGACGATCGCGACCGTCGCCGCGAGCGCGACGAGGGCGAGCTTGCGGGTGTTGGTAGGGTTCGAGCTGAGCTGGGCGTCCATCGGTTCTCCTCGGCGAAGCGCTGAGTCCCTAGAGTCATAAGCGGTCGCTAGTGTGTGATGACGTCGCAGACGGCGGATCGGTTACGCCAAGCGTGTCTCGATCGCGGGATCGAGGGCGAGGGGGTACTATGCGCGACCGGCTTCAAGCCATCCATCCATCTGCCTATTTTCTCGATCAAGCAGATACAAAGGGCCTCACCGCGTGGCTTCGGCACCGCGAGCTCTTAGACGATGACGAGGTCGTGAGCCGCTTGGCACCTGCTGGTGACGCCATCATGAACCTCACCCTGCGCGCTGAGCTTCGCGAGCGCTCGCTCATCGTCAAGCAGGCGCGCCCGTGGATTGAGGCGCGCCCCGAGGAGCGGGGCCCCATCGACCGCGCGCTGGTTGAGGTGCGCTTCTACGAGCTCATCGCCCATCACCCCGAGATCAGCGCGCGTGTGCCGCGGCTATTAGGCTCCAACGCCGAGTCACGGCTGCTCGTGCTCCAGGATTTGGGCGAGGCGTCCGACTTTAGCGACCTCTACCGCGCGGACTTCGTGTACGGCGAGGGCGAGGTCGAGGACCTGCTCGATTGGCTCGGCCGCTTGCACCGCTTGGAGGTGCCCGACGAGGCGCTGCTGGTCAACGGCGGCATGCGCGAGCTCACGCACCACCAGGTCTTCGTGGAGCCGATGGATCCCGGCAACGGCCTCGACTACAACGCCATCCGCCCCGGCCTTGGCAGGCTCGCGGAGGCGATGCAGCAGGACGGCGCCTTCTGGCGCGCGCTGCGAGCGCTCGGCCTCCGCTACATGGCGCCTGGCCGCACGCTCGTTCACGGGGACTTCTTCCCGGGCTCCTTCTTGCGGACGGACGCTGGCGTGCGCGTCATCGACCCCGAGTTCGCGCACCTCGGCATGGCCGAGTGGGACGTCGGCGTGTTCTTGGCGCACTTCCTGCTCACCTGCCACGACGCGGACACGATCCCGCAGGTGCTCGACGCGTACCCCGCCGGACCGGACTTCGACCCTGCCGTGGCCAAGGGCTTCGCGGGCGCCGAGCTGGTGCGGCGCATCATCGGGCCTGCGCAGCTCCCCATAGAGACCGAGCTCGGTCACCTCGCCTCGCTGCTCGACCTCGCGCGCGAGTGGGTACGCACGACGCAGCTCAACTAAGCAGCGACTTCTCGAGCAAGGCGTAGCGGCGGATGACGCGCTCTTGGTGGGCGTGGAGCCGCATGCTCACGCTGTCTTCGTGGCGCAGGCAGTGCAAGGCGTGGGGCATGCCGCGCGAGGCGGCGGTGGCGTGCGCCGCGCCGATGAGCCACCAGCTCAGGCCGAGACCGCGCGCTTCCCGCTCCAAGGCGAGGCTCTTGAGCAGCAGGCGCTGTGGCGGGCCGGCGTCCACGAGGCAGAACAAGAAGCCGACGACGCGCCCGTCGGGGGCGTAAACCAGGAAGACGAGGGTGGGGTCGAGGCGCTCGCGCAGCGGCTCGTAGAGGGCAGCGAGCGCTGCGAGCGGGATGGGCGCGAAGGCGTAGGCGTCGGCGAAGGCGAGCATGCTCAGGCGGTGCACCTCGACGATCAGCTCGTCGTAGCGCGCTCGCGAGAGGTGGGCGCCCTCGTCTGCGCGCAGCGGCTCCACGCGCCAGCCAAGCGGGGCGAGCTGCTCACGGGCGCGCTCGGCGCGGGTGAGGAGCGCGTCGTGGGCCACCTCGGCGGTGCTGTAGTGCGCGGCCGGGGCATAGCCCGCGTGCAGCCAGCGGTGCACGGGCTCGGTGGGCTCCAGCGAGAAGGTGCGCTCGTCGTGCGGGCCGAGGTTCGCGCGGTAGGGGAACCAGGTGCACACCTCCATCGGCCCTCGCGCGACGGTCGCGCCGCGCTCCGCGAGCCAGGCCTCGGCCTGAAGCCGGACGGCGTCGGAGCCGCGCCAGTCACCGATCGCGCCCACGTCGGGGAGCGCGGGGTGAATCGCTGCGAGGCAGCGCGAGGGCCCCTCAGCGAAGGTCCGCACGGTGGCGAGCTGCTGGTAGAGCGCCAAGCGCTCGGGGCTGCCGCCGGCTGCGATCCACGCGTTCATGACGGGCCTCCCTGGACATGCGCCCCGCGCACTGTATCGGACTCAAGCCCGCGCGTGGCGCGCCGATGGAGATTCCATGCCCACGCTTGAGAACGCCCGACAGCTCCGCCTTCGGGGGCGGCATCGCGAGGCCCTTGGCCTCTTCAACGCGCTCGACAAGGGCGATCCTGCGGTGCTCTGCGAGATGGCGCACGCCGCGCTGCACGTCGACGCCGCCGTCGCCGAGAAGCTCGCCCGCGCCGCGCTCAGCCGCGCCCCGGCGCTCGCGTTGGCGAACCACCACCTCGGCGAGGCGCTCGCGCGGCAAGGGCGCTTCGACGAGGCGGTGGTGCCGCTGCGCGCTGCGGTCGCCATCGACGGCACCCTCGCCGAGCTGCTCGCGCGGGGCGGCAAGCCGTGGTCGCACCGCTTTGACGTAGCGCGGTGCTCGCACTGTGGGGCGGCCGAGGCCACGCCCGTCTGGGTCGGGAACACGAGCCGCAGCCAGCGCTGCTTGGGCCACATCGACCCGGTGAAGGTCTGGGCGCGGTGCGACCGCTGCGGCCTCACGCGCGTACCTGAGCCGCCGCCCGTCGACCACCTGGTGGCCTACTACGACGCGCTGCGCGCCGCCGACGGCGAGGTCGGGGCGCCCGAGGTCGGCGGGCTCTTTGACGAGCTCATCCGCTGGGATGAAGTGATGCAGCGGATCCTAGCGCTCACAGCTCCTGGTCCGCTGCTGGAGATCGGCTCCGCGTGGGGCAGCTTCTGCGCGGTCGCCGCCTACCACGGCTTTGACGCCCTCGGGCTGGAGACCGCTCCAAACCCGGTGGCGTGGAGCCGCGAGGTGCTCGGCGTGCGCTCTGTCGAGGGGCCCGCCCCCGACGACCTGCCCGACGGCCCCTTCCAGGTCATCGCCTTGTGGGAGGTGATCGAGCACTTCGCCGACCCCGGCGCGGTGCTGCACGCGCTGCGCGAACGGCTCGCCCCGGGCGGTATCTTGGCGCTCTCAACGCCGTGCTTGGACCACCCGCTGCACCGGGCGCGTGGCTACGACGACCCGATGTGGTCGGTGCCGGGCCACCTCGTCTACTTCGACCGCGCCACGCTCGAGCAGAGCCTAGCGGCCGCCGGCTTCGCGATCCGACAGCGCTGGCTCTCGCCGCGCCACTTGGGGTCGGTGGTGGTGCTCGCGAGCTAGTTGGCGCCGAGCTGGATGGACAGGCCTAGGTGCGCGCCGGTGCGCTGGTCCGACAGGTGCCCGAGGGTGAGCTCGCTGACGCTGTCGACGATGGGCACGGCGCGGACCGCGTGGTCGAAGCCGAGCTCGGCGCTGACCGGGCCGCCGAGGTGGGCGGTGGCGCAGAGATCGACGGCGGTGCGGTAGGGGTAGGTGCCGTTGACGAAGGACTCGTCTAGGCCCGCGACCAAGCTGGCGCTGGGGCCGGTGAGGCCGAGCTCGGCGCCCAAGGACAGTCCCGGCATGTGGAAGGCGCGGAAGTCTGGGGCGGTGGTGGTGCCCATGACGATGAGCGCGTCGTCGTAGTGGGCGCCGACGCGCGCGGCGACGTGGTAGCGCGTGTTCTCGCTGGTGAAGGCGGCTCGGGCGAGCAGCCCGAGGTCCGAGTCGACGAGCACGTCGTGGTGCACCTCGCCCTGGAACGAGGGCGCTGTGACCGACCACAGCTGCCCGTCAAAGCGCGCGCGCAGGCCAACGATCTGGTTGGGGCCGACCCAGGCGCGCAGCGCGGCGCGGCCGCCGACGGGCGTCGCGTTCGGGTTGTCGGTGCCGCCAACCTGAAAGGGCGTGCTCAGCAGCGAGCTGATCGGCTGCGGCTCCTGCAGCATGCTGTAGGTGGAGCCAGCGCCCGCGAGGCTGAGGCGCACGTCGGCGCTTGAGGCGCTCGCGGCGGCCTTGGGGGCAAGCGGTGGCGGCGCGCCGATGTCGCCGCGCCCGTGGCTTCGGGCGCCGACGGGGAGGGGCGGCGGGGCGGAGCGCAGCGAGAGCGTGGGCAGCGCGCGACGCCACCCAGCGGCGATCTCGACGTGCTCGCGCGCGCCAGAGGTCGGGAGCGCGGGCAGCGCGTGGCGCTCCGCGTCTTGGAGCAGGCTCGCGGTGGCGACGTGCCCGCTGGCGTGGGCCTCCACGACGGCGAGGGAGCCGAGCTGGCCGAGCTCGTACTCGGCGCGCGCGAGGCCGGTGTCGTCGGTGATCACGCGCGTCTGAATATGGCCGCCGCCCTGCACAACGTCGAGGGTGACGGTCTGCGCGGGCACCGGGTAGCCGAGGGCGTCCAGGCTGAGGACGGTGATGCCCACGAGGGGCGCGCCGGCGGTCTGGTCGCGGTCCGGGAGGAGCAGCAGGTGCCGCAGGGGCAGGCCCGTGGTGGGCGCCACGACCGTGGCGGCGAGGTCGACGGGGCCGTGTTCGGGGATGCCCAAGAAGCCCTCGTAGTCGCCCTGCCCGACCTCGACGACCTGCCCGGGGATGAGGCCAGCGCCGAGGAAGCGCACCGCGCGACCGATGAGCTCCGTGCGATCCGAAGCGAGCGCGCGCACCCGTGTCTTGACCGCGCCCATGCCGTCTTCGACGTCGGCGGGGTCGGTCGCGAGGGTGATGTGGTGGCCGCGCGAGGGCACGAGCGTCGCGTCGATCGCGTCGACCGGGGGGGCGTCGCCGAGGCTCGCGCTGACGGTGAGCGTGCCGGCGGTGGGGGACGAGGCCGGAGCGAGCCACGCCGTAAAGACGCCGTCGCCAAGCGGCTCAGGAGCGGAGATGGTGCCTGAGGTGGTGTGGAGCTGCACCTTGGCGGAGGGGTCTGGGCGCCCGGCGCCGTCCACCGCGAGCACGCGCACGGGGATCCACGCGCCGGGATCGGCGGGGATGCGCTCGGGGAGCGGGAAGAGCGCGACCGTGGCCGGCGCACCCGGGCTTGGGGTGACGCTGACGCCCCACACGCCCGCCGGGTCGTGGGCGTCGAGCACGGTGATGATGCCGTGGGCGGAGCCGTGCACGTCCGTCCAGCGGCCGCTCAGCAGGCCGTTGCTGGTGCGCTCGACGCCCTCTAGGCGCCCCGCCGCGGCGCGCTCGACGAGGTAGGGCTCGTCGACGGGGAGGCCCTCGCTGGAGACCGCGCGCGCCGAGAAGCGCGCGCCCGAGGCGCTGATCTTGGTGGCGATCTCCACCGTGCTCGAGGCCGCGGGCACGAGGGCGACGGTGCGGCGTGCGGTGCGGTGCAGGTTGCCCGCGTGGACCTCGACCTGCAGCGTGTCGCTGCCAGCGTGCGCGGCCTCGGGGGGCGTGTAGCGCAGGCGGAAGAGGCCGGGCGCGACCTCAAGCGGTGCGGACAGCGCGCCGAGGCTCGCCGACGCCTTGAAGCGCGCGTTGGTCAGCGGGTCGCCGTCGTCGTCCAGGGTGAGCAGGTAGACGTTGTGCTCGGAGCGGCCGTCCGCCCGAGCTTCATCGACGCCGAGGAGCTCGACCACGGGCTCGTCGCCGAGGTCCCCTGCGTACGCTGACGGGGTGAGCGTGGCGAGGACCACCGCGACGAGGGCGCGTGTCATGCGATGCCGGCGCCTAGGTCGACCTTCCAGGTGGCGCCCTCGGGGCCATCCATCACGACGATCCGGCGCGCGGTGAGCTCGTCGCGGAGGCGGTCGGCTTCGGGCCAGTCCTTGGCGACGCGGGCGGCGTCGCGCTGGGCGAGGAGGGCGTCGACGTCGGCGCGGGAGATGCCCATGGCGGCGAGGCGCTTGACCTTCACCTCGTCCGAGAACTCGGCGCCGCTCTGCTGGAGCAAGCCCAGCGCGTCGGCGAGGAAAGCGAAGCCCTTGAGCGCCGGAGCGACCACCGGGCCCGCGCGCTTGCGGGCCTTCTTGTGGTTGGCGAGGCGGTTGATGGCCCGCGCCAGCTCGAAGGCGTAGCCGAGGGTCTCGGCGGTGTTGAAGTCCTCGTCCATCGCTTCGTAGCAGCGCTTGGAGAGGGTGCGACCGAGCTCAAGCACGCGCTCGGCGTCGGGACCCAAGGCTTTGGCCACCTCGTCCGCCGGCTCTTCGCCGCCCATCTGCTCGGCGACCTCGCGCGCTTCGTACAGGCGAGCGAGCATCGCGAGCGCGTCGGGGAGCGCGTTGCCGTCCCAGGGCAGGGGCGAGCGGTAGTGGTTCTGCAGGTAGTAGAGGCGCAGGGCCTCCGCCGGGAACTGCTGGAGCAGGTCGACGATGTTCACCACATTGCCGAGGCTCTTGCCCATCTTCTGGCCGCTGGCCATGGTGAGCAGGCCGTTGTGCATCCAGTAGCGCGCGAAGGGCGCGTGGCCGGTGCCACACTCGGACTGCGCGACCTCGTTCTCGTGGTGCGGGAAGACCAGGTCCAAGCCGCCGCCGTGGATGTCGATCTGGTCGCCGAGGGTGGCGCAGGCCATGGCCGAGCACTCGATGTGCCAGCCCGGGCGACCGGGGCCCCAAGGGCTCTCCCAGGCGGGCTCGCCTTCCTTGCTGCCCTTCCACAAGGCGAAGTCGTTGGGCGAGCGCTTGTCGCCGCCGTCCGCGCTGCCGCGCAGCTCCTCGACGCGCTGGCCTGAGAGCTTGCCGTAGCTGGGGAAGCTGTCGACCGAGAACCACACCGAGCCCGCTGAGGCGTAGGCGTGGTCGCGCTCGATGAGGCGCTCGATGAGCGCGAGGATGTCGGGGATCGACTCGGAGACCTTGGGCTCGGCGGTGGGCCGGGCCAGGCCGAGGCCGTCCGCGTCGCGGTGGAAGGCGCGGATGTAGCGCTCGGCGTAGGCGATCGCGTCCTCACCGGTGGCGCTGGCGCGCTGGATGATCTTGTCGTCCACGTCGGTGAAGTTGCGGACGAGCCGCACGTCCCAGCCGCGGTGGCGGAGGTAGCGCGCGACGACGTCGAACCACACCATGGCGCGGGCGTGCCCCACATGGCACTCGTCGTACACGGTCATCCCGCAGACGTAGAGGCGGATGACGCCGGGCTCAATAGGCTCGAAGTCTTCGACGCGTCGGGTGAGCGTGTTGTACAGGCGGAAGGGGGCGGGCGTACTCATTTCTTGAAGATGTCCTCGATGTCATTGCGCACGACGGCTTCGTCGACGTCCCGGGCCGAGGCGACCTCTTGGACGATCAGATCAAAGGCTTGGTCGTACATGGTGCGCTCCCCAAAGGAGAGCGGCTTGTCGGCCTTGAGGAGGGCGAGATCCCGGAGGACGGCTGCGACCTCGAGCACGTCGCCGGTGTTGATCCGCGCTTCGCACTCGCGCTTGCGGCGGTTCCACACCTGCTTCTCAGTGGGGGTGCTGTGATCCTTGAGCACGGTGAAGATGGCTTCGACCGACTCTTCGGGGATGACCTCGCGCATGCCTTTGCTCTCGGCCTTGGCGAGCGGGACCATCACGGTGGCGCCGTTGTCGAGGATCTTGAGGATGTAGTACTCCTCAACGCCTCCATCGACCTTCATCTGCTGGATCTCCTTGACGATGGCGATCCCGTGCGGCGGATAGACTGTCTTCTGTCCGACTCGAAACGTCATTCGCACTCTCCAGGGCTCGCCGGTGACGCGAGCCCGGTTGCCTAGCCGATCCGGCCGCTTGCCACAAGGCGAGGAGCGTGGCTGGAAGCGGCAGATCCACAGCCCATCAGGCTGAAATACGGGCGATGTGGTCGATCTTGGACCAGGGGATCTCGAGCACGGACGCCTGCTCGGAGATCACCTTGCCACGCTCGCTCTTGAGGGCCTTCACCAGGATGACGAGCGCCCCTTGTTGGCGCTCTAGCACCCGGCAGTCGACGATCACGGCACCCGGAGGCACGTGCGCGTCGGCGCTGCCAGTGGAGAAGAGCGCGGTGCGCAGGTAGAGGGTGACGTCGTCCATCGGGCCTCCTGATGGTTCGGCGTATTAACCGCTCCCAGCCATCGGAGGAAACATGCGCCACGTTCTCCTGCTCTCGCTCCCGATCTTGCTCTCAGCCTGCGTCTCTCAGGGCGAATACGACGGGGTCGTCGCCGAGCGCGACGCCCTCGCAGCCAAGCTAAAAGAGGCGGAGACGAACAACGCGGGCCTCACCGCCGACCGCGATCGCGCGGCGCAGCAGCTCGTCGACACCAAGAAGCAGCTCGAAGAGACCAAGTCCGCCAAGCAGCTAGAGGCCCTCGGCCTGCAGCCAGGGCAGAAGCTCTCGGCCACGCTGCAGACCACCAGCGGCGACGTCCACTGCGAGCTCTGGCCGCAGGTCGCGCCCATCACGGTGGCGAACTTCGTCGGGCTCTCCGAGGGCACCAAGGAGTGGACGGACCCGAACACGGGCAAGAAGCGCACCGATCCGCTGTACGACGGCACGATCTTTCACCGCGTCATCCCCAACTTCATGATTCAGGGTGGCGACCCGCTCGGCAACGGCCGCGGCGGCCCCGGCTACGCCTTCCAGGACGAGGTCAGCCCCATGGTGACCTTCTCCGAGCCAGGCCTGCTCGCGATGGCGAACGCCGGCCCGAGCACCAACGGCAGCCAGTTCTTCATCACCGACAGCACGCCGGCGCACCTCAACGGCAAGCACACGATCTTCGGCAAGTGCGGCGATATGGACATCGTGCGCGGCATCATCAACGCGCCCGTCGGCGATCGCAGGATGAACCGGCCGATCGCGCCGGTGAGCGTCAAGCACATCGCCATTCAGCGCGGCTGAGTCGAGCGCTAGGAGCCTGTCGGGCGTAGCGCGCAAAGCGCGCACGCCCGCAGGCTCCTCCCAGCTCGCGGAGCGAGCGGTGCCTCTGCCCTGCCCGTGCCCGTGCCCGTTCGGCTCCGGGCGGAAATCCCAGCCGGGAGGTGGATCCCGCGCACGGTGGCGCGGATAGCCTCCCTGCGGAGGCCGACATGGGCAAGGAGCGGACGCGGTTCGACTTCGAGCGGTTGGACGTGTTCGGCGTTGCGTTGGACCCACGGGCTCCGGATCCATGGCGCCATGGGATCCGGAACCCGTGGGATAGAGCGAGCGGCTGGCGGCCATCGCCCCAGCCCTGCCAGCGCCCCGAACGGGCACGGGCAGGGGCACGGTCATGGGCAGGGGAGGAGCGCCGCGCGCTACGCGCGACGGGGTCCTAGCGGCTAGCGCCCCAGCAGCTCGTCGAGGCGCTGAAAGGCGCGGCCGCGGTGGCTGATGCGGTTCTTGTGCGCGAGGCTGAGCTCGGCCATGGCGAAGCCCGGGGCCTCGTCCGGCAGGAAGAGGGGGTCATAGCCGAAGCCGTCGGTGCCCTTCTCCTGGGTGGCGACGCGGCCCTCACACGCGCCGGCGACGGTGGCCTGCCGCTCGCCGTCGACGTAGGCGAGCACGCAGCGAAAGCGAGCGGTGCGCTCGGTGACGCCCGCGAGGCGCTCGAGCAGCAGCGCGTTGTTGCTCTGGTGCGTGGCTTGGGGCGAGAAGCGCTTGCTGTGCACGCCGGGCGCGCCGCCGAGGGCGTCGACCTCCAAGCCCGAGTCGTCGGCGATGCAGGGCAGGCCGGTGCGCTCGAAGACAAAGCGCGCCTTTTGAAGCGCGTTGTGCTCGAAGGTGTCCCCCGTCTCCGGGGGCTCGGGCAGGTCGGGGAAGGCGTCGAGGCCGATGAGCTCGACGTCGGCGCCCGCGAGGATCGCGGCGACCTCTTGCACTTTGTGGGCGTTGTTCGTGGCGAAGACGATGGAGTGGCGCTGCTGCATGGCGCTACTGTGGCAGGTAGAGCGTGGTGCTCTTGATGGCGGCCTCGTAGTCGACTTGTGCCGCTTGGAGGCGCTTGTTGTCGCCCGCGAGGTTGTCCATCTCGAAGGGGTCGTTGTCGCGATCGTAGAGCTCGACGCGCGGTGCGCCCTCGCGCGAGAAGAAGAGCTTGGTGTGCGCGTCCGAGTAGAACACCATGCCGCCGACGTAGCGGCTGCTCCCGGTGTTGACGCGATCCTTGCCGCCGCCAGCGAGCAGCGGCAACAGGCTCTCGCCGTTGATCGGCTGGGTGGGCTTCTGGCCGATGAGGTCGAGGAGCGTGGGGTAGAGGTCGATGTTGCGCACGCGGGTGGGCACGCGGGTGGCGGTCACGCCTGGCCCGGAGACGATGAGCGGCACGTTGAGGATCGTGTCGTAGGCGACGTCGTGCCAGACCATCTGGCGCGGGTGCTCGCCGAGGCCCTCGCCGTGGGTGGCGGTGAAGGCGATGATGGTGTTCGCGGCGCCGCCGTGCTCGTTCACATAAGCGAGGAGCTCACCAAAGCGGGCGTCGTTCGCGTGAAGCTCGCCGTCGTACTGCGCGGTGAGCTGCGCCATCTGCGCCGGGCTGAGCGGATCGGTGCCATTGTTGACGCGATCGGGGCGATGCCAGCCTTCTTCCTTGCGATTCCCTAGCATGACCTGCGGCTGTGTGGGGTCGCTCCACAGGGCGTGGGTGGCGGAGGGGGTGTAGGGCGGGTGCGGGTCTTGCCAGTGCAGCACGGTGAAGGTGGGGCGGTCGGCGATCCGGCCCTGAAAGGCGATGGCGTTGTTGAGCAGGACCTCGTCGCCGACGAAGGCGAACTCGTCAAAGCCCTGCTTCATCCCTTCGATGTTGATGTAGCTGCCTTGGGCGGTGAACAGCCCGGTGGCGTAGCCGGCGTCGTGCATGGCCTCGGCGAGGGTGGTGAGGCTCGGGCGCACGCTGTACGCGGCCTCGCCTGGCTTCCCGTCGACGGTGTGGTTCTGCGTGAACAAGCCTGTGAACAGGCCGGCGGTCGCGGGGGCGCTCCACGGCGCCGACGTCTGCGCGCGCTCGAAGACCGCGGCGGAGGTGGCCCACGCGCTGAGGTTCGGGGTGGTGTCGCGCTCGTAGCCGTAGGGGCCGAGGTGATCGGGGCGCGTGGCGTCCCAGACAACGACGATGACGTTGGGACGAGCAGGAGGCGTCTGGGCGGTGGCCATCCATGCGCCGAGCACGAGTGCGATCATAGGTACTCTCCACGTGGGATGACGAAACACCTAACCCCCTTGCGATCTTCGCGAACCTGAACTAGTGTTCCATCATGGGGAACGCACTCGCGATTGAGACCCTTCGAGCGCGCCTCGCTGAGCTAGAGGGGCCGCGGGCGGAGGTGCGCCGTGTGCCGAGCGGCGTCGCGTGGCTGGACACCCTCGCGCGGGGGCTGCCGCGCCCTGGGCTGGTGGAGCTCGCCGGGGTGCCGGGGAGCGGGCGTATGCGCGCGGCGCTGGCGCTCGCAGCGGCCGAGCCCGCGACGGCGTGGGTGGACTGCGAGCGGCTGCTCTACCCACCTGCGGCGCTCGCCCACGGGGTGGACCTCGCCGCGCAGCTCTGGATTCAGCCCACCGCAGACCGCTGCATCTGGGCGGCGGAGCAGGTGCTTCGCTCGGGCTGCTTCGCGCTGGTGATCGTGGTGGAGCCCCCTGCGCTCGGCCGCGCTGGGGCGCGCTGGGTGCACGCCGCCGAGGCGGGGGCCTGCACGGGCCTGGTGCTGAGCAGCCGCCCGCAGCGCTCGCTTCCTGCCGATCTGCGGCTGCAGGCCCACCGCGGCGAGCTCACTGTGGCGCGCGATCGCGGCGGGCAGCTCGGCGGGCGCTCGGCAGCGCCGGCGTGGCCCGCGGGGATGGAGCCGCTGCGATGAGCCGCTCGCTTGTGCTGCATCTACCAGCCTTTCGGCTGGAGCGGTGCGGGTGGGGAGCGGAGGAGCTCGCGGGCCTCATCGAGCCCAAGGGCGGCACCACGCGCGTCGTCGCGGTCACGCCCGCCTGCGAGGACGTGGGCGTGCTGCCGGGCATGAGCGCAACCGAGGCGCGCGCGTTGTGCCCCGAGATCGCGCTGGAGCCCCTGGACGCGGCGGGGGAGCGCCAGGACCTGCTCGCGCTCGCAGAGGCCTGCCGCGCGCTCTCCGACCGCGTCACCCTGCTCGGCGCCGAGTCCATCGCCCTCGACGGCTCGCGCACCGCCCACCTGTTCGGCGGCGAAGAGGGCCTGCTCCAGCAGGCGGTGGCGCTGCTCGATCGCCTCGGGCACCGCTCGCGGGTCGTGCTCGCCGATCACGCCATCAGCGCCTTCGCCCTCGCCACGCGCGGCGATCGCGCCACCCGGCTCGTGCCTCGCGGCGATGACGCCTGCGCGCTCGCTTCACTGCCGCTCCTTGCGCTCGAACCTTCACCTTGGCTTGCGCGTGGGCTCGCTGCCCTCGGCCTGCGCACCGTCGGCGAGCTCGCGCGCTTGGACGCAGCCTCGATCGTCGGGCGCTTCGGTGCCGAGGGCGCCAGGCTTCACCGCGCCGCCAAGGGTCAAGGCGCCCCCGAGCCCGCCCCCCTCGGGGAGAGCGCGCCGCCGCAGGTCCACCTGCTGCTCCCCGAGCCCGTCGACCGCTTGGAGCCGCTGGTCTTCGCCCTGCGCGGCCTCGTCGTGGAGCTCGGCGAGCAGCTCTTCGAGCGGGACAGCCGCGCCAGCCGCCTCGCGCTGCGCCTTGGCCTCGAGTCCGGGCGCGCGCAGCTGCAGCAGGTGCGCGTCGGCCGCGCCACCCGCCACCCGCCCACGCTGCTGCGGGTGGTGCAGGCGCGCCTGGAGACGCTGCGCTTCGACGCGCCGGTGGCGGAGCTCACCCTCTCCGTCGACGAGCTCACGCCAGACGGCGGCGAGCAGCCGGGGCTCCACGATCGCACTCAGGCCGCTGAGCCGCTCCCAGACTTGCTCGCGCGCCTACAAGACGCCCTTGGCGAGCAGGCCGTCGTGCGCCCGGTGCTGGTCTCCAGCTGGCGCCCCGAGCGCGCCTGGTCCCCAGCGGCGGCTCGGGGCGCTGAGCCGCTCCTGGCCGACCCCGTCGCCCATCAGCGCCGCTACGAGGCCGCGCTCAAGCTGCCGCGCCCCACCCTGCTCAGCGCGGTTCCCCAGCCGGTTCAGGTGCGCGAGGAGGCCGAGCGCCCCCAAGCGCTGCTCGGCGAGCGGGGCTGGAGCGCGGTGCGCAGGGCCGCTGGGCCCGAGCGGCTACAGGGGGAGTGGTGGGCCGCTGATCGAGGCTTTGACCGCGACTATTGGGTCGTCGACGTGGACGAGGGCCTCGCTTGGATCTTTCGCGAGCGAGGCCGCTGGTACCACCACGGCTGGTTTGATTGAGCTCGCGCTACTTCTTAGCGACGTGCTCGTCGTACCAGGACAGGTAGGCGTCGACGCCGCCGTCGTACACGAGCAGCTCATCCTCGCCGGCGAAGGCGAGGATGCGCGTGGCGGCGCTGGCGAGGTCGCGGTCGTGGGTGACGTAGAAGATCGTGCCCTCGTAGGCCTCGATGGCTTCCTTGAGCGCGGAGATGCTCTCGAGGTCGAGGTGGTTGGTGGGCTCGTCGAGCACGAGCACGTTGTGCTCAAGCAGGATCAAGCGGCACATGAGCAGGCGCATGCACTCGCCGCCCGAGAGGGTGCCGGTGGGCTTGCCGCCGTCCGCGCCCGAGAAGAGCATGCGGCCGAGGATCGCGCGCACCTCTTGGGCGCCGACCTCGGGGCGATGGGCGAAGAGCCACTCAAAGACGGTGGAGCCCGCCGCGATCTCGGACTCGTGGTGCTGCGGCAGGTAGCCGATGCGCGCGTTGTGGCCCCACCGCGCCGTGCCCTCGTCGGCTTGCAGGCGCTCCAGCATCGTGTCGATGAGCGTGGTCTTGCCGATGCCGTTGCGGCCGAGGATCGCGACCTTGTCGCCGCGTCGGTAGTGGGCGTGGAAGCCGTGGAAGATGACCTTGTCGTCCCAGCTGCGGGAGAGGTTCAGCACCTCCAGCACCTCGCGCCCCGAGGGATCGCCAGCGGGGAAGCGGATGAAGGGCCGCGAGATGTTGCTGCGCTTCACCTCGTCCGGGCGGAGCTTCTCGATCTGCTTCTCGCGGCTCTTGGTTTGGCTGGCGCGGGTGCCGGCGCCAAACTTGGCGATGAAGTCCTTGAGCTGGGCGATCTTCGCCGACTTCTCAGCGTTATCCTTGTCCATACGCCCGCGGATCTGCGCCTTGGCGCGGACCATCTCGTCGTAGTTGCCCGCGTAGGTGATGATCGTCTGGTAGTCGATGTCGGCGATCTGATCGCACACGACGTTCAGGAAGTGGCGGTCGTGGCTGATGACGACGAGCACGCCGTCGTAGGACAGCAAGAAGTCCTCGAGCCAGCGGATCGAGTCGATGTCGAGGTGGTTGGTGGGCTCGTCGAGGAGCAGCGCATCGGGGCGGCCGAACAGCGCTTGGGCGAGCAGGACGCGCAGCTTGACGCCGCCCTGCAGGTTGCTCATGGGCTCATCGTGGAGCTCCGGGGGCACGCCGGCGCCGGTGAGCAGGATGGCGGCGTCGGACTCGGCGGTGTAGCCGTCCTCTTCGGCGACGACGCACTCCAGGTCGCCCAAGAGCTCGCCCTCTTCGTCGCTGATGTCATCGCCCTTCTCGTAGATCGCGTCCTTGCGCTGCATCGCGTCCCACAGGCGCGCGTTGCCCATGATGACGGTGTCGATCACGCGGTAGGCGTCGAAGGTCGTGTGGTCCTGACGCAGCCACGCCGTGCGCTCCGGGCGGCTGATGGTGCCGCGATCGGTGTCCTCGGCGCCGATGAGGATCTTCATGAAGGTGGACTTGCCGGCGCCGTTGGGGCCGGTGAGGCCGTAGTTATGGCCGGGCGCGAAGCCTACGTTCACGTCCTCAAACAGCGTGGTGCCGCCAAAACCTTTGGTCACGTTGGACACGGTGATCATAACAATATCTCCTCGCTGTGAGCGAACGGGCGCCTCGGTAACCGGGGGTCACGCGCTTCGCGACCTCGTCCCGGTTCGTCATACAGGGATGCGGGCGTCGCGGCTCCCTCTTAAGGTGGAAGCGAAGGGAGGTCGCATGAAGATCGCTGCCCATCCACTGGTCGTCGCTGTCGCGCTTGGGCTCTTGCCGCCCACGGCCCTCGCCGATGAGCTCAACGACCCGCAGGTCGCGCTCGAAGCGTCGGCCGACGATCTGGCCGATATGGACGCCCCCTCGGAGGCGGAGATGCTCCGCGCCGAGCGCGAGTGGCGTATGGCACGTGAGCAGCTCGGCTAAGCCGAACAAGCGTCACCGAACGAAGAAGGGCACCCCGAAAGGGCGCCCTTCTTCGCTGAGGCCCAGGCGTTGAGCGCCTGAGCGGGCCGCCGCTGGTCTTTAGGCGACCTGGCGGCGGCGGCGGTTGAGCAGCGCGGCCATGCCGACCCAGAGCGCCCAAGAGCCGCCGCTGGTGGGGGTGGAGCTGCTGCAGCCGCAGCTCGACGCGTCCAGCTCGGCGGTGTCCCCGATGATGGTGTCGTCGGGGGTCTGGTCGAAGACGTCGTTGGTGGCGTCGAGGTAGTCCGGCACGCCGTCGCCGTCGGTGTCGGCGGTGCCTTCGTCGGCGTCGCTGACGCCGTCGCCGTCGGAGTCGTCGTCGAGGTAGTTGGGCTTGCCGTCGCCGTCCGCGTCGAAGGCGCCCTCGTCCGCGGAGGGGATGCCGTCGCCGTCGTCGTCGTTGTCCAGGTAGTCGGGCTGGTCGTCGCCGTCGGTGTTGATGGGCTCGCCGACGCAGCCGTTGAGCTCGTCGATGGTCGCGTGGCCGTCGCCGTCGTCGTCCGAGTCCTCACAGTCCATGAGGCCGTCGCCGTCGGCGTCGACGCCCGAGCCCGCGCAGTCGTTGACGCGGTCCACCTTGGCCGTGTCGGAGGTGTTGGTGGGTACGCCCTCTTCGCCGTTGGTGAGGCAGTCGCCGTCGAAGTTGCCCGCGGGGCCGTCCTCGAAGGTGTCGAGGTAGTTCGGGAAGCCGTCGCCGTCCGTGTCGTCGTTGGTGGGGTCGCCGTCGCCGTCGGCGTCGTCCGAGCCCGTGCACTGGGACGCGAGCGTATTGCCAGCGCCGAGGGTGCGGTTGCAGAGGCCGTCGCCGTCGTCATCGACGTCGAGGATGTCGAGGATGCCGTCGCCGTCGGAGTCGCCGGGCTCGTCGACGTTGCGGATGCCGTCGCCGTCGTCGTCCTTGTCCAACGCGTCGATGATGCCGTCATGGTCGGTGTCGGTGGGCGAGGTCTCACTGCCGCCCGCGCGCCGGATCTCATCGCCGTCGAGCACGCCGTCACCGTCGCTGTCGGGGAGGGTGGGGTCGGTGCCGATGGCGAGCTCGACCGTGTTGGTGATGCCGTCGAGGTCTGAGTCCGCCGTTTCGCCGTCGGTGTCGTCGCAGTCGCGGTAGTTCGCGATGCCGTCCCCGTCGGTGTCGTTGCCGTCCTCGGTCCAGTTCGTCGAGATGTGCGTGATGGGGTCCTGGTAGGTCGCGAACTGGTTGTCGCCGAAGCCGTCGCCATCGCTGTCGTCGTCGAGGTAGTCCGGCACACAGTCGGTGTTGCAGGTGCTCGACGTGCGCGAGTTCGAGTTGTTGAGCACGCCGTCGCCGTTGCCGTCCACCGTTCCGGGCGCGTCGGCCTCTTCCCATGTGTAGAGGTCGTCGTCGTCGTCGTCGTCGTCCTCGAAGTCGTGGAGGCCGTCACCGTCGGTGTCGCGCGCCTCGGCGACCCACTCGGACGCGAGGGGGGCCTCGTTCATCGCGAGCAGGTTGTACCAGCCGACCACGTCGATGACGCCGTCGCCGTCGGTGTCCTCGGGCAGGCCGCAGGTGTTCGCGCCGCGCGGCGCCGCCGCCCACTCGACGCCGTCGGAGACGCCGTCGCCGTCGGTGTCAATGGCGAGCGCGTCCGAGCCCCACAGGAGCTCGTACTTGGTGGGCACGCCGTCCTCGTCGTCGTCGAAGTCGAGGTAGTCCGGCAGGCCGTCGCCGTCGGTGTCCTCGGTGGCGTCGGTGGACTTGGTGAGGACCGAGTCGCCGTCGTCGTCGGTGTCGAGGTAGTCGGGGACGCCGTCCTGGTCGCGGTCGTCGTTCTCGGGCAGGCCGTCGCCAACGTCGAAGGACGAGGCCGAGTAGCCGTGGTCCTCGAGCGAGGTGAGGACGCCGTCGCCGTCGTCGTCGGTGTCGCGGGCGTCGATGGTGCCGTCACTGTCCGTGTCGCGGGGGTGCGCGAAGTCCGCGACGTCGATCTCGACCTCGTCGCCGACGTGGTCGCCGTCGGTGTCCTTGAGGTTCGGGTTCGCTTCGTTGGGGTCCACCTTGCCGTTGTGGCTGTAGTCCTCCTGGCCGTCGAGGAGCGTGTCGCCGTCGCTGTCGTCCACGAGCGGGTTGGTGGTGGTGGTGGTGTCCGTGTCGACGACGCACACGGTCGACAGGGAGGCGCGGGAGGTGGAGGGCTCCGACGCGCGCGGGCTCGCCTTGAGGCCTGGGTTGCAGCTCGTGCCCGTCTCCAGGCCGTCGAGCAGGCCGTCGTTGTCGGTGTCGGGGTTCACCGGGCTGGTCTCGCCGGAGGAGACGAGGCCGTCCTTGTTGGCGTCCTCGGCGCCGTCGAGCAGGCCGTCGTCGTCCGAGTCCACGTCGCGGGGGTCGCTCTCGCCGGGGTCGAGGGCGCCGTTGTGGTTCTTGTCCTCGAGGCCGTCGGTGACGCCGTCGCTGTCGGTGTCGGGCATATAAGCGCAGGACTCGTTCACGGCGCAGACGCCGTCCTTGTTGGCGTCCTCCTTCTCGTCGAAGATGCCGTCGCCGTCGGTGTCGTGAACCTTCGGGTCGGACTCGTTGCTGTCCTTGACGCCGCTCTTGTTGAGGTCCTCGGCGCCGTCGGCGATGGTGTCACCGTCGGTGTCGACGTTGTCGCAGCGCGTCTCGGTGAGCGCGTCGTAGGTGCCGCTCTTGTTGAGGTCTTCCTTGGCGTCGGCGATGCCGTCGCCGTCCGTGTCGCCGGAGCGCGGGTCGCACTCGCCCGACTCGCGCGAGCCGTTGTGGTTCTTGTCCTCAACGCCGTCTTCGATGCCGTCGTTGTCGGTGTCCTTGCTGTAGCACTTGGTCTCGACGCCGGTGTTCCAGTCGCCGCTCTTGTTGGCGTCCTCGATCGCGTCGAGGAGCGTGTCGCCGTCGGTGTCCGTGCTGTTCGGGTTGCACTCGGTGGTGTCCACCTTCCCGTTGCGGTTGAAGTCCTCGACGTTGTCGTCGATGCCGTCAGCGTCGGTGTCCTTCTTGAGCGGATCGGTGGTGCTGGAGGGGTCGGTGTCCTTCACGCACTTGGTGGTGTCGGTCCCGGCGCCGGTGCAGATCGTGCCCCTCTCGAAGCCGTCGAGGAGCGTGTCGCCGTCGGTGTCGTTGTTGTTCGGGTCGGTCTCGCCTGCGTCCTTGCGGCCGTTGTGGCTGGCGTCTTCGGTGCCGTCAGCGAGGCCGTCGTCATCGGAGTCGGCGTCGAGGGGCAGCGTGCCGGTGCTGGTGTCGACGTCGGCGATGCAGATCGCGCTGTTGGTGCCTGGGCGCGAGCAGTTGGTGTTCTTGAGCTCGGTGCCGTCCTGGAGGCCGTCGCCGTCGGTGTCCACCTTGTTGGGGTCGGTCTCGGTGACGTCCTTGCGGCCGTTGTGGCTGAGGTCCTCGGTGCCGTCGAGCAGGCCGTCGTCGTCGGAGTCGGCGTCGAGGGGCAGCGTGCCGGTGCTGGGGTCGAGGTCCGGCACGCAGATGGTGGCGTTCGTACCCGTGCGCGAGCAGCTGGTGTTCTTGAGCTCGGTGCCGTCCTGGAGGCCGTCGCCGTCGGTGTCGGCCTTCTTGGGGTCGGTGTGGGAGGTGTTGACCTCGTAGCCGTCGTAGAGGCCGTCGTCGTCGTGGTCCGCGTCGAGCGGGTTCGTGAGCGAGGTCTGGAGCTCCACCTTGTCGCTCAGGCCGTCGGCGTCGGTGTCGGACTTGAGCGGGTCGGTGTGGTGCGTCTGCACCTCGTCCTTGGTGAGGACGCCGTCGGCGTCGTCGTCGGCGTCGAGGTAGTTGGCGATCAGATCGCCGTCGGTGTTGTCGTCGGCGGGGTTGCCGTTGTTGTTGACGTCCTCGCTGCCGGTGCAGCCGTTCTCGGTCTGGATGGTGCTCGACACGGTGTTGGTGCACACGGTGTCGCCGTCGTCGTCGGCGTCGAGGTAGTTGAGCTTGGTGTCGCCGTCGGTGTTGAGGGTCGGGCCCTCGGCCGAGGTGAGC
>Ga0210044_10004285_pt1 | contig 19947 bp, 15 predicted proteins | sample CryGey13umfilter_2_FD_183959 | JGI IMG/M metagenome (GOLD analysis project Ga0210044, IMG submission 183959) | Groundwater microbial communities from aquifer in Utah, USA - Crystal Geyser 4/9/14 3 um filter (SPAdes) (version 2) | ecosystem: Environmental > Aquatic > Deep subsurface >... | reverse complement strand
TATTGTCTTATCAACTTTGCAAGATTTTAAAATCCCTCTCCCACCACTTGCAATCCAAGAAGAAATTGTCAAAATTCTTAATAGTTTTACAGAGCTGGAAGCAGAGCTGGAAGCAGAGCTGGAAGCAAGAGAGAAGCAGTATGAGCATTATAGAGATGAACTTTTAAATATTGAAGGTACAGAACATAAAACTTTGAGAGATATTGGAATCATGATTAGAGGGGGCGGGCTGCAAAAGAAGGATTTTACAGAAACTGGAGTAGGATGCATCCATTATGGTCAAATTTATACTCATTATGGAACTTTCGCTGATAAAACTAAAACATTTGTGTCACCAGAATTAGCGAAAAAATTGAAGAAGGCACTAAAGGGAGATGTTTTGATTTCTGGCGTTAGCGAAAATATTGAAGATGTCTGCAAACCGCTAGGATGGTTAGGTGATGAGATTTGTATTAGTGGTGATATGTTCGCATTTCGTCATAATCAAAACACAAAATTTATTACATATCTTTTACAGACTACAAATTTTCATAGATATAAAGAGAAATATGCGCAAGGCGCTAAAGTTACTCGTGTTAAGACTGATAAGATATTAGATTACAAAATTCCTGTTCCGCCATTAAAAGAGCAAGAAAGAATCGCGTCAATTCTAGATAAATTTGATGCGCTCGTGAATGATATTTCAATAGGTTTACCTGCGGAACTTTCTGCTCGCCGATCGCAATACGAATATTATCGAGGAAAGCTTTTAACTTTCAAAGAATATGCCAAATAATAAAAAATACAATTTAGTTGTGGAAAATCATCAAAGTACTGTCGTAGGCGAGTATGTGGCGGACGGTGTGCGAGTTGCTCATTATCAAAGTGAAGCCGACTTGGAGCAGGCTTTTATAAAACAACTTGAGACGCAAGCGTACGAATATCTACCAATTACCTCTGAAGCTGATTTGATATTGAATTTACGCAAGCAACTGGAGAAACTTAATGATTTTACTTTTACCGATAGTGAATGGGACCGATTTTTTGTTAGTGAACTTGCTAACCCAAACCAAAGCATTGCCGAAAAGACCGCCACCATTCAAGAAGATCACATCAAAAACCTGACGCGCGAAGATGGCACAACCAAAAATGTGTACCTCATAAAAAAGGACAACATTCACGACAACAGTTTGCAGGTAATCAATCAATACGCCACTGAAGACGGTCAGCGTGCCAATCGTTATGATGTGACGGTACTGGTAAATGGATTGCCTTTGGTGCATATTGAGCTCAAACGTCGTGGAGTAGCTATTGCCGAGGCGTTTAATCAGATTAACCGTTACAGCCGAGAAAGTTTTTGGGCATCAAGCGGACTTTTTGAATATGTGCAACTCTTTATTATTTCCAACGGCACCCATACTAAATATTACAGTAATACCGTCCGCTCGGAACATATCAAAGAAGCTGGTGAGGGTGCGGTGAAAAAAGGAAAACGCTCAAGCAACAGTTTTGAGTTTACCAGCTGGTGGGCAGATGCTACTAACCGACCGATTACGGATTTGATGGATTTTGGTAAGACTTTTTTTGCTAAGCATGCGCTTCTGAATATCTTGACCAAGTACTGTGTGTTCACTACGGATCATCAACTTTTAGTAATGCGACCATATCAGATTGTCGCAACGGAGAGAATACTCAGTCGCATTGAAGTCAGCACCAACTACAAGAAGCTCGGCACGGTTGAGGCCGGCGGGTACATTTGGCACACGACCGGATCGGGAAAAACATTGACCAGTTTCAAAACCGCGCTACTTGCTAGTAAATTGTCTTATATAGACAAAGTTATATTTGTCGTTGATCGTAAGGATTTGGATTATCAGACAATGAAAGAATACGACAAGTTTGAGAAAGGTGCGGCTAATAGCAATACCAGTACGGCAATTTTGAAGAAACAACTGGAAAATCCAAACGCTCGAATTATCATTACCACTATTCAGAAGCTCGATCGTTTTATTGGGCGTAATTCCGGGCATACTATTTTTGATGGTCATGTTGTTTTGATATTTGACGAGTGTCACCGTTCGCAATTTGGTGATATGCACGCCGCTATTACCAAAACATTCAAGAATTACAACCTGTTTGGTTTTACCGGTACGCCGATTTTTGCCATGAATGCGTCTGCCGGTGGACGACCGGATTTGAAAACTACAGAGCAAGCTTTTGGTGAAAAATTGCACACCTATACAATCGTGAATGCAATTGCTGACAAAAATGTTTTGCCGTTTAAGGTTGATTATGTTTCTACAGTTCGAGAAGCGGAGAATATTGAAGACGCACAGGTGCGAGATATTGACCGTGAGGCGGTGCTGGCTTCACCGGAAAGACTGGCGAATATTGTGGGCTATATTCGCGAGCATTTTGACCAAAAGACCAAGCGAAATAGTTTTTATAAATTGAAAGATCGCAGGTTGGCAGGGTTCAATTCTATTTTTGCCGTTTCGTCTATTGACGTGGCAAAAAAGTATTATGCTGAGTTTAAAAAACAACTTACAGATGTACCAAGTGATAAACAACTTAAGGTCGCAACGATTTACAGCTTTGGCGTAAACGATGAAGATGCCGATGGAATGATTGACGAAAACTCTGAGGATACGAGCGGGCTTGATGTGAGTTCCCGTGATTTTCTGGATAGTGCAATTACTGATTACAATGGGATGTTTGGCACTTCTTTTGATACTTCATCGGATAAGTTTCAAAATTATTACAAAGATGTGAGCTTGAGAGTGAAAAACCGTGAGATTGATGTTCTGATTGTGGTCAATATGTTTTTGACTGGCTTTGACGCCACAACACTGAACACGCTTTGGGTGGATAAAAATTTGAGACTGCATGGACTCTTGCAGGCATTTTCGCGCACCAATCGCATTTTAAACAGCGTAAAGACCTTTGGAAACATTGTTTGCTTTCGTAACCTAGAGAAAGCGACGAATGAATCTATCGCTCTTTTTGGCGACAAAGAAGCTGGCGGTGTCGTGCTTCTCAAATCATACGAGGAGTATTACAACGGCTACAAAGACGTCAATAAGGAAGTGCGCGGGTACGCAAGTCTGGTGTCAGAACTCTTGGAAAAATTCCCAGTTGGTGAGCAAATTGTAGGCGAGCAAAATCAAAAAGATTTTATCAAACTCTATGGTGGGATTTTGCGAGTGCGCAATATTCTTACAACTTTTGACGAATTTACCGGCAACGAGATTTTAACGGAGCGTGATGTTCAGGATTATCACAGTATGTACATTGATCTTTACAATGAATTTCGCAAAAGCATCGAGGTTGATCAAGAAAATATTAACGATGACTTGGTGTTTGAGATGGAGCTTATCAAACAAGTAGAAATAAATATTGATTTTGTATTGGGGCTCATCAAAAGATACCATGAAGACCATAACAATAATCGTGATATTTTGGTTGATATCAATAAAGCGATAGATTCAAGTATTGAACTTCGAAATAAGAAAGATTTGATCAATCAGTTTATCACTTCACTTGATATTCATTCAGTGGTTGATGACGATTGGCAGAAGTTTGTGGAAAAGAAAAAGATTGAAGAATTAGAGCAAATTATTACCAATGAAAATCTTGATCATGATGCTACTTATACCTTTGTAAAAAATTCTTTCCGAGACGGGAGCGTAGCAACAACCGGCACAGCCCTTGTCGATGTTTTACCGCCCGTATCTCGATTTTCTCCAACTGGTGAGCGCACCAAAAAACGTGAGAGCGTCTTGGAGAAACTGACAAGCTTCTTTGAGCGGTTTTTTGATATTTCGGGTGGTAAGTTGTAAGTACATGATTAATTTAAAACTATGCAAGATATAAAATGCCCACATTGCGAAAAAGTCTTCAAAGTCGATGAAGCTGGATTTGCGGATATACTAAAGCAAGTTCGCGATCATCAATTTGAAAAAGAACTGCATGAGCGGTTAGAAATCGCCGAGAGAGAAAAAGCTAGTGCTGTTAAACTTACTGAATCCAATCTTAAAAACACATTTCAAGAAGATTTAGCAAAGAAAGATAAAGAACTGGCAGAGTTAAAAGCCGAAAAAGACCGTAATCTTGCGGAGCAATTGGCAAAGAAGGAATCCGAGCTTGCTGAAATGAAGTCAAAACTAGATAAAGCAGAAGTAGAGCAAAAACTTACTGTAACCGAAGCAGTTAAAAAGATTGAGAAAGAACGTGATGATCTAGCCAATGACCTAAAAAACAAAGAAACCGAAAAACAACTACTGGAAAAAACTTTACAGGAAAAGTTTTCAACAGAGCTTAAAACTAAAGATGATATCATCAAAATGAAAGATGAGGAAATTGCACTTCGTAAGGACATGAAGAGCAAACTTTCAACCAAAATGGTCGGTGAAACCTTAGAGCAACATTGTGAAGTAGAGTTCAACAGACTACGTGCCACTGCTTTTCAAAACGCCTATTTTGAAAAAGACAATGATTCAAAAACTGGAAGCAAAGGCGATTATATTTATAGAGAAAATGATGAAGCTGGGAATGAGATTATCTCAATTATGTTTGAAATGAAGAATGAAAGTGACGATACCGCTACAAATGCAAAGAAAAAAAATGAAGACTTCTTCAATAAACTTGATAAAGATCGTACCGAAAAGAAATGTGAATATGCTGTTCTTGTTTCACTTTTGGAAAACGAAAATGAACTATACAAAACTGGAATTGTCGACGTTTCCCATAAATTCCACAAAATGTATGTAGTTCAACCACAATTTTTTATCCCAATTATCACCCTCTTGCGTAATGCAGCTATGAACTCGCTCAAGTATAAAGCGGAACTTGCTTTGGTAAGAAATCAAAACATCGACATTACGAACTTTGAGGACAAGATAAATGAATTCAAAGAAGGTTTTGCAAGAAATTTCGACCTCGCTAGCCGTAAATTTAAAACCGCGATTGATGAAATAGACAAGACGATTGATCATCTTCAAAAAACGAAAGATGCTCTATTATCGTCAGAAAATAATCTTCGTCTTGCTAACAATAGAACGGAAGATTTGACTATAAAGAAATTGACGCGAGGCAATTCCACAATGATAGATAAGTTTGAAAAACTTTCTGATGAGACTGAATAGAGATGTTTTCTGTCGGGGCAATTCACCTCTTTCATTCCCCTCTTCCCCCCCCTCCCCCAAACCAGAAATAGAAGTTTTGAATGAATAAAATTAATTGGATACAATTGGACGTAGTTAATATATCCAAAAACCAGTAATCTGTTATACTTTCATCGAAGTATCATTCTCTCATGAAATATTCAACATCCCAATATCATCTATCACGTATGAGCCTCCTTTTTCTCATACTGATCCCCATCCTCATTATTATATGGGGATGTATGTTTTCTTTTGGAAAAACGCTGTACCGGTAGGAGAACAGTTTGTGACCGTGTGTTCGAATGAAGATGTGTCGTGCCACCCGACGAATCTTCCCTATCAAGATGCAACACGTTCCACAGAGGAACGAGTTGTTGATTTGCTCGGCAGGATGAGTCTGGCAGAAAAAATAGGACAAATGGCACTTGTTGAAAAAGATAGTCTTAAACATACCAATGACATTGCAACGTATGGACTTGGTGCCATTATGAGTGGTGGTGGAGGAAAACCCACTGACAATAGTCCTACAGGTTGGCAAGACATGATACAGTTATTTCAAACAAAGAGCCAAATGACACGTCTTCAAATTCCCCTCTTGTATGGCGTTGATGCAAATCATGGGCATAGCAATGTGCCAGGAGCCACCATTTTTCCACACGCTATCGGACTTGGCGCAACGAACAACACAGAACTCGTAAAAAAAATTGGAATAGCAACAGCACAAGAAGCAGAAGCTACTGGTGTCAATTGGATATTTTCTCCAAATCTTGACGTGACAAACGATGTCAGATGGGGACGAACGTATGAAACGTTTGGTTCAAATACAGAAACCATTGCTGAACTTGGTCAAGCGTTTATAGAAGGTATGAACACGGTACCAACGATGCTTGCGGGCGCAAAACATTTTATCGGGAATGGTGCGTCCGAGTGGGGAACATCTGAAAACAAAAATTTTTTTATCGACCAAGGCAATGCTTCTGTATCTGAAGAAGAGTTGCGGTATACACATCTTGCACCATTTATCTCCGCCATTGATGCTGGAGCCAAATCAATTATGATTGGCCTCAATCAATGGAATAATGAAAAAATTATATTTCACACATATCTTATACAAGATGTATTAAAAGATGAGCTTGGTTTTGACGGATTTGTTTTCTCAGACTGGTATGGCGTATATGAGGGAGAATCGAATAAATCAACAGCACTCATTCGTGCCATCAATGCTGGCGTAGATATGGTGATGCTTCCCTATGATTACACACAATTCTCTCGTATCATGCACCGCGCCGTACAAAATGGCGATATTTCAGAAGCTCGGATTGATGATGCTGTGACGAGAATTCTCACGGTAAAATTTGAGAAAGGACTTTTTGATACAACACCAACAAACGTCTCAGACCTCGACATCGTCGGATCAAAAAAACACAAAGATCTTGCACGAATTGCAGTACAACAATCTCTGGTGTTGTTAAAAAACAATAACGTCCTTCCCCTCTCAAAAAAAGTGAGGTCTCTATTGATCGCAGGATCGAGCGCAGATAATATTGGAAGACAATCTGGTGGGTGGACAGTAGAGTGGTCTGGTATTGATGGAAATTGGATCCCCGGGACAACGATATTGGAGGGAATAAAAAATACCGTCTCCCCTACCACACATATTCAGTATGATCTATATGGATCATTTCCAAAACAAACAGAAAAAGCTGATGTTGGTATTGCGATTGTAGGAGAAATGCCGTATGCAGAAGGCTGGGGAGACAATGCACACCCATCACTTTCTGAAGAAGATATCGAAACTATTGAAGCAGTAAAAGCACAGAGTAAAAAAATTGTAGTGATTATTGTTTCTGGTCGTCCGCTTGATATTGCCCCTTATGTCGACACGTGGGATGCCGTTGTCGCAGTATGGCTTCCGGGTTCTGAAGGAATAGGAATTGCAGATGTTCTGTTTGGAGATGTCCCATTCACAGGAAAACTTCCTCTTGAGTGGAAATTGTAAATACTATTTTTTCAACATCCTCTACGATGGACTACCTAACATTTATCTTCAAAAATTGCTAGAGAGATATTGTATATACACAAAATGTGGTATACCATATCTATCCGTTTGAATATTTTTATGCGTGAAACGCCCGACAAGAGCGAACAACTTTTTTTGAAACTGTACGATACCTATCAACATGCTATTTTTCGGCATTGTTATTTTCGGGTATACAATCATGAGCTTGCAAAAGATTTGACGCAAGATACGTTCATGAACGTATGGGACTACATGAGCAAAGGAAACATGGTGAAGAACCCAAAAGCACTGCTCTACAAAATCGCCACAAACAGCATTATCGACCATACGAGAAAAAAGAAAGAACAATCACTCGACCGTATGGAAAAAGACGGATTTCAACCAGTAGCGCCTCACGTCCTCGAAAAAACGATTGATAGTGATATTGCCATGGCAAAACTCATGGACATTCTCAATACGCTGGACGATATCTACCGAGAAGCATTTCTCCTGAGATATGTCGAAGGACTGAAACCAAAAGAAATCGCCATCCTGACCGAAGAATCGGTCAATGTGATCTCAGTAAGAATCTCGAGGGCAAAACGTCAAGTAACACGCATCCTGAACACAAAGAACATCGTATGAACCACTTCAAGAAACAATTCAAACATATCAGATTATCTGACAAAGAAGCCGCTGACATGCGTGCTGATATGATTTCGTTTGTACAGGAACATCTGGCTTCGGTAAGAAAAAGCGATGCCATCCGTCATAATATTCATACAGGGAAACACTTCCCACAATTCTTAGTTCTAACTCATACACGTATGTTTGCAGGAATCATTCTTGCCATCGTTGCCGCTTTTAGTGGTGGCACAGTATTTGCCGCTCAAGGAGCCTTACCAGGCGATGTGCTCTATCCCGTAAAAGTACACATCAATGAAGAAGTCCAAGGCGCACTCGCATTGGGGACAGAATCAAAAGCCGCATGGGAAACCACGCTAGCGGAACGCAGATCAAACGAAGCATCCACACTCGCGACAAGCGGAAAGCTGAATGACCAACTTGCAACAGACATCTCTGCTCAACTCACCAAACATTTGGACAAAGCAGAATCACTCATGGCACAACTCGAGGCAAAAGGAAATCTAGAAGCTGCTGCCAATGCTCAAAGTAGACTCGAAGCATTACTCAAAGTACAGCAACGAGTATTCCAAACATTACAAACACAAGCAACAGCACAAGTTGCAACAACAACAAGTACGACATCAACAGATCCAGGTGTGGTAAACACGAGTACCAGCAGAGGAGAGGGCGAGCAAGAAGCTGACACACAACGTGATTCAGAAGATGAACACATGGAACTCGGTCCTATTTCTGCCATCTTGAATGCACTTGATCACAAAGCAGAAGTACAAGCACGCGTTCGTGCTGACTATGCAGACAAGCTCGGAGAGCAAGACGATGATCGTCAATCAAAAACAGTGGAACAAACAAAACAAGTCACAGAAACAAAAATTGCAAATACACAAAGCGCACTTGCTACCTTTTCAAATACCAGTAGCACACAACAGCTCGCTGCACAAACAGCACTCGATGTAGCTGTAGCGACAAAGCAGGAAGCAGACACAAAGCTTCTCGCAGGTGAATATGGTGACGCGTTCGAACTCTATCACAAAGCACAAGTGATGCTCGATCGCGTAAAGTTGTTACTTCGTGTAACGTCAAATACAGATTTGAACATGCACTTTGATACGGAAGAAGATGACATACCACGAGTATTTAATACCTCCACATCGTCAACAGTAAACATGAATCGAGAAGTTGAAGATCATGAGAATGACAATGCAGACAACAGGAGATCAGAAGGTCAAAAAGATGACAACAAAAAAGAAGAACAAAAGGATGAAGAACATGTTGAGGTAAAGGCACAGGTACGTACAGAGGATTCGATTTCAACATCAAAAGATACGCTTGAAGAAGATACAGAATCTGATTCAGAAGCGAATATTGAAGCAGATTTGTAAACCAGTCGTTCACTTCCCTTTCTATACAAAAAACATCCGTTCGTATGAGCGGATGTTTTTTATTTATAGCGTTTTTTCCCTACACCAACCTCCCCAACTCCCCTTCCATCCTATCAATCTTTTCCTGCGTAAGAAGCCACTCCTTCTCTACTCCCTCGAGCTCGTAGGTGATATGATCTACCTGCTCTTTTTTTATACGTGAAAAACTATTCGGGTTTTGTTCAAACCAGACAAATAACTCTTGCTTTTCTTTTTCTAGCTCCATCATCCGCACTTCTGCATCATGCAGATGTTTCTTTTCTTGCTTGAGCTCCTCACGAATTTCAATGCGTCGTTCTTTCTGTTCATTTGTTGTTTTTTCCTCTTCTAATAGCTCTGGCATGGCGATGTGCAGACGCTCTTTCAGATGATAAATATAATTTTCATAATCATGGAGCGATCGTCGCACCTTGCCACCACCCACCTCGATAATACTCGTCGCGATGTTGTTTACAAAGGTTCTATTGTGACTCACAAAGAGAATGGTCGTGTTCGACGCACCGAGTGCCTCTGCGAGCGCTTCCACCGTTTCAAAATCAAGATGGTTTGTCGGCTCGTCGAGGAGAAGGACATCATTTTTTTGGAGCAATAATCCTGCGAGACAGAGCCGTGCCTTTTCTCCCCCACTGAGTACGGAAATTGGTTTTTTCAAATCATCATCATGAAAAAGAAAATTGCCTGCCATTTTGAAGACGTCCTGATCTTTTACATCTGGTCCTGCCATGTACGCGAGGTGCGTGCCAACCTGGTCTTTTGGATTGAGCATTTCTGGTACATGCTGAGCATAATACCCAATACGAATATGCACACCAAACTTGAATGATCCTGCAAGTGGCTCGAGTGCACCGGCAATGGTTTTGAGGAGTGTGGTTTTTCCTTGTCCATTATTTCCTACGATCGCGACATGCTCTCCCCGCTCGATGTAAAACGAGATATTACTTGCAACCGTCACATCTGGATATCCGATCGTCATTTCATGTACAGAAAGTGCGGTTCCTTTTTTTTCGGGAAGCGGTGGCACATAAATCGTTGCAGTGTTGATAGGATTCACAATCGTGATGGTCTGAAGTTTGTGCAGTTGCTTTAGTTTTGATTGTGCTTGCGATGCCTTTGATGCAGTGTACCGAAATCGGTCAACAAACGTTTGCAAGTGGCGTTGTTCTTTTGCAACTTTTTTATTGTATCTACGTGCAAATTCTTCTTGTTGTTCTTTATATAATAAATATGCTTCGAGTGGCTGCGGGAAAAAACTTGCTTTGCCCTGCGCAATCTCGAGTGTTTCGTTGCACGTGCGCTTGAGAAATTCTCTGTCGTGAGAGATGAGCAAAAAACTGCCAGAGAACGATCGAAGAAATTGTTCGAGAAGAAGCAATGTCGACAGGTCGAGATAATTTGTTGGCTCGTCGAGCAAGAGGAGATTGGGATCTTCGAGAAGCATCGCTACAATCTTCACCCGCATCTGATACCCTCCTGCAAACGATCCTATCTCGCGCGTGAGCTGTGTTTTTTTCAAATGAAATTGTCCAGCCATTTTTGCACATTCCCATTCTTCCTTGCCACTCGACCGCGTGAGAAAACCTATGACCGTCTCGGTAAGCTCAAATGGATTTTCTTGCTGACGCAAATACCCGATGCGTGCACTCTGATGAATCTTCACGTCTCCTTCTTCTGCTTCCTCGAGACCCATGATAATTTTGAAAAGCGTCGACTTCCCTGCCCCATTTCTTCCCACCACCCCGATATGCTCTCCCGTAGACACGGTCAACGACAAGCCATCAAACAATGGCTCGATATCATACGACTTTTTCAGATTGTTCACCTGGAGGAGTATCGACATATGCGCACATGCTAGCAGAAATATGGGAAAAAATGAAGAGCAACCCTTTTTTCTTCATTACATTGACACAGCACCATTTTTATGCTATGTTGAGATACTTTTGACCCAGACTTTTTGAGCAAAAACTTTTTGTCCAAAAAAGCTGGGTCAAACCGAGCATCACCACAGGAGGAACCATGTTCTCGAAGATCCTCGCCGCCGCCATTCTCACCCTCGCCACCTCCGCCTGCAGCACCACGAACTTCGTGACGCTCGAGCGCTTCGAACAGCTCAACCGCCAGGTCACCGACATGGATCAGCAGCTCGATCAGATGAGAGAGCAGCAGTACCTGTCCACAATCTGGCAGATGGTATCCCAACCAAACATCAAGCCAGGATGCTGGTACGAATACAAGGAAGGGAACTTGATCATCATGGGTGCAGACCCAGATGACACACATATTAAGGTCGGCCTTACCACGCAGGAAGGTAACTACTGCACCTACCGCTGGTACTACTGGCAAAAAGACGAGTACGGCAACGTCACCTTCCAGCAGACCATGAGGATCGACACGGGTGCACGTCAATCCTCTTGTACCCTGAGAAAGTAGCATTAAGATGCGCCCACCGGCATACCGCCGGGCTGGCGCTGACACACACGACCCATCTCTTCGAGGTGGGTCTTTGCATTTTTTTATATCATCCACCTTGCTCTTTTCCCTCTTAAACAGGTAGAATACATCTACAGCGAGGAGATACCTCCATATATTTAGTTATGAATATTAAACATACTCTACACATTTTTGCGATCCCGATTATCGTCTTTTTTGGTATTGGCGCGTACCTGCTTCTCAACAATATTTTCCATTATCGCACTATAGCAATATTTCTTGCACTGATTCTTGTCGTTATGGGTAGTTGGAAGATGATTGTTGAGACAGTCACGGCATTTTTGCGAAAACAATTTGCCCTCGACTATATTGCGATTCTTGCGATTCTTGTCTCTATCTTCACTGGGCAATATCTGGTTGCACTGGTTATTGTCCTCATGTTGTCGAGTGGCACACAGCTAGAAGAATACGGCATGACAAAAGCACAACAATCCCTCACCGCTCTCAGCGATCGTATTCCAAAAGAAGTCATGCGCCTTTCAACAGATGACCATACCACAAAAGTTGCCATTGCCTCTGTTGTTGTGGGCGAACGCATTTTGGTTCGCAAAGGAGAAGTCGTGCCACTCGATGGCGTCTTAGAATCGACCACAGCCCTCACCGATGAATCATCCCTCACAGGAGAACCCTACATGCTGGACAAATTGAAAGGTGACCAAATCCGCAGTGGTATTGTGAATATGGGAGACGTCATGATTGTCCTCGTCACAAAAACAGATGACGAATCAACATATCGAAAAATTATTGGCATGGTGCAAGAGGCACAACAAGAAAAAGCACCGCTCATTCGTCTTGCAGATCGCTATAGTACGATCTTTACTATCATTACGTTGGTCATCGCAACATTTGCGTATCTCATTTCTCACGATATTGGCAGAGTCCTTGCGGTATTGGTCGTCGCAACACCATGTCCACTCATTCTCGCAACTCCGATCGCACTCTTTGGTGGTATGAATGCAGCAGCAAAACGTCGTGTCCTTGTAAAACGCCTCTCTGCTCTCGAAGTACTTGCGCGCGTGACCACCTTTATCTTTGATAAAACAGGAACACTCACCCTTGGAAAACCAACAGTGACGAACATCGTGATGCTGGACAATAGCATGGACGCAGATCATGCTCTTCAGATTGCGGAAGCAATAGAACGAAACTCACTTCACCCCATCGCAAAAGCAATTGTTGATGCAGCACGTGAAAAGAATAGTACACAACTCAGTGCACGAGATATTATGGAAGAAACAGGTGTTGGTATCTCTGCTATTGTCGAAGATGTCCGCTACCACATCAGCAAGATGGAACAAAGCCATGATATCAATGCAGTAGAACTAAAACGCGAAGGAGAGATTGTTGCTCGCATTGAATTTGAAGATACACTCAAACAAGATTCTACTGATATTCTCAAAGAAATTCATCAGCTCGGTGTCAAGATTCATATTTTTACTGGAGACAAAAAGGAAAATGCTGAAAAAATTCTCTTACAACTTGGTGATATTCGAGAATACCTCACGCTCAAAGCAGACTGTTCGCCAACAGAAAAAAAAGATGGTGTGGCTGCACTCAAAGCTGGTGGAGAGGTGACTGCCATGGTTGGCGACGGGATCAACGATGCCCCAGCACTCGCATTGGCTGATGTGGGCATGGTATTCAGTAATGAAGAACAAACCGCAGCATCAGAAGCGGCAGATATTGTCTTTCTGGGTGGTGATCTCGAGGATGTCAAAGAAACAATTCGTATTGCAAAGAGAACAATCAACATCGCGCTCCAAAGTATTATCGTCGGTATTGGCCTCAGTATTGTTGCGATGATCTTTGCAGCACTTGGCTATATTCCTGCCATTGCAGGAGCACTACTCCAAGAGGCAATCGATGTGGCCGTCATCTTGAATGCACTGCGTGCCAGTAGAGGATAATGCTGTTTTTACTACTTTCAAAAAACAGAATACCTACAATAAAAAAACGCTCGCAATATCTGCGAGCGTTTTCTTTATACACTTATTTTTTGTCTTCATTCTTCACTGACGGATCAATCTGTGTGAGTGGCGTCTTTTTCATACCATAGAAAATCGCACCAAACATACCCGCTAGCAGTACCACACTATACACGTACGGAATCGGATACCCGAGGAAAATCATACCTAGTTGCAACAATGTTGGCACCGTGAGTGCATACACACCGATGGTGAATACCTGCCAATACGTCACAGGTCTACGATCTGCGCGCGCAACGACATACACAAGCCATGCAACAATCCCAAGATAAAACAACTTTCCAAGCCCGAGAAATCCAGCCACAAAGATACCGACAAGACCAAACAACCATATCATCGTCCCTTGAAAAAACGTTGCTATATTATCGCTCACTTGCTGTTTTGTCAGACTAAAGGATGGTACATTTTTTATATACTCGGTCTGCACTGGCTCGTCACCTGCATCATATATTTTTACGAGCTTGCTCGTGATCACGATGGCTGGCATATCTTCTGCAACATTAGCTCGTATTTCTTCGATACTGACAGAACTCGTAGTCACCGTATCGACATACAGGAGCATTGCATCACCATCATTGCCATCAAGCACTTTTTGATATGGCTGCTCGAGATCGGTAACACGAAATGTCTCATCCTGCACAGACATGGTAAAATCTGGCGCATTGTCTGTGAGTTCATCCCAAAGCGTAAGTGCTTTTGACGAAAATCCACGCGTGAGCCAAAATCCTGATATCAGGACAGTGACCAAGAAAAGGACAAAAAAATATGCAATGGCTCGCCACATTTTCATCCGTTGTTCAGCCATCCAGCTAATATCATAAAAACTCTTGTAGAATGCCGTTGCAATGTGTTTGAAAAAATTCATAGTGTTGCTTTTATATACAAAAACACCCCTGTTACGGGGCGTAGTGTACCATTACTTGGTTTCCTTGTGCAATATATGTGTGCCGCAGGTGGAGCAGAGTTTCATCAGCTCGAGGCGATCCTTGAGCTTCTGTTTATTTTTTCGAGAAAAATAGTTAACCTGCTTACACTGCTCACATTGCAACTTGATCATCTGTTTCTGTGCCATAAAAGAAAAAGCATTATTGTTGTGGGAAGACTATACAGGATAGCAGAACATATGTCAATACCTACGTATGAGAGCCCTCCTCCCATTGATTTTTTGCTCTATTATGCTATCCTCTCTGTACATATTATACACTTCTATGAGAGTAGCAATCGTAGGCGGTGGCGCAGCAGGCATGATGTGTGCTGCAACTATAGCAGAAGAATATCCACGTGTGGAGATCTTTGTGCTGGAAAAAAATGCGTCTCTTGGCAAAAAAGTCATTATTTCTGGCGGTGGACGATGCAATGTGACGACGGGTATTGAAGATATCTCCCTAATATTAGAAAAATACCCAAGAGGAAACAAATTTTTGCAGTCTGCCATGCATCGATTCTCACCTAACATGGTCTCTGCTTGGTTTGAGGCACATGGCGTGCCACTCAAATGTGAAGATGACTTGCGGATGTTTCCAGTGTCGAACAATGGTACGGACATTGTTGCTGTCTTTGAAGATATTTTTGAAGAAACAAACGTCCATGTCAAATACAAACACAATGTACAACATATTATAAAAAAGAATACAGGGTTTGTACTTTCTTTCAAAGATCAGAAAGATCTCGAAGTAGACAAGGTCGTCGTGGCTCTCGGCGGACAAGCATATCGCCACACTGGCTCTACTGGCGACGGATATGATATTCTCGAACAATTGGGACACACCATTACTCCCCTTGCTCCGAGTCTCAATTCTTTTCTCACAAAAGAAACCTGGCCAAAAAAACTTTCAGGGCTTTCATTTCAAAAAGCAACAATTTTCATTGCAGGCCAAAAAAAACAATACACCAGTACGGGACCATTTCTCTTTACCCATATGGGTGTCAGCGGTCCAGCAATCTTTGCACTGTCTGCTCGTATTGCGTTTTTACGCTATGACAAAGCCACGCCACTCGCGATACAGATAGATATCTTTCCAGATCTAACAGAAGGAGAACTTCTTGAAAAGCTTCAACAGACAAGAGAAGAGCACATGCAAAAAACATTCAAAAATACGCTTCCCCATCTCGTCGCAAAATCTCTTGCAGAAGAACTTTGTATACTTCTCGATATTCCACTCGAGAAAAAAAATGCTGACATGAGTAAAAAGGAATTGTCACGTGTCGTATCGCATCTCAAAGGATTGCCACTCAATATCACAGGACGTGGCGCTGGCGATGAATTTGTGACTGCGGGCGGCGTCGAACTTTCTGAAGTCGACCCAAAAACTATGGAATCAAAAATATGTCCCGGTCTCTTCTTTGCCGGAGAGATTCTCGATGTCGACGGCTATACTGGTGGATTTAATTTGCAAGCATCCTGGGCGACAGGAAACGCAGCAGGCATCGCGATTGGCAAATAAAAGAAGTGATTTCCCTCTCCTTACTAAGAGGAGGGTTAGGGTGGCCCGCCTGCAATCCCGATTGAATCGGGAAAGCATTGCGGGCAGGGGTTGTCACATTACCGACGTCCTTGCTTCTTCGTAACCTCCCCTGTCCCCTCCTTGCTAAGGAGGGGAACGTACAAAGACGTTTTATTTTTTATAATACTTTTTTCCACGCAATTTCTCCGGCAAAAAACTTTTCTTTGACCGTATCTCATAGCCTTCTCCATACCCGATATCTTTCATCAGTTTTGTTGGTGCGTTTCTGACTTCCATAGGAATAGACAGATTTCCATATGCCTTCACATCCCCCTGAGCTGCGCGGAGAGCATCATAGGATGATCTATCTTTTTTACTTTCTGACAAATACACCACACCATGTGCGAGATTGATCGCACACTCTGGCATACCAATTGTTTCTACCGCACGAAAAACGTCATTGGCCACCACCAGAGCTGTTGGCTGTGCCATACCAATATCTTCACTCGCAAAGACAACCATTCTGCGTGCAATAAACTTTGGGTCTTCGCCCGCATCGAGCATCCGAGCAAGATAATATACAGCAGCATCAGGCTGGCTCGCACGCATAGATTTTATAAATGCACTGATCGTATTGTAATGTTCTTCCCCTTTTTTATCGTAGCGAAGATGTTTTGACTGCAACGCTTCTTTCAAATGATCAAGCGTAATATGTTCATACAATTCTTTTGTCTGCTCGAGCATAGTGAGTGCTTGGCGCGCGTCACCGTTTGCCATAGCAATGAGCCATTCCATAGCATCTTCTGGAATATCCATATTTGTTGCGGTCAAAATGACACGCATGTCATCAGGAGTGTGTTCTTGTAAGACAAACACACGACAACGAGACAGGAGCGCTGCAATCACTTCAAAGCTGGGATTTTCTGTTGTTGCGCCGATGAGAATAATTTCTCCTGATTCCACAAAAGGAAGCAAAAAATCTTGTTGTGCTTTATTGAATCGATGAATTTCGTCGAGAAATAAAATTTTCTGTGTATCACTTTTTGCTTGTACTATTTTTTCTACATCTGCCTTTTTTGCAGATACTGCTGACAATTCAAAAAACGTTGCCCCAAGACTTTCTGCATAAATTTTTGCAAGTGTCGTCTTACCACTTCCAGGAGGCCCCCAGAGAAGAAATGAAAACATGTGTCCTTGTTCAATCGCTTTTCGAATTGGTTTTTCAGGACCAACAAGATGCGCCTGTCCGATAAAATCGTCAAGTGAATGCGGTCGGAGTTGTGTGGCAAGTGGGGTTTTCATACAAATATTTATTCTCCCCCTAGTAGGGGGAGCTAGAGGGCCCGCCTGCAACGCGTTGCGAAGCATTGCGGGCAGGGGTTATCGCAGAAGCAAGTATCGTGGTAATCCATAACCCCACCTAACCTCCCCTACCAGGGGAGGAAATTATTACTCCTCTGCTGCTTCAAATCCCAAGGCAAGTGAATTGATACAATATCGTTTCCCTGTCTCTGTCGGACCGTCGTCAAAAATATGCCCGAGATGAGAATCGCACGTGGCACATCGGACTTCAGTTCTCTTCATACCCATCGTAGTATCATCGAGAAAACGAACGGTCCCCTCCCCCATATCTCGATCAAAACTCGGCCATCCGCAGTGAGAGTCAAATTTTGCACCAGAAGCAAACAAAACATTTCCACACGCAGCACAGGTATACGAACCATCTTCTTTATGATCAAGAAATTGCCCAGTAAAGGGGGCTTCTGTACCACTCTCTCTCAATATATGATATTGTTCTGGAGTAAGTTTTTCTTTGAAATTTTCGTTGTTCATATGGGTATATATTAAAACACACCACGTATAGCTTCATCGTACGTCTTATTTATATACTGGTCAACTCACAGGTATATATTGACGACTCAAATGAAATACTGTATAGTTAGCCTCGCAAAAAACAATGACATATATTACGCGCGCCTTCCCGACTAAGTCGGGACTGGCGAGCAGACAACATACCGCGCGCCTAGCTCAGTTGGTTAGAGTCCCGATTTAATCGGGATTTACACCGAGAGGGCTGGGCATTATATAAAAAACATCATGCGCGCCTAGCTCAGTTGGTTAGAGCATCTCGTTTACACCGAGAGGGTCGGGGGTTCGAATCCCTCGGCGCGCACCACTTCTTTTCGCTTCGTCGAGTAGGCAATAACAATCTCAATCGACGAGAGCCTGCCTGGCGCAGTGTCACGAAGCCAGGCCGTCATAGCTCAGTTGGTAGAGCGCATCCATGGTAAGGATGAGGTCTCCAGTTCAATTCTGGATGACGGCTCCAAAAGCTCACAAGAGCGATCTCATAGAAACACATGCTATCAGTTCTCAGCCACAGGCTGACCACCCGCAGGGTGGAATTCTGGATGACGGCTCCAAAAGCTCGCAAGCAACAAAAAAATAGTCCCTCGTGACTATTTTTTTATATACCATATAAAAATCTGCATCGATTTTTGAATGGAGGAACGAAATTCGTTATCGTGGCAGAGAAAGTGAGCGATGAGAAGAAGAAAGGAGTTCGGCAAAGCATTACGTCTTTGTACTACCCAAACAAATTGGCATGTGTCCCCATTTCTATTAAAACCAATATACGTGCATCTATATCTTTTTCATATATCAAGAGCCAATCAGGCAAAATATGGCATTCAGACAAGTGTTTTACTTTCCCTTTTAACCTGTGATTTTCATGTTTTGCCAATAACGGCGTATCGGTTTGCAACATTGCTATTACATGCAAAAGTTCAGTTTCCAACCGTGTATTCTTTCCATGAATTTTTTTGTACTGTTTTTTGAATTTCTTTGTGTATATAACACTATAGGCGTTTGTTCCCTCCATATACTTCTTTTATGAAAGTAAATCTTTTTTCAATGATGCCACCGTAGTATGTGCGGTCAATTTACCTCGCTCATACATCTTTTTTGTCTCTGCAAGTTCACGCAACAGCTCTGTTTCTTTTTCTTCTGAAAAACCATTTTCCGTAAGCACTGAAAATGGAATACCTTGTCTCAAAATCACTTGATTAAGATACATCCTCACACCTGTACTAAAATCCACACCCACAGCAGAGAATATCTTGTTTACTTTTTTCTTTACCTGAGAATCAACTCGTATTTGTACAACTTCTTTTTTCATATAATATATATTACAATGTAATTACACTATACATACATGTGTTATCTTTGTCAAGTGTTCACTGTGTGTTTCTCTGCTAGTTTCATAGTCTTTTGTGCAACACCGTGGCTCTCCCGATTCAATCGGGACTGTGCCACTATGGAGTCAGCAAATCTGTTATTGCAGATAGTAAAGAGTGGAGTGACGAATTGTCCCGCAGCGTCGGGATCCCGTCTCCTGCGGGAAGGAACGAAATTCGTTATCGTGGCAGATAGCAAGAAAGGAGTGACGAACGCAAGTTCGTTAGTTAAAAAGGTTCTCGTTGCTAAGAGACGAACTCGCGTTCGTCACTCCTCTTACGCCATATATCCACTCTTGTTCCGTGTTACGTGTTACATGCTACGTGCATATATGATATACTACCCCCACTTTCCACATCTCAAGAAACTGGGGTATGTTTCATCGCACACAGATCAATACCGACAGAGAAAAAACTCAACAATCACAACCGGACCACTCGTCCGTGCTTCGGTTTGGAGAGGATAATTACTGGATCTGGCATGGCTTTTTTAGTTCGTATCGAAGTCTGAAAACAGACGAGAAACAGAAGACAGACAAGAAACGGTTGTCCTACTTACGCAACCAGATCATTTGGTACTACGCCAAAA
>Ga0210044_10004280_pt1 | contig 19959 bp, 18 predicted proteins | sample CryGey13umfilter_2_FD_183959 | JGI IMG/M metagenome (GOLD analysis project Ga0210044, IMG submission 183959) | Groundwater microbial communities from aquifer in Utah, USA - Crystal Geyser 4/9/14 3 um filter (SPAdes) (version 2) | ecosystem: Environmental > Aquatic > Deep subsurface >... | reverse complement strand
TAATCGTAGCAGACCGATTAGACATGTCAACCCCACGAAACGAGAAAAATGCACGTTCAGGACGTTCTTGGATCCCTCACCCTCGACGATTCAGGCAGTTATGGCAGAGTAGTGCAACAGCCTCTAGGCTAGATCTTGCCCAGCAGCAGAAAGGAGATGATCAGCGAGTAGATCACCAGCGACTCGATGAGCGCCAGACCCAGGATCATCGGGGTGAAGATCTTGCCCGAGGCGCCAGGGTTGCGGGCGATGCCATCCAGCGCCGAGGAGGCGGTGCGGCTCTGTCCGAGGGCGCCACCGAAGGCGGCGACGGCGATGCCGAGACCACAGGCCAGGCCGATCCACTTCTTCATATCGAATTCGTTGCTGGCAGCACCATCCGAGGCGAACGCGGCAGTGGCCACCAACATCAGTGACAGCGCAACGAGGGTCGACAGAAAATACTTCGAGGTGCGGTTAACCATCTTCAGACTCCTTTTTTTGAGCCGTATCGAGTAGGAACTAGTGCTCCTCATGTGCCACGGCCAGGTCGATATACACCATCGTGAGCAGAGTGAATACGAGGGTTTGCACCACAGAGACGAGGATCCCCAGGATCATGAACGGAAGCGGAACCAGAATCGGAACCAGCACGAAGAACGACGAGACCACCTTGTGGTCCGCGAAGATGTTGCCCATCAAGCGCAGCGACAGCGAGACGGGGCGCGCGATGTGGCTGATGATCTCGATGGGGATCATCAGCGGGGCGAGGTACCACAGTGGTCCGGCGAAGTGTTTGAAGTAGCTGATGCCGTGCTCCGCGACGCCGTAGACATGGGTCAGGACGAAGACCAGCAACGACAGCGCGAGGTTGGTCTTCAGGGTATCCGTTGCCGGAACGAAGCCCGGGACCAGGCCGATCAGGTTGTTGAACAGGATGAAGAACACCAGCGTCCCGATGAGCGGGAAGTAGCGTTCGGCCTTCTTTCGCCCCATGACCCCCTCGGCCAGGCTGAGGGTGGCCTCGACGATGAGCTCGAAGAAGTTACGGTTGCCCAGCTTCTTCTCCGGGATCAGCCGCTCCTTGTTCTCCTTGCCGATGCGGCCGCGATAGCTCAACGCGGCGACGATCAGCAGCACCACGATGAACCCCGAGATCATCACATGGGACATGGTGAAGCTCGTATCGGTGAACAGGATCGGCCAGCGCCATTTGCGCTCCAGATACTGTTGCGCCCACTGCTCGAAGTTCTGGTAGCCGGGGATTAGATGGAACCATGTGGTGTGTGCGCCCATGATCGATCACTTAGGACTTGAGATTGGGTTCAGCTCCCCGCAGCACAGTGCGAAATCCCTCGACGAATATGGCCAGGACGACGACGGAGATGCCGCAGAGCAGCGCCAGGGCGTTCACCGGGGTGAAGCGGATCACAAGGAAGATGGAAACAGCGAGAAAACCGAACTTGAGGGTGAGCAGCACGGCCATCGCAAGCTGCTGGCGCGAGCTGGCCTCGCCACCGAACAGCGAGCCGACGATACGTCGGAGCAAGTAGAAGTTGCCCACCCCCAGCAGCCCGCCCAGCGCCACACCCAGGACCCACGGCAGCTGCTGCGTGGCCACCAGGCACGTCAGCGTCGCCATGCCGGTGAGCAGCAGGGCGAGTCGCTCGATGCGGTGGATGGCCGGGTTCACGCTCTAGTCGCCTTTCTCGTCTTCTTCGTGCTCTTCTGTTTCCTGCCGCCTCAACTCCCGAGCCACTCGGACTATCGTCATGAAACTCGCTGCAATGCCCAACAAGAGACCGATGAACGAGAGGGTCGGTCGCGTACCAAACTTCCCGTCAAGCCACCATCCGGCTCCGTACCCGATGGCGACCGCCGCACCCATCTCAATCCCAACCGCACTGAACCGAAGTGCGGATCGCCACATGTTTTTGACGTCTTTGTCGATCGTCCTCTGTCCGTCAACGGCCTCGCCAGGTTGCGTCATGAAATCCAGCTCGACGCCAACCTCACCTAGCGGGCTGCCACATAACACACGGCATTTTTAGCGTCAACCGAAAATGGAGAGCCAGCCGCCCCCATAAAAGACTAAAGTAATCATATAGATGAAAGCAAAAACCGGCCTGTCCGGGACAAGGGTTCTGTGCGCTGCGTCATGGCTTTTTGCGCCCGCACCCAGTCCGACCCGGGGGGCTGGTTTCACACTGTGGCAAGCGACTCCCGCACGGCTTCCAGTGTTCGGGCCAGATCCTCCGAGGAGTGGGCGGTGCTCAGAAATGCCGCCTCGAACTGGCTGGGCGCCAGCAGAACGCCCCGCTCCAGCATCGCGTGATGGAAACGGCCGAAGCGCTCGGTGTTGGACAGCTTGGCGCTGGTGAGATCCCTCACGGGTCGGTCGGTGAAGAAGGTGGTGAACATGGATCCCACGTGGTTCGTGGTGCTGGGAATCCCGGCCTCTCGTGCGCACTGGCCCACCTGCTCCACGAACTGGTTGGTTCGCCGCTCCAGCACGGCATAGGGTGGGTCGCGCATCAGCTCGTTCACCGCCGCGAGCCCGGCAGCCACGGCCAGCGGGTTGCCCGACAGCGTGCCAGCCTGGTACACGGGCCCATCTGGCGCGATGCGGTCCATGATCTCGGATCGTCCGCCGTAGGCCCCCACTGGAAGCCCACCGCCGATGATCTTGCCCAGACAGGTGAGGTCGGGTCGCACGCCATACAGCCCCTGCGCCCCCGACAGGCCGACCCGGAAGCCGGTGATGACCTCGTCGAAGATCAGTAGACAGCCGCTGTGGTCACACAGCTCCCGCAGCCCCTGGAGGTAGCCCTGGTCCGGGGGCACGACGCCCATGTTGCCCGCCACGGGTTCCACGATCACTGCCGCGATCTGCGCGCGGAGCTTCTTGGACGACAGCAGCTCTCCCACGCCCTCGAGGTCGTTGTACGGCACGGTGAGCGTGTCCGCCGCCACCCCCGCTGGAACGCCGGCCGAGTCGGGTACGCCGAAGGTGGCCGCGCCCGATCCGGCGCGCACCAGAAACGCGTCGGCGTGGCCGTGGTAACCGCCCTCGACCTTGATCAGCTTGTCTCGCCCGGTGAAGCCCCGGGCCAGCCGCAGGGCGCTCATCGTGGCCTCGGTGCCGCTGGAGACCAGCCGGACCTTGTCCAGCGACGGGACCAGCCGCACCAGCAGCTCGGCGAACTCCACCTCGCGCTCGGTGGATGCGCCGAAGCTCGTGCCCCACTGAGCGGTCTGTTGGACCGCCGCGATCACGGCATCGTGGGCGTGTCCCAGGATCAGCGGGCCCCACGAGCCGATGAAGTCGATGTACTCGTTGCCGTCCACGTCCCACACGTGAGCCCCCTTGCCCCGCGCCAGGAACACCGGGTCGCCGCCCACCGCGCGGTGGGCCCGCACCGGGCTGTTTACCCCACCCGGAATCACGGCTCGTGCGCGCAGGAGCAGCTCCTTCGAGCGTTCTCTCATCGGTCACCACCTCTCATGGGCTCAGTCGCTCTCCGGCGCATCGTCGGGCACTTCTCCCTCGGGCTCGCCGCCCCGCTCGTCGGCCACGGCGTCGGTTTCGCCCCCGGCATCCGCTGTCTGCAGTTTGTCGTCGCCGCTGTCGCCGTTGTCACTGCTGTCGCCGTTGTCACCGCTGTCGCCGTTGTCACCGCTGTCGCCGTTGTCGCCGTTGTTGTCCGTTTCGGCCAGCCGCTCGACAGCCACCACGCGCTCGTCCTCCTCCACGCGGATCAGCCGGACTCCCTGCGTATTGCGGCCGATGACCGAGATGTCCTGCACCGGCATGCGGATCACCTTGCCGTGATTCGTGATCAGCATCAGCTCGTCGTCCTCGTCGACGATCTGGCTTCCCACCACGTTGCCGTTGCGCTCGGTGGTCTTGATGCTGATCCGGCCGATGCCACCGCGGTTCTGCTCACCGAAGTCGGAGGCCGCGGTGCGCTTGCCGTAGCCCAGCTCGCTGACCGTCGCCACGCTGGCCTGGCAGTCGGGAGCCAGCACCGCCATCCCCACCATCTCGTCGCCTTCCCGCAGGTTGATGCCCCGGACACCGCGCGCCGTGCGCCCCATGGGGCGCACCTGTTCCTCGGCGAACCGGATCGCCATCCCCTTGCGCGTGTTGAAGAACACGTGCCGCGTGCCGTCGGTCAGGCGCACATCGATCAGCGCGTCACCCTCCTCGATGTCGATGGCGATGATCCCGGTGGAGCGGATGTTGGCGAAGTCCATCAGGTCCGTCTTCTTGATGTACCCGCGCCGGGTGGCCATCACGACGTACTTGCCCTCCTCGAAGGCGTTCACCGCCAGCAGCTCGTGCACCGTCTCGCCGGGTTTCAGCTCCAGCAGGTTGACGATCGCCTTCCCGCGGGAGGCGCGCCCGGCCTGCGGTAGCTCGTAGACATGCTTGCAGAACACCCGGCCCGTGTCGGTGAACAGCAGGATGTAGTCGTGGGTGTTGGCGATGAACAGCTCGCTGACGAAGTCCTCGTCGCGGGTGGAGACCCCGGTGACGCCCCGCCCGCCCCGTCGCTGGGCGCGGTAGGCGCTGATCGGGTTGCGCTTGACGTACCCCGAGTGGGTCACCGTCACGACCATGTCCTCCTCGACGATGGTGTCCTCGAGGTTGATCTCGCCCGTGGCGTTCAGGATCTCGGTGCGGCGGTCGTCTCCGTACTGCTGCTTGATCTCCTCCAGCTCCTGGACCACGACCTCCATCAGCTTGGCCCGGTCGGAGAGCAGCCCCTTGAGGTAGTCGATGCGGGCCAGCAGCTCGGCCAGCTCGGCCAGAATCTTGTCCCGCTCCAGGCCGGTGAGGCGCTGCAGCCGCATCTCGAGGATGGCCTGGGACTGCTCCTCGCTCAGGCCGAACTGCTGCATCAGGCCGCTCTTGGCCGTGGCCGGAGACTCGGAGGCCCGGATCAACTGGATCACCTGGTCCAGGTGGTCCAGCGCGATCTTCAGCCCCTCCAGGATGTGCGCCCGCTTCTGCGCCTCTCGCAGCTCGAAGGCCGAGCGGCGGGTGACGACGTCCCGTCGGTGCTCGATGAAGTGCCCCAGCATCTCCTTCAGCGGCAGCACCTCGGGGCGTCCGTCGACGATGGCCAGCATGTTGATGCTGAAGGTGTCCTGCAGCTGGGTGTGCTTGAACAGCTGGTTCAGCACCACCTCGGGCACGGCGTCCTTGCGCAGCTCGATCACCATCCGCATCCCGTCCCGATCGGACTCGTCACGCAGATCCGAGATCCCCTCCAGCCGCTTCTCCTTCACCATCGAGGCCATGCGCTCCAGCAGGCGCGCCTTGTTCACCTGGTATGGCAGCTCGGTGACGACGATGTTGGACTTCTTGCTGTTCGGGATCTCCTCGAACTCGGCCCGTGCCCGCACCAGGATCTGGCCCTTGCCCGTGGCGTAGGCCTGGCCGATGCCCTCCCGGCCATAGATCAGACCGTGGGTCGGAAAGTCGGGGCCGGGGACGATGCGCATCAGCTCGGGGAGTGAGGTGTCGGGATCGTGGATCAGGGTGATCACGGCGCTGATCACCTCGCGCAGGTTGTGGGGCGGGATGTTGGTGGCCATGCCGACGGCGATGCCCTGGGCTCCGTTGACCAGCAGATTCGGGATGCGGGCCGGCAGGATCTCGGGCTCCTGCTCCTTGTCGTCGTAGTTCGGGACCCAGTTCACGGTGTCCCGGTCGAGGTCGGCCAGCATTTCGCCGCCGATGCGGGCCAGCCGGACCTCGGTGTATCGCATGGCGGCCGCGGGGTCGCCGTCGATGCTGCCGAAGTTGCCCTGCCCGTCACACACGGGGTAGCGCAGAGAGAACTCCTGCGCCATGCGGACCAGGGCGTCGTACACCGACTGGTCGCCGTGCGGGTGATAGCGACCGATCACATCACCGACGACGCGCGCGCTCTTCTTGTAGGGCTGGTTGTGGAAGTTCTTCAGCCCGTACATGGCGTACAGGACGCGTCGATGCACGGGCTTGAGGCCGTCGCGGACGTTGGGCAGCGCCCGGGAGATGATGACGCTCATCGCATAGTCGATGAACGACGTTCGCATCTCGTCTTCGATGGTGGTGGGAAAGGTCTGAGCCGACAGGTCGGTCATGGACAGTGATCCTCGCTAGTTTCTAACCGACGGAGATGTATTGTGAATATTGAAGACAGCCGTATTTACAGCACATCCATAACAGAGTCAATGGATCCGGTGGGGCACAGGGACAACCGGCGCGTCAGGGCAGCGGCACGGCCGTGCGCTCGTCCGATTCCTCGATCTCCTCCTGCTCCTGGGCCGGCAGAGCAGGGTTGCTCTTCTCGGCGGTCTCTCGTGCGCGCTCGCGACGGATCGCCACTTCCTCCACGAAGACCTCGACGATCTTGGGGTCGAACTGCGTCCCGGAGCAGCGCTTGAGCTCGGCGATGGCCACCTCGTGCGACAGCGCATGACGGTAGGCGCGGTCGGTGGTCATGGCGTCGTAGGTGTCGGCCACGGCGATGATGCGCCCCATGAGCGGGATGTCGGTGCTCTTCAGGCCCTGAGGATAGCCGGCGCCGTCCCAGTGCTCGTGGTGACAGAAGCAGCCCGGGATCAGATGCCGCAGAAACGGGATCGGGTCCAGGATCCGGCGCCCCTTCTCCGGGTGGTTGCGGAACATGGCGGTCTCTTCCGGCGTGAGCGCGCCCTTCTTGTTCAGCTTCTCGTAGCGGATGCCGATCTTGCCGATGTCGTGCATCAACGCCGCCTGCACCACGGTGTCCACCTCGTGCATCGGCATGCCGAGGCCCTCGGCGATGGACCGCGAGTAGTGCGCCACCCGCTCCGAGTGTCCGCGAGTGTACTGGTCGTTCTCCTCCAGCGCCTGGGCCAGTCCGACGATGGTCTGGCGGAGATTCTCCTCCAGGCTCTGGTTTGCCGCCTCCAGATCTCGGTTGGAGGAGAGCAGGTTCTCGTACAGCTGGGCGTTCTCGATGCTGACGGCGGCGCGGGCGCACACGATGGACAGCATCTTGCGCTGTCCCTCGGTGAACTTGTTGCCGCGCGAGAAGGAGTAGGCGTTGAGCATCCCCACCACCTTGTCCCGCACCTTGAACGGAATGGAGCAGAACGAGACGATGCGAGGCGAGCGGGGGGGGATGGTGAAGAACCGGTGGGCCTTGACGCCGTGGACCAGCAACGGGACATCCTGGCTCGAGAAGACGGCGATCTCCTCGAGGTTGAGCTCTCCGATGAAGATCTCCTGCTCCAGCCGGCTGCAGCGATAGCGTTCCGAGTAGGTCTCGCTCCCCTCGTGGTTCTCCAGCAGCAGGCTGACCGCGTCGGCCTGCATCTCGTCCACCGTGGTCTGGGTGATCAGCTCGAGGATGTGCTCCATGCTCAGGCTCTGGCTGATCGCCTCGGAGATCTTGTACAGGCTGAGAGCCTCCTTCAGTCGGATGTTCTCTTCCTGCAGCCGCTGTCGGTCGAGCCCGCGCTGGACGATGTGGACCACCTCCTCCACCTTGAACGGCTTGAGGATGTAGTCGTAGGCGCCCTTCTTCATCGCCTCGATCGCCGTCTCCACCGTACCGAAGCCGGTCATGATCACGGTGAGGACGTTGAGGTTGAGCCGGTTGATGTTCTCCAGGAGCTGCAGTCCCCCCATCCGCGGCATCTTCAGGTCGCTGATGACGAGGTTGTAGGACCGGCGTTGCAGCTCCTCCACGGCGGCCTCTCCGTCCTCCACGGTCCGGACGAGAAATCCTTCCATTGTGAGGAAATCACTCAGAATCTCCCGGATGACCTTCTCGTCGTCCACCACGAGAATCCGGGGAGACTCTTCATGTGCGCCGAGTTCCATGCATCAACACCAATGTGACTGGAAAACTGCACCCAGTATACGCGCCAGACAAAAAACCGTCAATGAGTGGAACAACTTAGACCTGCCCCTCTGCCGGGTTCACATGCGGGCGCTGAACCAGGAGTAGAACACCTCCAGCTGCTCCCGTCGGTTCGGGTCGAGATAGTCGAAGTTGTGGCCGCGATCGATCACCTCCCAGAAGTCACTATCGGTCACTGCCAGCATCTCTTCACGAATACTCTGCATCCGTTCGGGTCGTTCGTGCTCCATGTCCTTCCACACGATGCGGGCCAGATCCTCCTGCCCATGCATCAGGTAGTAGGTCGCGAGCTTGACCTGGGCCTTGCGCACTCCACGCAGGGACTGCTCCTGAGCCTCGTTCTCCGGGAGCTTGTCCACATCGAGGAAGATCGTCAGCAGCTCACGCTCCAGCCCAAACCGCTGCTCGTGGGCCACCTCGCACAGGTTGCACAGGTCGTAGGCCGCGGTCTCCGTGACGAACGCCAGCCCCACCTGGCTCGCCAGCTGTCCGTAGTATTCGAAGTGCCGCGCCACCTCCACCACCGACTCGTTCCACCCCCGGCGCAGCACGCTCTCGGCCAGCAGCCGGTACTGGTGCAGCACGTTGTAAGCCGTCCGCACGTCGTGCAGGTTGATCGTGGCGCGGAGGTAGGTGTTGAAGAACTTCACCGACAGGGCGAGCACCTGGCGGTCGTCCACCGCCAGCGCCTTCTCCCCCACATAGCGCGTGTTGATCGCCACCAGCTGGCTGATGTCGCGCATGCGATTGACCGACTCGTTGTAGATCGTCTGGTACTGGCGCAGCACCTTCCATTCGACCCAGGTGCCGCTCTGGCTCAGGGTCTCGACGCTGGCCGGGGCCATGGAGACGAAGTCCGGGTTGCGGCGCAGGACCTCCCCGATGGCGAACCACCCCGGCTTCAGCCGCGGCTTGTGCTCGAGGTAGCGCAGGGTGAGATCCTTGAGCGCATCGACGCTGCGCGAGGCGATGATGCGATCCTTCTGGGAGATGGAGTTGACCGCCACGTCGGCCAGCTGCTCCACACCCTCCAGCACTCGCTCCTGACGCGCCTCGTTGCCCGCGCCGTGCCCCTTGCCGATGGCCTCCAGCAGCGCCTGCTCCTGCAGGCGGGCGACGATGCGCGCGGGCGCGAGGAAGGCGAAGACGTAGGAGAAGTACGGGATCAGGATCAGGATCGCCACGGTCATCATCGCCATGGTGGAGAACACCAGCACGTGGGGGATGAAGGTGCGGCGCACCATCAGCGTGACCCAGACGCAATGCACCGAGGCCACGACGAAGAACGCCATCACCACGATGTTGGTCCGGTCGCGAAAGAACATGTCGGTGACCCGCGGCGTGTACCGCGTGGCGGCCAGCTGCAGGATGAACGAGACCATCGTGATCGCGATGCCGAGGATGGCCAGCATCACCTCGGGCAGGTTGCCCAGGGCGTCACGGATCTCTTCGGGGCTGTAGGACGACACCACGTGCCAGAAGGTGGACTCGCCGGCGTGGTACGAGACCAGGTAGTCCACGGCCGACAGCACCACGAACCAGGCCAGCGCCATCCCGCCCAGCATTCCCAGCGGATAGAGCCAGATGCCTCGTTTGCGAGGGACCATCGCGGCACTCTATCACAGGGGTCGGGTCTCGTGGTAACTCACCTGGAACAAGGAGGAGCCGATGCTGCTGGCCGTGGACGTGGGCAATACAAACACGGTGCTTGGTGCGTTCGAGGACGAGGACGCGGCGCTGCTTGATCACTGGCGCATCGCCACGACTTCAGATCGCACGGCTGACGAGTACAGCGTCACGATCCGGGCGCTGTTCCAGATGAGCGCCCTGGATCCGGCGCTGGTCAGCGCCGCCATCATCTCCAGCGTGGTGCCGGCGGCGGTCCGTCCGCTGCGCCTGGCGCTCCAGGATCGTTTCGGCGTCACCCCGCTGATGGTCGGGCCCGGGATTCGCACCGGTATGCCGATCCTGTACGAGAATCCACGGGAGGTGGGAGCGGACCGCATCGTCAACGCCATCGCGGCCTACGCCAAGTACCAGGCCGGCACGATCGTCGTGGATTTCGGGACGGCGACGACCTTCGACTGCATCAGCCCAAAGGGAGAATATCTGGGGGGCGTGATCACCCCCGGGATCACGATCAGCGCCGATGCGCTGTATCACCACGCCGCGAAGCTGCCGCGCGTGGAGATCGGTCGGCCCAACCAGGTCATCGGGCGCAACACCGTGTCGAGCATCCAGTCCGGGCTGTACTACGGCTACGTCGGGCTGGTGGATGGCATCGTGAACCGGATGATCCAGGAGGCGCGGTTTCCGGTGCGCGTGGTGGCCACGGGTGGGCTGGCCCGGCTGATCGCCAAGGGTTCTGCCACCATTGAGGAAGCAGACGAACTGCTGACCCTGCGTGGGCTGCGCCTGATCTACAAACTGAACGTCTCTTGACGCCTTGCGCGATTCGATATACGAAGGCCCTTCACCAAAGGATGCGTGTTCAATGAAGAAATACGAGACCGACGACCTTCGGGACGTGGTGCTGGTTGGCCATGGCAAGAGCGGCAAGACTTCCCTCGTCGAGGCGTTTCTGTTCGACACCAAGTCCACGACTCGTCTGGGCAAGGTCGACGACGAGACCTCGAACCTGGACACCGAGCCCGAGGAGATCAAGCGCCGCTCCAGCATTGGATGCGCCTTTGGCTACTGTGAGTGGAAGAAGAAGAAGATCAACTTCGTCACCACGCCCGGCGACGGAAACTTCGCGCCCGACGCCGAAATGGGCATGGCCGCCGCCGACGCGGCGGTGGTGGTGGTGAGCGCTCCGGACAGCGTGCAGGTGGGGACGGAGCGGGTGTGGGACCAGTGCACCAAGATGGGTCTGCCCAAGGCCGTGTTCATCAACAAGCTGGATCGTGAGCGTGCCGACTTCGACAAGACGCTCACCGATGTCCAGCAGATCCTCAGCGACAAGGCGGTGGCGCTGCAGCTGCCCATTGGCAGCGAGCAGTCCTTCTCCGGCGTGGTGGACCTGCTGGCGCAGAAGGCCTACTCCTTCGAGGGGGACGGCCGCGAAGCGCAGCCGATGGACGTGCCAGCGGACATGGCGGACGAGGTGTCCATCGCCCGGGAGCAGCTGATCGAGGGAATCGCATCGACCAACGACGCGCTGATCGAGAAGTACCTCGAGACGGGAGAGTTGTCCGAGGAGGAGATCCACGAGGGGCTGGCCAAGGCCTTCCTCGGCGGGGCGGTGGTGCCGGTGCTGTGCGGCTCCGCCACGCGCAACATCGGTGTCCAGCCTCTGCTCGACCTGATCGTCAACGTCTTCCCCAGGCCGGCCCAGGGCCAGCCCGTGGCGTGCAAGACTCCGTCGGGCGAGGAGGTGGAGCGTACGCCCGATCCCTCGGCGCCGTTCAGCGCGCGGGTGTTCAAGACGATGAGCGCAGACATCGGCAAGATCGCCGTGATGCGCATCGTCTCCGGCACGCTGGCCTCCGACAGCACCGTGCTCAACGCCAAGCGCGACTCCAAGGAGCGCGTGGGTCAGCTTTACGCCTTGATCGGCAAGAAGCGGGAGAACGTGGACCAGGCCGTGGCGGGCGACATGATCGGGCTGGCCAAGCTGAAGGACACCAAGACGGGTGACACGCTGTGCGACGAGAAGTCCCCCGTCATCTTCCCCCCGCCGACGTTGCCCGAGCCGGTGATCTCCTTCTCCATCCGCCCCAAGTCCAAGGGGGACGAGGAGAAGGTCGCGAGCAAGCTGTCGGACATTCTGGACGAGGACGTGTCGCTCAGGCTGACTCGCGATCAGTCGAGCAAGGAGATGCTGCTGTCCGGCATGGGTCAGATCCACATCGAGACGGTGGTCGAGAAGCTGCGGCGCCTGGGCGTGGAGGTGGAGCTGACCGAGCCCAAGGTGCCGTACCGCGAGACGGTCAAGGGCAAGGCGACGGACGTCGAGGGCAAACACAAGAAGCAGACCGGCGGCCGTGGTCAGTTCGGTGTGTGCTACATCGACATCGAGCCCAAGCCCAAGGACAGCGACGTGACCGACGACCTGGACTTCGTGGACGCGATCTTCGGTGGATCGATTCCACGGCAGTTCATCCCCGCGGTGGAGAAGGGGATCCGCGACCGCATGAGCCGGGGAGTCGTCGCCGGTTTTCCAGTGGTCAACATCCGCATCACGCTCAAGGACGGCAAGTACCACCCGGTGGACTCTGACGGCCGTTCGTTCGAGATGGCCGGGTCGAAGGGCTTCCAGGCGGCGTTCAAGCAGGCCAATCCGATCCTGCTCGAGCCGATGATGAACCTCGAGGTGGTGTGCCCCGAGGACAACATGGGCGACATCATCGGCGACGTCAGCTCCCGCCGCGGCAAGGTGCTGGGCACCGACGCCAAGGGACGGAGCCAGGTGATCCGGGCGCAGGTGCCGCTGGCCGAGGTGCCACGCTATGCGGTGGACCTCGAGTCGATCACCGCCGGTCGTGGCGCGTTCAGCATGTCGTTCTCGCACTACGAGGAGGTGCCGTCGAACCTGGCGGAGAAGATCGTGGCGGGGGCGAAGATGGCGGAGGAGGAAGACTGACAACCACCATGCCCCTTGATCTGACCCCCATCGAACCAGAACAGCTCTCCCCGGCAGTGGCCAAGGCGGTGAGCGCGCCAGGGCCGGCGAGGATGATGGCTGCCCGCGGCCTGGTCCCCATGGGGCCCAGGGATCTGGTGACCGTCCTGTTCCAGCTGTCGCTGGACCGCGACATCAAGGTGGCCCAGGCGGCGCAGAAGACGGCGGAGGGCCTGCCGGAGAACCTCCTCGCGCCCGCGCTGGGTGAGGCGCTGGATCCGCGGGTGCTGGACTTCTTCGCGCGCAAGGTGGTGGACCGGGGGCCCCTGGTCGAGCGGATCCTGCTCAACCGCGCGGTGCACGACGACACCCTGATCTTCTGCGGCAAGAAGCTCAAGGACCGTGAGCTGGAGATCCTGGCCGGCAACCAGGAGCGCATGCTCACCTGCCCGGCCATCATCGAGGCCGTGTACTTCAACACCGCCGCCCGGATGTCCACCGTCAAGCGCCTGCTGGAGCTCGCGGTGCGCCACGGGATGGACCTCGATCTTCCGCAGTTCAAGGAGATCAAGACCAGCATCCTGGGTGAGCAGAAGCAGGCGCCGGTGGCGGCCGAGCAGGCCCAGCTCCAGGCGCTGGAAGACGACATCAACGACGAGGCGTTCGCCGAGGCCATGGCCATGGGCGAGGAGGAAATGGTCGGGGACCTGGAGTATCAGGAGCAGCAGGCGGAGGAGAAGAGCGGCCGCCTGCTGGATCGTTCGTTTCTGGAGCGGATCCGGGTGGCCACCACGGGCAAGCTGTACCACCGGATGGTGCTGATCAAGGACACCAACAAGACGGTGGCGATGGCCGTGATCCAGAACCCGGGGGTCGCCGACCAGGAGGCGGCGCGGTACGCCGGAAACCGCAGCCTCAACGAGGAGATCATCCGCTACATCGCCAACAAGAAGGAGTGGCAGAAGAGCTACCAGGTGAAGCTGGCGCTGGTGACCAACCCCAAGTGCCCCCTGGCCAACTCCATGCGGCTGCTGACCCACCTGCGGCCCAACGATCTCCGCGGGCTCTCGCGCTCGAAGAACATCCCGGCGGCGCTGGCCCAGGCCGCGCGGCAGCTGCTGAACAAACGCAACTGATCGGTGCCGCGCTTGAAACTGGGTGACCGGTCGTTCCGCTTCGTGGGCCGCTGCGGCGGGATGCTGGTGCAGCCGGCTCCCACGCTGGCCGGCCTGGTCGCCGGTGAGCGCGGCGGACTGGCCGATCTGCTGCTGTTGCTGCTACTCCAGCTGCTGGCGGTTCATCTGCCGCGGCTGGTGCAGGCGGTGTGGTTCATGATCGCGGTCAACTATACCGCTGGCTTCTCGTCGCTGCTGAACCTCGTGGCGCAGAGCGTGTTGTATCCCGTGGTGGCGGTGTTCATCGGGACGGTGGTGTGCAGTCTCGCCACGCGCACGGCGCGGGGGAGGGCCTCCCGGGACAGCGGAGCGAACAGCAGCCGTGAGCGCGTGGTGGATCTGGCGGCGCTGGCGGTGGTGCCCGCGGTGTGTCTCGAGCTGGTGCTGACCCTGGTGACGGTGCTGGTCGGCTGGCGTCCCGGGAGCACCACGGCGCTGGTGGTCACCATCGTCGGGGCGCTGTGGTTTGTCGCCCTGCTGCTGCTGGCGATCCGGATTCTTCGGCGAGAGGGGACAGCATGAGCGGGCGACGAGCGGCGCTGCTGGCGGGTGGTTCAGTGATGCTGGTGATCATCGTCCTGCTGGCGATCAACCTCACGTGGGTCGTCGGCAACTGGGACACGCTGAGACCGGTGGGCCGTGGTGGGCAGGCGCCGGCGCTGGATCTCCCCCGCGCGGAGGGCGGCCGGGCACGCCTGGCTGACCACCGGGGTCAGGTCGTGCTGGTCAGCTTCTGGGCCTCCTGGTGCGGCCCCTGTCTGCGGGAGATGCCGCTGCTGGCCCAGCTGCAGCACAGGCACGGCAAGCAGGGCTTCATCGTGCTGGCGATCAACGTCGAGGGAAACCCGGACACGGTGCGCCAGGTGCGCGCCGCTCATCCGGCGGCGCGGGATCTGACCATGCTGCTCGACGTGGATGGGGAGGCGGCGCGGAGCTACGGCGTGCAGACGTTACCCCACCTGGTGCTGGTGGATCGCGAGGGCAGGGTGATCCATGTGCACGTGGGTGGCGGTGGAGCGGAGGAGCTGGAGCAGGCGGTGCAGCAGGCGCTTCACTCCGGCGAGCCCACCAGATCGTAGTCCCCGCTGTCCGTGATGCGCACGGAGGCCAGGTCCCCCGGTGCATACCGCCCGACGCTGTCCGTGAGCACCACCACCCCGTCCACATCCGGCGCCTGGCCGGCGTGACGTCCCTGCAGCAGGTAGTCGCTCTCCGGGCTGAGGCCCTCCACCATCACCTCCAGGTGCTGGCCTCGAAGGCGGGCCAGCTTGCGCCGGCTGATCTGACGCTGCAGCGCCATCAGCTCGTCCGCCCGCTGTCGGGCGACCTCGACGGGCACCTGTTGTGCCATGCTGGCCGCGGCGGTGCCCTCCTCGGCGGAGAAGGGGAAGACCCCCAGATGGTCGAGCTCGACCTGTTGCACGAAGTCACACAGCGCAGCGTGTGCCGCGTCGGTCTCGCCCGGGTGACCGCTGATCAGCGTGGAACGAAGGAAGATGCCGGGGACCGCGCGTCGCAGATCGGCGAGTACCCGGCGCACCGCGTCTCCGTCGTGACCCCGTCGCATGGCCTGCAGGACCGTGTCGTCCACGTGCTGGATCGGCAGATCGAGATAGGGCACAACCCGGGGCAGCTCGGCCATGGTGCGCATCAGGTCACGATCCACCGCGACGGGATAGGCGTACATCACCCGGATCCAGGTCAGGGCTTCGATTGACTGCAGCGACCGCAGCAGCCCGGCCAGCGTCGCCACCGGGGACAGGTCCCGTCCGTAGGCCGTGCTGTCCTGGGCCACGACGATCAACTCGCGGACTCCGCTCGCCGCCAGCTGCCGGGCTTCCTGGGTCAAGGAGTCGACGGACCGGCTGCGCTGGTGTCCCCGGATGCGGGGAATGATGCAGAACGCGCAGCGCCGATCACAGCCCTCTGCGATCTTGAGATACGCCGTGTGGGGCGTGTCCACCAGCAGGCGCTCGTACTCCGCATCACGCAGGGGTCCGGTGCCGGGTGGGCTCACGGCCAGGCGGGCGGCCGGTTGACCGCCGAGGATCTGGTCCAGGGTGGGCAGATCCTCGGTGCCGATGAAGTGATCCACCTCCGGCATTTCCTGCGCCAGCTCCAGGGCGTGCCGCTGAGCCAGACAGCCGGCCATGACCAGCGTATCGCAGCGGCCCTCGATCTTGTACCGCGCGAGATCGAGCACGGCCTCGATGGACTCCTCCGTCGCCGGCTGGATGAAGCCGCAGGTGTTGACCACGATCATGTTGGCGAGGGTCGGATCGGCCGTGAGCTCCAGTCCCCGCCGCCGCGCCAGCCCTGCCATGCGCTCGGTGTCGACGCGGTTCTTGGGACAGCCGAGAGCGACGAAGTGGATCAGTCGAGACACGGGACTAATCTGCCCGTCTCGTCGACCTTGTCAAGCTGTTCGCTCTTGGGTAGGGTAGACCCGGCTGGAGGCCGTGATGCCTGAACTGTTTGCCAGATGTTGCATGTGCGGCAAGGAGATCCACAAGGGGAGCACGTACTGCAAGTGTACGGTTTCGGCCTGTAACAGCGGTCGCCTGAAGCTGGTCTTCTGTTCACCCGCGTGCTGGGATGCGCACCTGCCCACTGCCCGCCATCGCAAGGCGGCCTACACCGAGCACACCGCGAAGTAGTGGCGGTGGCTATATGCCACCATCCGGCTCGATGCAGGTCGCGGCGCAGGCCGGATCCTCTACCTTGGGCCGGATGACATACCCCGGGTAGCAGCAGCTGGGGTCGGCAGAGGTTGCGGAGCAGGGGGCAGGCTTGACAGCGTAGGTGAACTGCCCGGCCACGCACTCGGCACAGCCCTTGAGGTAGGCCGGGTTTCGGTCCACGCTGCCGGCCAGGGCGCGGCACTGCTTGATGCACTCGTCGATGCCCAGTCCATTGGCGTAGCACGGGTGCGTCTCCTCGATCTTGCAGGTCTGTTCGCACTTGTCGGCGAGCGGGTCGGAGCTATCGCTGCACCCCAGCAGCAGCCCCAGCAGTGGCAAGACCTTCCTGATTTGCATGACGTCCTCCGTTGTTCCAACCCAAACTGCAAGCTCGCCTCAAGCTCTGCCACGGGGGACCGATAGCGTCAAGCATGGGTTGACCAGCCCGTTCGAGAAAGCTGGAGTTCCGGTGGGAGGCTTGATATAGCTGGCCTCTCGATTCCCAAGGTGGTGCGGTGAAAGCTGTGTTCAAGTTGATATTGCTTGCGATCCCGGTGCTGTTGGTGCCCTCCGTGGCGCTGGCCGAGGGCCACTCGGGCCTGGGTGCTCACCTCCCGCTGTGGTCGGTGTTTCCATTTGCCGGGTTGCTGCTGTGCATCGCCGTGCTACCGCTGATCACCTCACACTGGTGGGAGAGCAATGTGCACAAGGCGATCGTGGCGCTTTCGTTCGGCCTCCCCGCGGCGATCTACATCTGGTTCCAGGACTACCATCTGGTGCTGCACGAGCTGCACGAGTACGTCGCATTCATCGTGCTGCTGGGGGCGCTGTTCATCATCAGCGGTGGGCTCGTGCTGCGCGGGGACATCAAGGCCACGCCGGCGGTGAACACGCTGTTCCTCGCCATCGGGGCGGTGCTCGCAAACCTCATCGGTACCACGGGCGCGTCCATGGTGCTGATTCGCCCGGTGCTGCGCACCAACTCCCAGCGGCAGCAGATCCGCCACATCCCGGTGTTCTTCATCTTCATCGTGGCCAACATGGGTGGGATGTTGACGCCGCTGGGGGACCCACCGCTGTTTCTGGGCTACCTGCGCGGCGTTCCGTTCACCTGGACGCTCAACTTGGCGCCGATCTGGGGCATGGGGGTCGGGATCGTGCTCTGCGTGTTCTACCTCTGGGACCGCCTGGCCTACAGCAAGGAGACCGTCGCGGCGCTGACCCGCGACGAGGCGGAGCGCGTACCGCTGGGCTTGCTGGGCAAGCCGAACATCCTCCTGCTCGGAGGTGTGCTGGGGGCCGTGTTCCTGCCGAGCCCCTGGCGCGAGATCGTCATGGCCAGCATGGCCGGGCTCTCGATCTACCTCACCCCCCGGGATCTGCGCGTGGAGAATGGGTTCACCTATCACCCGATCACCGAGGTGGCGGTGCTGTTCATCGGCATTTTCCTGGCGATGATACCGGCGCTGGCCATCCTGCAAGCTCGAGGTGGGGAGCTGGGGATGACCAAGCCGTGGCAGTTCTTCTGGGCCACGGGTCTGCTCTCCTCGTTTCTGGACAACGCCCCGACCTACCTGACCTTCATGTCGCTGGCCCAGGGCCTGGGGCGGGCGAGCGAGATCGTCGGCATGCCGACCATCATGCTCAAGGCGATCAGCGCGGGGGCGGTGTTCATGGGGGCCAACTCATACATCGGGAACGGACCCAACTTCATGGTCAAGGCCATCGCGGACGAGGCCAAGATTCGCACGCCGAACTTCTTCGCCTACATGGGGTTCGCCGCGCTGGTTCTCTGGCCCGTGTTCGTCGCGGTGACCTTCATCTTTTTTGGGGGCTCGGCCCCCGTATGATGGCAATAGATCAGGGGAATCCAGCGGGGAAAAACTTGGCCTTTGGCCCCGATGGATCTTTGGCTACTATCGAAGGTCACGAGTGTCGCACTGCTGCATGGTCGGAATCAGTCGCACAGCCTTCGTAGTCTCTCTGCTCTGGGTCTGGAGCATCAGCGCGGCCCAGGCGTATGACTACACACACGAGGTCTTGCCTGGCGAGACCATCGCGGCCGTGGCGGCTCGCTACAGCGTCACGCCCAAGCAGATCCGGCGCAAGAACCGGCTCAGGCGCTCCTACCTCCGGGCCGGAGAGAAGCTCAAGATCACGACCAGCGTTCCCTGTCGGCCCGTGTTCAAGGGCAAGTACCGCATCCGCCGCGGAGACAGCCTGGCGCGGGTCGCCAAGAAGTTCGACATGCGGGTCACGCTGCTGCGGCGGCTGAACCCGAAGCTCAAGAAGTCCGGGCTCCGGGCGGGACAGACCCTGTGGGTCGTGATGGAGGGCCCCCGGCCCCGGGGAGTCAACGGGCTGTACCAGCTGACCAGCGGTCCGGGCTACATCGTGCGAAACCCCCAGCGGGGGTGGGGAACGTTTCTCACCGTCACCCGGTTGATGGAAGTCCTGGCCAACCACGGCCGGGCGTTTCCAAAGGCGACTCCGATCCGGATTGACGACATCAGCCGCAAGGGCGGAGGCGTGCTGGCGCCCCATCGCTCGCACCGTCGAGGACGCGACGTCGACATCCGCTTTCCGTTGACCCAGGAGACGGACCGCTACGTGGCCGCGACTCCCGACACGCTCGACGTGGATCGCACCTGGGATCTGGTCCAGCGCTTCCTCAAGACCGCGGACGTGGTGTACATCTTCGTCGACTACCGGCTGCAGCGGAAGCTGTACGAACACGTCGAGGCCAGGCGGAAGCTGAGCAAGGGCAAGCTGGCCGAGTTTTTCCAGTATCCGCGAAGCCCACACTCCATGGTGGGGATCATTCGCCACGAGCCCGGCCACAGCACCCACATGCACGTCCGTTTCGTCAAGGAACAGCGGCCCGATCCACCCAACAGCTGACCCGGCCACTCAGGAAAGAGCCCATGAACCAGACCAACCGCAACTGGCTTCCGGCCTACTGTGATCCCCGGTCGTTTCTGCCAGCGGTGCAGGAGAGCATCATCCTGTTCAAGGAGCCGCCCTACCTGTTCCAGGACAGGACTTCCCGAGTTCATGGTGGGGCTCGCTGGCGAGGTGGCCGCTCGGTTTCGAGCGCCGGAACGGGTCCCCATCGGCCTCGAGCTCTCGGCGGACTACTTCAGCATCTTCGACAGCGACACCGAGCTTCGCGACGGGGCGCTGACCCAGCAGATCCTGCCCGACATGAAGTACATCCTCTCGTCGACGCTCGCCCCCTATCCGCTCAAGGCGGTGACCAACCTGGCTGTCGCCCTTGCCTGGGGCGTCGCCCTCGCCCAACCCATCAACTCAGAAACTCCACCACCACCTGGACCACGCGCTCCTGCTGCTGTGCGGTGAGCTCGGGGTAGACCGGCAGGGCCAGGTTCTCGGCCGCCGCGGCCTCGGCCTCGGGGAAGTCGCCCTGGTGATAACCCAGGCTGGCCAGGGCCGGTTGTAGGTGCAGACCGCTCGGGTAGTATACGGCGCATCCGATGTCGTGCTGCTTCAGGTGCTGCAACAGCGGTCCGCGCCTTTCGGGCGAGACCCGGATCACGAACTGGTTGTACACGTCCTGGCAGCCCGCCTCGTCCTGCGGCGGTAGCCTCACCGGCGCCCCCGATCGGGCGAACAGCTCGCGATAGCGGCGGGCGTTG
>Ga0210044_10004276_pt1 | contig 19971 bp, 15 predicted proteins | sample CryGey13umfilter_2_FD_183959 | JGI IMG/M metagenome (GOLD analysis project Ga0210044, IMG submission 183959) | Groundwater microbial communities from aquifer in Utah, USA - Crystal Geyser 4/9/14 3 um filter (SPAdes) (version 2) | ecosystem: Environmental > Aquatic > Deep subsurface >... | reverse complement strand
AGCGATGGGGTACCAGTGTTTCGCTCTGATTTGCGATTGCTGGTAAAGAATGAGCCGGATTATCCGTTGGTATTAGCGGCATCGGCATTACGTGACCTGGGTGGATTCCGTGTGCCGGCAGGCGTAACAGCCAACAGGACCATGGCTGAGGGTGCTGCCAGGACATTTGAGAGCAGCCTAATGAACTTCAGTGATCCTCGTTTGGTGGTTTGGGCTGGAGTGAATGATGAAGTGGTGTCGCCGTCGTTGGCGATGGAAGTGATAGCTGACAATGGCGCTAAGGGGACAGAGGACTATCAAAAGTGGTTATTGCTGGTTGATGCGCAAACTGGTGAAGTCCTTTATACAGAAAATATGGTCCTCAATGTCGATGTCACCGGTAACGTCAAGGCAATGGCCACGCAGGGCAAGGGACCCGATATCTGCGAGAATGAAGCGCAGGAAGCGATGAAATATGCTCGTGTTTATATTCAGAATGGCAACACCGCCTATGCTGATTCACTGGGCAATTACACTATCACCAACAGCGGTTCTTCTCCTGTTACAGTTCTTTCTTATGTTCGCGGGAGATGGTTCCAGGTTTGGAATGATGCTGGAGCAGAAAGCTTTCTTTCCTTGTCTGTGACTCCTCCCGGTCCAGCCAATTTTGTTCACAATTCCGCTAATACGGCCGAGAATTATCGGGCGGAAGTTAATGCTTATGTTGAATCGAATGTAGTCCGTGATTTTACATTGAAATACAACCCGGCATATCCAGGTCTGCAGCAAAATGATTTCCCGGTCCACGTGAACCTTGCCAGCACCTGCAATGCCTATTATGACTACACTTCGACCAATTTTTACCATTCCGGCGGCGGCTGTCCTAACACCGCATATTGCACAGTGGTTCATCACGAATATGGACACCATCTCGTCTCTATGGCTGGCAGCGGCCAGGGTCAATACGGCGAAGGGATGGGCGATGTAATGGGCACCTTGATTACCGATGATGCCGGAATTGGGTATGGCTTCTTCAGTAATTGCGCTGTGCCTCTTCGCACCGCGGATAATACGAAGCAGTATCCTTGCAGTGATGAAATCCATGAATGCGGACGTTTGATTTCCGGATGTGTTTGGGATACTCGCGACGCTTTAATTTTAACTCATCCCAATGACTACATGGACATTTTAGCCAACCTGGCAGTTAATGCCATGTTGCTGCATACCGGTGACATGATCGCCCCCGATATCACTATTGATTATCTGACCCTTGATGATGACAATGGCAATATCTACGACGGCACCCCTCATTACAATGAGATCTGCGCCGGTTTCAATGTGCATAATATGGATTGCCCGGCTCTGCAACTGCTCGGTTTCAACTATCCGAATGGTCTTCCGCAACTGCTTAATCCCAGCGGCGGCACTACTGTTCGAGTTGAAGTCTATGGAGTAACCGGCACACCTCAGCCCGGTACTGGCAAATTGTATTATAATGGCGGCTCGGGCTGGACCAATATCAATATGACCCAGGTCTCTCCCAATATCTATGACGCAGTCTTCCCGGCATTCACCTGCAAAACCACAGTGCAGTTCTATTTCACTGCTCAGACTACTGTCGGATTCACAGTTGTTGATCCTCCGGGCGCTCCCACAACTACCTATTCTGCGGTGGCGGCAACCGGGACAGTGGTTGTTTTCTCCGATGACTTCTCCACTAATCAGGGTTGGACTGGCCTTGGCGGAACTGGCGAATGGACCATCGGCGCGGCGACCGGCGGCAACGGAAATGATGGTTACGGAGGACCTGATCCGGCAGTCGATCATAGCCCAACAGCAGATAATAAAGTGTTGGGTAACGACCTGACTTCTGGTAGCGGCGGCGATTATGCGGCTAATATAGGTTCCACTTACTGGATTACTTCACCCAACATCAATTGCACTGGTCGCACCGGCTTGACTCTAACCTACTGGCGTTGGCTGGGCGTGGAGCAAAATATTTATGACCATGCCTATTTGCAGGGTTATAATGGCACTTCCTGGGTAACCTTGTTTGAGAACGGCTCCTCTACCATCGATGAATCATCATGGAGCAAGTTAACCCATAATATCTCCTCCATAGCCGATAACAATGCCAACTTCAAACTTCGTTTTGGGATTGGCGCGACCGATGTGGCGTGGCAATATTGCGGCTGGAACATTGATGATATCGAGATATTGGAGTACTTGTGCAATCCGACTCAAAGTGTCACTATTAACATGATTCCGAACAACCCGCCGATATCGGTTCCTCGCGGCGGATCATTTACCTATACAGGCGTTCTTACCAACAATCTCGGCTCACCGACCACCACCGATGTGTGGGTGATGATTAATGTTCCGGGCTATGGAATGTATGGCCCCGTGATGCAGGTCAATAATGTGCCTCTCGCGGCAAATCAAACTATATCCTACCCGAATATCTCCCAATACATTCCGACGTATGCGCCGGTTGGTTCATACACTTATTATGCGTATTGCGGTGCATATCCGATTCCATCTGATACCGCTTCTTTTGCATTCACCGTTACTGCTCTGGTGAGCGGCAATGCTGATAATTGGATGCAAAGAGGTTGGTTTGGCGATAACGATTTGTCTGTTCCTCAGACCACCTCGTTGATCGGCAATTTCCCGAATCCATTTAACCCAACGACCACCTTCAACTATGCATTGGCGAACGATGCCGATGTCAGCTTGGAAGTCTATAATCTAATGGGCCAGAAGGTGGCTATTGTAGTGAATGAGCATCAAACTGCGGGTTACAAATCCATTAATTGGGATGCGTCGCAGTACTCATCGGGAGTTTACTTCTATAAATTGTCTGTTGGCGATCAAACCTTCACCAAGCGGATGACATTGCTGAAGTAATTTCATTTAGGAATCGTCGATTCGATTACGAACCCCCGGGTGACCGGGGGTTTTTGATTTAGTAGGGGCGGGCCTCTGTGCCCGCCCTTTTTATTGACCTTCAAGAGCAAGAGAATAGGCCATTCTCCCGAATTTTTCATATTTTTTAGGATAGAAACTATTATATTAAACTATGTAATTGCAAGAAGTGTCCAATGATGAAAACATGCATAAATGGTGATTCTTCTGAAAGGAAAGGAAAATGACCAATCCGCCAAAAGTTCTCTGCTTGTTGCTTACAATTGTCGCATTGCTGGCATTGAGCATTCAATCTGCTGTCGCGTCTTCGACTCATAATCAGATTCAATCTGGTCAAGTCATTCAGCCGCAGAAAGTAACTACAGTTCCTCCTATTTTCGTGTCAATTATCACTCATAACGAAGAGCCCCCCGGTTATCCTGATTATGTAAATGACCAGAATGCATTTTGGTTGCATAGAGGAGGTTTAGTGAATTTCGCCAATATGCTTTTTCAGGAAGGAGTGGCTTATAATTATCAATCGGATTGGAATTTCCTGCTGGCGGCAACCATGTATGACACCGGCACAGTATCCACCAATGGTAAGAATATCCTCCGCTACATCAAGGAAGACCTTGGTTTCGAGGTCGATCCTCATGCCCACGAAACGCAGTACAACTACGCCGACGTTGCTTATTTGGTGGAAGCGCTGGGAGTGCCGGTATCGCATACCGTCGGAGGTTTTCTGGCTATCCCTCCGGAGGAATCCAAGCTGGAATATTTCCGTCAACCCTTGACCGGATGGCATTACCCCAGCTATAACTGGCAGGCCGAGATCCTTTGGGGTGGAGCGAAATATCTTCACCAGAATGAGGAGACCTTGTGGATTTCCGGCATCTGGAAACCACAGGATAATAGCCATTTCCTGGTGCATGATGACAACGCTCCCCTGCCGCACATAGGAGGATATTGGAGCAACTGGGGAGGATTGAACATCCTGCTTCAGAAACAGCAAAATGGTGAGTTGCAGGAAGGTGCAATCTATACGCAGACTATTTTCGCCGGGCAGGCGGACATGATAGATCCGCAGTACATCTTGCAGTTCCGAGATGCGATTCAGAGCTTGGCTCCCTACACTCAAGCGGGTTTGATTCGCTGGGTCGGTTTGGCGGAAGTGTGTGATATTTGGGTCAATCAATACAATTCCGAGCCCAACGTGCTTCCCTATCTGGAATCCCAGGATTCCTTGTACTATCAGCCGGTTATCGCTCATGATGTAGATCTTTTACCGGATGGGAGCATCTTGGTGACCGATGGCGGCAGGCCCGGCGGGGAAGGCAGTGGAATCTATCAAATCGACCGCGGTGGCTTAATCCAATGGAGCTACAACGGAACTCTCCGCTGGGCGCACAATGCCGACCGCTTGCCAAATGGGAACACCATCATTTCCGATTCCGGCAATAACCGGGTGATCATCATAGACTCAAGCGGCAATATAATCTGGAATACCGATGACATCGCTTTTAGCGATGAATCGACTCTGCATTACCCGAATGACGCGGAGGTCGTTTTCCCATCGGGAAACGTTCTAATCACTGATCGGGATAATCATCGAGTTATCGAAGTCACTCTGGCCGGTGTAATAGCCCGCCAATTCGGAGTCACCGGCGCGCCGGGTGGCGACGGCTCCCACCTTCGCGGCCCTCACAATGCCGACTACTTGCCCAATGGCAACATCATCATCTCCGATTCCGGCAATAACCGGATATTGGAAATCAACGCGGCCAATCAGATCGTCTGGGCGCATTTCGGTGGCTTGAACTGGCCGAGAGACGCGGATCGTCTGCAGAATGGGAACACGCTGATTGTCGACTCCGGCAACAACCGGGTTATCGAAATGACCTCCGCTCATAACATCGTCTGGCAATTCAATCAAGGCCTACAGGTTCCTTATGATGCTGACAGGCTATCCGATGGCAATACCTTGATTAGCAGCAGCTCGCAAATTCTGGAAGTCAACCCGGCCGGTCAGGTAGTTTGGAGCTATGGAGGCGCGGGATTCGAGGAAGTTTGGATTCATAATCCTGCCAGCGCCGTCGACCTCTATTGCCACATTCATCGCCCTGCCAACTATGACAGCAGTTTGACTTATCCCGGCGTGGTGTTGATACCGGGGGGAAACGGCGCGGGGACATCTTTTGACCAGAATGGAATAGCTCAGGCTTTCGCCGACGCCGGATTCATCGTCATGCATTTCGATCCGGACGGGAGAGGGCTTTCAACTAACGGCGGCCAGTACACGATTGAGGATTATTGCGGTTACATTCAACAAGATGGGCTTCGCGAGGTACTCCAATATCTGGTCGATCTTCCAGAGACGGATAACTACAACTGCGGGATGTATTCCAGTTCGTACGGGGTAACGATGGCCTCGGGAGTTCTCGCCCGATATCCGAACAATCCTCATGCCAAATTCTTCATCGACATGGAAGGCCCGCATAATCGCACGCTGACCGCGCAGATAAACGGCGGGCACGTGCCCCACGATACTTCCGACGTGCAGTTCTGGGCGGAGCGCGAGGCGGACAGATTTATGCAAGACGCCATCTGTAATTATGTCCGCATTCAGACGGTGATCGACCATCATTCTGGGATACCGGACAATCATCACGCTATAGCGTTGATAAACGCGGCCACCGGCACGGAGTACGGTGGTCAAGGACAATGCCTGTGGACGAGAGTCAACGATGCTAATCTCAACGATCCCAATCACACTTACACCGTGCAGAACCCGCCTGTATGGCTGCCGGAAAACGCTGATTCGGTTGGCTACTATGTCTTCCTGCTCCACGAAATGGCTGACATGCCTCTGCAGGTCGCCTCGATTGATATGACTCCGGCTAACCCACCGATAAGCGTGCCGTCGGGAGGGACATTCCATTTCACCGGCATACTTCGCAACAATACTCCAGCTCAGCAGGCCACCGACGTTTGGGTGATGGTCTTAGTTCCTGGGTATGGATTGTATGGTCCGCTTCAGCAATTCAATAATGTCCCTCTGTCTCCAAACCAAACCATAACCGTGTCGGGAATCAGCCAGTACGTTCCCACCTATGCCTCTCCGGGGAGCTACTGGTATGTCGCTTATTGCGGAGATTATCCTCTGGTGAGGATTGATTCCGCCGGATTTCAGTTTACTGTTACCGGTTTAGCTGGCGGGATCACGCCGAGTGGAAACGAGGATGGTTGGAGACTGGCCGGTTGGTTTGACGAACTGAATCGTCCTGATATCTCAAATGGACTGCCAACGGAATTCGCCCTTTTGGGGAACGCCCCAAATCCGTTCAATTCATCGACTTCGATCAGGTACGCACTTCCAGAGGATGCTGAAGTCAGGCTGGAGCTATATAACATCCTGGGGCAGAAAGTAACCACACTAGTGAATGGTAGAGTCGAAGCCGGGAGTCATACCGTCACTTGGGATGCCTCGAATTACTCATCTGGCATTTATTTCTATAAACTTACTGCTGATAATAATGTCTTCACCAAGCGGATGACGTTGCTGAAGTAGGAGGGCGGGGTTACCCCCCAGCGCTCCATTGTCGGTGGTAACCCAACCGACCTACGCGTTTAGGGGCGAGCCTCTGTGCCCGCCCCTCTTAATTTCTACATTGTTTGGCGGTCAGCCCTCCTGGGCTGACGTTTCGGTTCGATGGGTCAAACAAAAGCACCCCTGAATGTTTGGGGCTGGCACGATAATCACAGAGTATCCCAATCCCGGATCAAATCCGGGACCAATTAATTGACCCATCCTACGATTTGAAAAACGAATTTTGAGCTTGACGTGACTATGCGAATTGTGTATCATAACAAGAGGGCGACAAGATGACAGTATTGAATGAGGGCAGATGCTGACAGTTATAAGAGTTGGACCGTATAGATTCTTCTTTTATGCCGGCTATCGCGATGAATCCAGGCACATTCGCGTGGAGCGCGATGAGAATATCGCCAAGTTTTGGCTTGATCCTATCAGATTGCAGAGCAGTGGAGGATTCAATCGGGTAGAAATCAGCCAAATTCACAAAATCATCAATGAACATTATTCACAATTATTGGAGGCGTGGAATGAATATTTCGGTGGCCGCAAAAGGAAGCCCAAGAGCTGAAGCGGCAACAGTGACAGAGGATACCTTGAGCATAGACTTAAGCGACGGGAGAACCATTTCAGTTCCCCTGGAGTGGTTCCCTCGCTTGGTGCATGCGTCCCCGGACGAGCGCAATAATTGGAGATTAATAGGCAAAGGTCATGGGGTCCATTGGGAAGACGTTGATGAGGATATAAGTGTTGAAGGATTATTAGCAGGCAAACCGTCAGGAGAGAGCCAAGCATCATTCAAAAAATGGTTAAGTCAACGTCAATCACGCTTGGCAAATCATTCCGGAGGACGCGTCAAACGCCGCCGCTGAACTCAACGGCAGATCAGTAGAATGGGTCACACCCACTCAAACGACACCGCCGATCAAACATGCTCTGAACTTGGCCTCGCTTATGCCGATGGACAAGTTGACCCATCTATTCCTATTGGCGGTCAGCCCTCCTGGGCTGACGCTTCTACTACAACTGATAGATTATGATTGACAAAACATTAGGGGCAAAATATAATTGATTGAATGCACAAACGGGAAGCGTGATGGAATTTGAGTGGGATAAAGTCAAAGCTGAAACGAATATCAAGAAACATCGAGTTCCGTTTCAGTAGGCCGCCACCGTCTTTGGCGATCCCTTGGCAATTACATTCGATGACCCCGATCATTCCCTCGGTGAAAATCGTCAGATTACATTCGGTCTATCGCGGCTGAATCGTCTGCTGGTGATCTCGCATACTGAACGCAAAGGCCGGACGAGGATAATTAACGGTCGCCTTATGACAAAAAGAGAGAAGAAGATTTATGAAAAAGGTTAACCCTGACAAGTTACGCCCAGAGTATCGCCGTAAAGACCTCGGGAAAGGGGTTCGCGGCAAATACTACAAAGATTATCTGTCCGGTGCGAATGTGGTTTTGCTAAGTCCGGACGTGCCGGCTGTTTTTCCTGACGAAAAAGCTGTTAATAAGGCGCTCAGATCTCTGATAAAACTTGCACGCCACTCTATAAGCAGGGAAAACCGGCCGGGCCAAAGCTCGTAGCTTTGAAAGGTGGGCTGGCGAATAGATCGGATTCCATAGTTCCTACGCCGGAAGCGGGGGGACGAAAAACCCAACCTACAAACTGGAAACGGAATAATTTGAAATTACGCGATTCAGGAAAAATATATTCAATAATTTCAAAAGGAGAAAAGAGATGGCAAATATTCCCTCAAAAGTTTATGAAAGACTTTCTCTTGGAATAAAGAAATTTCAGCTAATCTTAGCAACGGCAAAATCAAGAGATGTGAATGAGTCGGATACGGTAATTATTGTTACCGATATGCTTTCAGAAATATTCGGATATGATAAATATTCTGAAATTACTTCTGAATTTTCCATTCGCTCCACATATTGCGACCTTGCAACTAAATTAAACGGCAAACTTCAATTATTAATTGAGACAAAGGCTATTGGTTTAGAGTTAAAAGATAATTATATAAAACAGGCGGTTGATTATGCAGCGAATCAAGGTGTTGATTTTGTCGTTTTAACGAATGGAATAATTTGGAAAGCTTTTAAGGTTTCTTTTACTAAACCAATAAATCAAGAGATGGTTTTTGAAATTGATTTCTTAAAACTGGGTCCAAGAAATATTGATGATATTGAGAAGTTGTTTCTAATATCCAAAGAAGGGTGGATGAAATCTACTCTGTATGATTTCCTTTCTCAAAAGCAAGCTTTAAGCCGTTTCTTTTTAGGCGCTATGATTTTAAGTGATTCAGTTATTCATGTCATAAAGCGTGAATTAAGGAAAATATCACCTGATATTAAAATAACCTCAGAACAGATTAAGAATGTGGTGTACCAAGAAGTACTAAAAAGAGAGGTTGTTGAAGGTGAAAAAGCTGAGGAAGCTAAAAAGAAAGTAAATAAAGCATTAAGCAAATTTTCTAAGAGTAAAGTAATTAAGAAAAATGTTTCATCTGAAGAAGAAAAAATAAATGAACAAGTGCAAAACAATGAGCAAGTAGAAGGCTAACTTTTCTAAGTAAATGCAATCACTTAAAGATTAACTCAACCCATCCGCTTCTCTCCGCGCGGCGCATTGTCAGGAGTAAGTCGGAACCACAAGGGTTCAGAGCTACGTTTTGTTTTTCCCATTGCCTTTTTCGATCATTTCAATTAAGATGGCAACATGAAATCGGGAGAGACTGGAGTCCGTAGTCTGTAGCAAAGAGTCAGGAGTCCGGGGGGAAAAGTCCGGAGTCTGGAGCAAAGACTCCAGAATCTATCGGCTACAGACTCAAGACTAAGGACTACAGACTTCATAAATGAGAGACCACAAGAAACTTCGGGCATTCGAACTGGCTGACAATCTCGTCCTGTCAGTATATGGCGCGACAAAAAGCTTTCCGCGAGAAGAGCAGTTTGGTCTTACTTCGCAATTGCGGCGTGCGGCGATTTCAATAGCATCAAACATCGTTGAGGGTTGCGCGCGTAACACCGAAGCGGACTTCTTGCATTTCCTCGATATGGCATATGGCTCAGCCCGAGAAGTTGAATATCAGATTAGTCTGGCTCATCGACTCGCTTATATATCCGATGAGGATTTCAAATCGTTAAACTCGAAATGCGAGGAAACATCGAAAGTTCTCAATGGCTTGATTCGCTCGCTTCGTAGATAGTCTGGAGACCGGAGTCCAGAGTCTGTAGGCTCTTTACTACAGACTAAAGACTATGGGCTACGGACTCAAGACTCCAGGCTCCAGACTCATTTCATTCTTGCATTCTTCCCCCACATCAATTAATATACCCCCATGCTATCATCTGAAATCAGAAGCTCATTCCTTAAATATTTCGCCGAGCGTGGGCATCGGGTGGTGTCATCGTCATCGCTGATTCCTCATGGCGATCCGACGTTGCTGTTCACCAACGCCGGTATGAACCAGTTCAAGGACGTTTTCACTGGCAAGGAAACGCGCTCATACACCCGCGCGACGTCCAGCCAGAAATGCATGCGGGTTTCCGGCAAGCATAACGATCTGGAGGAAGTGGGGCTGTCGCCGTTTCATCATACATTTTTTGAGATGCTGGGCAATTTTTCTTTCGGCGATTATTTCAAACAAGATGCTATCTTCTTCGGCTGGGATTGGGTGACCAGAGTTTTGGGATTGCCGAAAGACCGTCTTTATGCCACTGTCTATGAAGATGATGATGAAGCGTTCGCGCTCTGGGAAAAGACCGATGATTACTTGAAGAAAAGCGGACGGATACTTCGTTTCGGCAAGAAAGACAACTACTGGGCGATGGGAGACACCGGCCCCAATGGGCCCTGCTCGGAAATTCATTTTGACCGCGGCGATAAGTATCAAGGACAGCTCAACGTCTCCGGCAATCGATTCCTGGAGCTATGGAACTTAGTGTTCATGCAGTTTGAGAGCGATGGTAAGGGTAATAATACACCTTTGCCGAAGCCATCGATAGATACCGGTGCGGGTTTGGAACGAATATCGCTGGTGATGCAGGGAATACACACCCCGGCCTTCGGCCACCCCTCTCAAGAGGGGAACACACCCCGGCACTCCGTGCCACCCCCATACGGGTCTTTCGGCCTCTCAAGAGGGGGACACACCCCGTCTTCCCCGCCGTTGGCGGGTAATCCACCCCTCTCAAGAGGGGGACACACCCCGTCTTCCCCGCCGTTGGCGGGTAATCCACCCCTCTCAAGAGGGGAATTTGCCTCGCCCTCTGGCCACCCATCTCAGGAGTGGATTCAATCTGATTATGATACAGATTTATTTAGGCCGATTATCGAGCGAATCGCCGAATTGTCCGACAAAGAATACTTTTCCGATGAACGCGGCATTCCGCATCGGGTGATCGCCGACCATTTGAGGGCGTTGATGTTTGGTTTCTCCGATGGCGCATACCCATCCAATGAAGGGCGCGGATATGTTCTGCGCAGAATACTTCGACGGGCTTCATATCATTGCCGATTGCTTGATATTCATGAACCACTCATTTATCAGCTTGTCCCCACGCTCATCTCGATAATGGGCGAGGTGTATCCTGAAATTGTAGATAAGGAAATTCAAACCACAGAGTTGATAAAATCCGAGGAAGAATCATTTGGCAAGACGCTCGACCGTGGATTGGAAATATTCTTCGACGTCCTCGCGCGCGTAAGGTCTAATGGAGGGAAAATTATCCCCGGAGCAGAGGCTTTTAAGCTGTATGATACGTATGGATTCCCCATCGACCTGACGGAGATTATGGCCCGCAAGGAGGGATTCGGCATTGAAATCGATGGCTATGAAAAGGAATTGCAGGCGCAGAGGGAGCGGTCGCGGGAGGGCGCTAAGGGCATATTAATTGAGGAATCGATTGGTAAGAGCTCCTCGGATTTTGTGGGTTATCAATATGATTCTGTGGAAACTGCAGTTACTGCAATTCAAAGTGATGGCGAGAAGGTCAAAATCGTCCTGGACGAAACTCCCTTTTACGCCGAATCAGGAGGTCAGATAGGCGACACCGGACACATTATATTTGAGGAAGATGGCACGCGTGTTCGAGTTGAGGATACCCAGAAACAAGGCAATTGCTTTATTCATATCGGAGTAATCGAAAAGGGGAAAGTTCCCGTATCATTCAATTCAGTCGTTCCTGTAAAAGCCATTGTCGATTCCGAACGCCGTGGGCATATCAAGCGCAATCACACCGCCACTCATTTATTGCACAAAGCGTTGAGAGGGATTTTAGGCGACCATGCCACCCAAGCCGGTTCCTATGTCGGCCCTGACCGTTTGCGTTTTGATTTCACGCATTACAAAGCATTAACGGACGAAGAAATCAATCAAATCGAAACGATGGTCAATCGGGCTATCATGGCTGATTATCAAGTAAATTCTGAATTAAATGTTCCGCTCGAAGAAGCCAAGAAGGAAGGCGCAATGGCTCTGTTCGGGGAGAAATATGGCGAAAAGGTTCGGGTCATCCGTATCAAGAATCCCGACGGAAGCAATTATTCCATCGAGCTTTGCGGCGGGACGCATGTCAACCGCACCGGCGAGATAGGTTCATTCGTCATTATGTCCGAATCGGCGATAGCGGCGGGGATGCGGCGCATCGAAGCTCTCACTGGCGGGGGAGCTATTGAGTATCTCAAGGGAAGGGACAAGCTAGCGCGTTCGTTGGGAAATATACTTAAAGCCGCACCAGAGGAGCTTCCGGAAAGAATCGAAAAACTTCTGGAGAGAAATAAGGAATTATCGAGGGAAATTGGGGAACTCAGCAAGCTCAAAGCCATCGGCCAGGTGGACGATTTTATCAAAAGAGCGGTTGACGTCAATGGCCATAAAGTGGTATCTTTAGACCCGGGAGCCGATGACCGCGGTCAATTGATGAATTTGGCTGACGCTCTGCGTGAAAAGCTCGGAAGTGGAGTGGGAGTATTGGGTTCGGTAATTGATGGAAAGGTTGCTTTGGTGGCGGTTGTGACCGACGACCTGATAAAGACCAAGAATATCAAAGCTGGAGATTTTATCAAAAAAATCGCCGTCAAAATCGATGGCACCGGCGGAGGCCGTCCCCACCTCGCCCAAGCGGGAGGTAAATCTCCAGAGAAATTGCCCGAGGCATTGAAAGAAACTGTCCGGGTTATCGAAGAACTTTTAAGGTAGCGGGAAAACTCGATTGGATAATACCAAGACATACAATCGAATTCTGAATATTATCGAAAGGAATGGATCCGCCTTTGCGATTCTTCTGGACCCCGATCGCGAAAATCCGCAATCGCTTGCCGAAACCGCCCGTCTCTCCGAGGACGCCGGGGCTGATATTATCTATGTTGGCTCCAGTATGCTCCTCTCCAACAATTTTAATCCGGCGGTCTCGGCCATCAAGAAAGCGACCAATCTTCCAGTGGTAATATTTCCCGGCAATGCCCAAATGATTTCGCCGGATGCCGATGCCATACTCTTTCTCTGCCTAGTATCTTCCCGCAACCCTGAAATGTTGATTGGCCAGCAGGTCAAAGCGGCGCCGCTGATTAAAGAAATGCAAATTGAGCCAATCCCGACTGGTTACATCCTTGTGGAATCCGGGAAGCTCAACGCCGCCCAGTTTATGTCCGGTTCGCTGCCGATTCCACGTAATAAACCTGATTTGGTATGCGCTCATGCCCTGGCGGCGGAATATCTGGGGATGAAATTGATATTCACCGATGCCGGCTCAGGTGCAGACTTCCCAATTCCAGTTGAGGTTATTTGCGAGCTAAAAAATTATGTCTCCATTCCAATATGCGTTGGAGGGGGCATCCGTTCCCCGCAGGCCGCTTACGAAAGAGTCAGAGCCGGAGCTGACATTATTGTCATCGGCAATGCTTTCGAAGAAAACGGCCCTCAGCTCATAGCCGAATTCGCCGATGCCATTCATACATCTGAAAAATCTCATACTCTGAGTGAGAAATAGATGTCATTAACCTTATTAAGCTAACAATAAAAAAATCTTTACTCTGCGCTTGACATAGAGTATAAGTAGAGCAAGCAATTCGAATTATTGGTATTTATTTTGAATGATCGGAGCATAAGAAATCCAACCGTGGCAGGAAGTTTTTATCCTTTGGATCCGGTGGAGTTGAGCAAAACAATTGCGTCGCTTTTTGCCCAAGCCTCCAAAGTCGATATTTTCGGGAAACTGGTCGGTTTGGTGTCGCCTCATGCGGGATATATCTATTCGGGGCAGGTGGCGGCCACAGGATTTAAACTTCTTGAGGGCAGAAGCTATGACCTGGTGGTGGTGATATCGCCTTCTCATACCGCTTATTTTGATGGGGTTTCCGTTTTTCCCGGCCAAGCCTACAAAACCCCGCTGGGGCAAATTGAAATAGCCAGGGATTTGGTCGAGGAAATCGCGCTGGGGTCGAATGTGGTTAAAGAGGACAATATCGGCCATGCTGATGATGGGTCGCGGGGCGAGCATGCGCTGGAGGTCCAGCTTCCTTTTCTCCAAATTGCTCTCCAGAAGTTCAAATTGCTTCCATTGGTAATGGGCGACCAAAGTTATTCAGTTTGTGAGAGTTTGGCTGACGATTTGAGTCGGGTTTTAAAAGATAAAAATGCGCTTGTGGTGGCATCAACCGATTTATCTCATTTTCATTCATCAGCAGAAGCTGGAAAAATGGATGGAATGTTTATACAGGAATTTGAGAATTTCCGTCCGCGAGAATTGGCTAACCTCATTAGCAGTGGAAAAAGCGAGGCTTGCGGCGGCGGGCCGGTAATCTCATTAATGCTTTATGCCCAACGACTTGGCTCGCCGAAGGCGGTAAAATTAATGTATGACGATTCAGCCACAGCATCCAAAGACCGGTCCAATGTTGTTGGATATCTGAGCGGAGCGGTGGTCCTGGGATAAGGACTGGGTTCAAGCTAATGTATTGCAGTGTCGAATAATAGAGTAGATGTTCATTTATTTGTGACGAGGGATAATGCGGCTATTAAATAGATTTCATTGGGGGCATTTCAAAATCTCCATTTTGCTAACTCTTGTAGGCATCTTTGGATATTTATTATTTTCTCCTTTCCAGAATCCGAATTCGAATGGAAGCAAAACCACGAATGATGGTCCTTCACTTGAAGAAATTTTCAAACCCACGGTGCAAATTATCAGAGGTTCAATCTCTCAAAACAGCTCGCTATATAGTTCCATGGTTGGGTCTGGAGTGCCCAGTGACTTGGTAGCCAAAATCACAGAGGCCATGCCCAAAATATTCAATTTGGGACATTCCTTGCCCGGCGATGAGTACCAACTTGAATATTTTCCTCCGGACACTCTGGTGAGCTTTGAGTACAAAACGAATGGCCGCGACAAGTATCTGGTTCGCCCCAAAGCAGATTCCTTGATAGCGCTAAAAGTTTATAAGGATGCCAAACGTTTCCTGCGCGGAGTTAATGGAAATGTAAAAGGAACCTTATGGGACACAATGGTCAAGATGGGCGAAGATCCAGCCCTGATTGCCAAGCTCGCCGATATTTTCGCTTGGGACATTGACTTCCTGACTGAGGTTCGGAATGGAGACGAATTCGATTTCGTGGTAGAGGGTTTCGAGGAAGAAGGAAATATGGCCTTCTATGGCGATATTTTGGTGGCCCGTTATTCACTCCAAGGCACCGAGCATTATGGAATTCTCTTTCAGGATCCGGATGGACACCGCGATTATTATGATTATTATGGTAAATCATTGCGAAAGACTCTCTTGAAATCCCCGCTCAATTATCGTAGTGTTACCTCCCGGTTTTCCCGCTCCCGATTCCATCCGATCCTAAAAATCCGTCGCCCCCATTATGGTGTGGATTATTCAGCCAATGTGGGAACGCCGGTTGTTGCCGCTGGCGATGGGCGTGTTATATTCAAGGGTTGGGATGGAGGGTATGGGAATACGGTTGCCATAAGCCATCCACAGGAATTTCAAACATTTTATGGCCACCTTTCACGATTTGCCAGAGGCCTGGTCCAAGGCCAATGGATCGAACAAGGCCAGGTGATAGGATACGTGGGTAGCACAGGACTATCATCAGGCCCTCACCTGGATTACCGTGTGAAAAGGAGCGGAAACTTCATTGATCCCCTCGGTATGAAACCGCCCTCAGAAATTCCTATCCCCTCAAAATACATGCAGGATTATATCCGGGTAAGAGACGAAGCACTGTTAACAATGCAGTCAATTACCGGCGACGGCAAAATCTACATTTCGAGCGCATCAAGTAATAACGGCAGGAATCTTGCCAGCATTGACAAAAAGAGCACCTTTCCCTAAGATGCGGATATCATCATCAATAGATGATTCGCATGGCATTTCCTTAGCTGAGCCGAAACTCATTATCAGTGATATTTATTGAAAGCAGGAGTAAATAAGGATCGATTCATGAAATAAGATGATGTCAAGGAGGATTTTTATGCCCGACAGAATTTTAGCCGCCGCGGTCGTCATTGCAACTATGGCGTTATGCGCTGGATGCGGCGGCAATGAGGAAGTAACCCCCGAACCAATTACGAAGCGGCCCGCGCAAGATACTATAATAACAGCACCGAAGACGGAGGCCCAACCAGAATCGTTATTTCAAAACCCAACGATTCAGTCGAAGGGCTATTGTATTCAATTACACTCGTTCAGGGAATATCAGAAAGCCCGGACTGCCGCAATGGAATACACCGATGCCGGTTACACTGCATACATCGAGCAGGTGGAAGTTATCGGTGAGGGAATCTACTATCGGGTGCGCATCGGGAGCTATGGGACCATAACCAAAGCCAATATGGCGGGACGAGAAATTAAGGAAAAATTTGGGGTTGATTTCTGGGTGGATCGCGACTAACCTATTTAAAGTCCTGATCTTGATGATTAACGATTATCCTTCGTTGCGTATTTTCTCGCGCAGGCGATCGGTAATGAAGTGCGCTATGAAGATATGCAATCCTTCGGCTAATCCCATGTCGAAAGTGGGCACGTGTAAATTTATATCAGCAATGGTCCCGATTTTGCCGCCATTATAACCAGAAAAAGCTATTGTAGTAAGGTCCTGCTTTTTGGCCCATTCCATCGCTCTGACCACATTCTGGCTGTTCCCGGAGCCGGAGATGCAAACCAGGATATCCCCGGGTCGAGCATAACAAATCAATTGCTGTTCGAATATATGCTCATATCCTTCATCATTGCTCATAGCGGTTATGTAGGGGACATTATCGACAAGACTAAGCGCCCGAAATCGTTTGGTAGCGGTCATATTTGATTGGGTCCCCTTGGACAGATCCTCGCAGATATGGCTAGCCGCCGCCGCGCTTCCCCCATTGCCGGCGAAAAATACCATTTTTGAATCCACATACCCTTTATAAAGCACATCGATGACCTTGTTTATCACCATCGTGTCCATCTTATTTAATACATCATTGGCTGTTCCCATGTAATCAGAAAATTTCATTTCTTTCCTCATTTCAAAGTGCTTCGTCTATAATTGAATATGATTTTAGTGCCATCATATTCGAGGTTAAATGCAAACTCTCTCAATTGCGAAAGCTTTTCCCTCAGCTCGGCGCGCCTTTCCAGTGGGCAATAAACCAAAAGGAACCCTCCGCCTCCGGCGCCGGCGATTTTTCCTCCGAGTGCCCCAGCGCTCAAAGCGCTTTCATAGAGATTGTCAATCTCGGCGTCTGCTATCTTTGAAGCCAGGCTTTTTTTCAAACGCCACCCTTCATTCATAAGTTCCCCAAGACGATAAAGGTCACCGCAGTTTAGGCAGTTTTCGGCCTTCACTGCCAAGCCAGTCATCTGGCACAAAGTTGGCACGTTGATCCTGATTTTATCCTTCTGCTCAGTCAAGATTGATTCGGATTTTCGGGTGCGATTGGTGAAAAATAGCATCAAGTTCTCGCCCAGGTCGCGGAATTGGGCGCCAGTCAAGGTCATCTTGCGATTGGTGACGGTGCCATCCTTATTGAAGTCGAACTTACGCAAATTGCCATAAGCGGCAATGTATTGATCTTGGACTCCAATTGGTTTGCCGAGAATATCGATTTCGATCTCGCAGGCTTGCTGGGCCAAAATTTCCGGCGCCTTCGGTTCCCCGGCGTGAGTATATAGTGCATTCAGCAACCCTACGGTTAGAGATGATGACGAGCCTAGACCGCTTCCCTCTGAGGGGATATCCGCCAACGTGGTGATTTCTACTCCGCTAGTAACGCCAGTCATTTTCATCGCCTCCCTGACTAATTCATGGCGCACGTTTTCTACCGATGATACTATCTCCTTTTCCGAATAATTGATGTAGATTTTATCATCGAACCTTTCCTTTACGATTACGAAAATATATTTGTCGATGGCAGCGGAAACCACTCCTCCGCCATGAACCATATAAAAGTCTTTGAAATCGGTGCCCCCTCCAAGAAAACTAATTCTCAGTGGTGTCTGGCTGATTACCAACGGTCCTCCTTCAATATCCCATGTTGCCGCCCCTGCAAAATTCTCATCCAGCTTTCCCTTGCTGATTTTAGGTCAGCGGGATTCCCAATATCCTGAAGATATCCCGATAATTCATAAGAGTGCATTTTGCCGACCATCTTCGGAAAAATATCGAATCCAAAATCAAGAGGCACTTTCTTCTCTTGAAGATAATCATATAGCTTGGGCGAAGCCACCTTAATGCCCGCATTGGCTAATTTCCCCGGGGGATTGGCTGATTTCTCGATGAATTCTACGATAACTCCATTTTCATCTGGGACCGCAATCCCGCGCGTTTCCGGTCTGGGCATTTCCATTACACCCATCGTCATTACCGGTTTTTTACTCAGATGATACTTGATTATTCCGTCCAATTTGATATCCGTTAGATTGTCGGCATAGACTATCAAAAAATCATCATTCTCAATAAATTCACGATTTGCCCTCACCGTTCCCGCCGAACCCAATAACCGCTCCTCATAAAAAAGTATGATGTCAATATTACCTTTGTACGAGCCAGCAAATGCTTCAACTTGATTAGGAAGATGATGAGTATTAATCAGAACTTTGCGGATGCCGGTATCCTCAAGCTTCTCCAGCCACCATTGCAGAAGCGGCTTGCCACAAATTTCCACCAGGCATTTGGGAATCTCATCAGTCAATGGCCGAAGCCGTGTTCCAAGTCCCGCCGCCAATAAAAATGCGTTCAATTCTCAGACCTGCGCCTTTCTAATAACATCCAGCGATTTCATTTTCCTTTCGGCGTAATCGAGGATATCTTCGATATCGGTCTGCTCCTGCAGGTAGGCGATATAGTCATCAACTGATTTTTCAATCGGGACGGATGGTTCCCAGCCCAGCTTCTGCAATGCCGAGATATCCGAAATAATATGACGGGTATCTCCGAAACGATAGAATCCTGGAATTTTGGGCTTAATATCTTTGCCAAATCGCTGAGCGACGATACCCGCGAACTGATTGACGCTGTAAGCTTTCCCCCCTCCGACATTGAAGACCTTGAAATCGGCATTGGAGTCCTCCAGAACTGCCAGATTCGCCCTTACGACATCTCCAATGTTGACATAGTCGCGAAGCTGTTTACCATCTTCATAGACCGTCGGCTGTTTGTCGAAATACAAATGAAGACAAAATATGCGGCATGCCCCAGAATAAGCATTATAAAACGATTGCCGTGGCCCCTGCACAATGGAATACCGCATACATACTGAGGGAATATCATACCGTCTGCCAATGCTCAATGAAATCAGCTCTTGAGTGTATTTGGAAACCGCATATTGATTCTTGGGATTTATCACTGCCTCATCAGTGAACTGCCATTGGAGAGGATTTCCGCATTTCGGACAGCTCAATTCCCACATTCCGGCTTTCAATCGCTCTTCAGAACGTATATCAGGATAAACCATTCCATCTCTTTGACATTTATATTTTCCCTCGCCATAAGTGGCTTGAGAAGATGCCACCACCACTTTTTCTATAGGAAGTTTCTTCTCTACAATCAATTCATAGATCAAGGCAGTGCCGACCGAGTTGACGTGGAAAAACTTGGAAAAATCGGTCAGATAATCCTGATACGCCGCCAGATGGATTATTGCATTAACGCCATCGAGAGCTTTAAGCAAATCATCTCGATTACGAATGTCAGCTTCGATAAAATTTGCCTTTGGATTAAGGTATGACGGTTTTCCCTTGAGATGAACAGGTTTCTCGAGGCTGTCGAGAATGACAACTTCATAACCCCTCTCAATCAAGGCATCGACCGTATGAGAGCCGATAAAGCCGGCTCCGCCCGTAACCAGAATTCTCATAGTAAGCCACCAAATTCAAAATTCAACATAGACTTTTATATTAACGGATTTGCTGCTTGTAGGCAAGGAAAATCAACGGAGACCGCAGATGAGGATTCGGAGGCAAGAAACTAACATCCTCCGACAAGAGAGGATTTTTTG
>Ga0210044_10004275_pt1 | contig 19973 bp, 23 predicted proteins | sample CryGey13umfilter_2_FD_183959 | JGI IMG/M metagenome (GOLD analysis project Ga0210044, IMG submission 183959) | Groundwater microbial communities from aquifer in Utah, USA - Crystal Geyser 4/9/14 3 um filter (SPAdes) (version 2) | ecosystem: Environmental > Aquatic > Deep subsurface >... | reverse complement strand
CCTTGGCCTTCAACCAACTCGTAAGATGCTCTTCAAAAATGCGTTGTTTGGTCGCCATATTCATACGGCAACCACGGTAACCGACTTATGGCCTATCCACTCAAGCTACGGTAACACTTTCAATGGCCTATAACGTTGAGTTGAATTATTCTGTGGATCTGCTATCCTCGAGTTCTTTATGTCTCAAAATACAACAGTCGTACGATTTGAAAATGTCACCTTCGGATACACAGAAGGGAATCGCATCTTAGATGAAGCGAGTTTTTCTGCGCGAAAGGACACAAAATATACCCTCATGGGACAGAACGGCGCAGGAAAAAGCACCATTTTTAAACTGATTACAGGAGAGTTGAGCCCTGAACGGGGGAAGATTCATCTGGCACCTGGGGCGACGATCGCCACAGCAAAACAAGTGATGCATCGTGACCAGTTGGGTCATACGGTTCGTGAATATCTCGCCACAGCATTTGAAGACGTTCCAAGAAATCTAGACAAGCGTATTCAAGATGTCTTGGAGGTTGTTGATTTTTCCACGCCCCTTGATCGACTGATCGGAGAACTTTCTGGTGGGCAGCAAGCACGTCTCCTTCTTGCACACGCTCTGATTCAGGAACCAGATATTCTCTTGCTTGATGAGCCAACGAATAATCTTGATGCAGATGGCATTGGGTATCTGACCGCATTTATTTTGATGTATCCAAAGACGGTCTTGGTGATTTCTCACGATGCAGATTTTTTAAACAGTTTTACGGAAGGAGTCTTTCATCTTGATGTCTTTACTGGAAAGGTGGATAAGTACGATGGAAACTATACAGATGTTGTTGAAGAAATTTCTGCGCGCGTTGAGCGAGATCGAGCGAAAAATGCACAGCTGTTAAAAACCATTCAAGACCGTAAGGATAAGGTGAACTTTTTTGCGCATAAGGGAGGAAAAATGCGTAAGCTGGCAAGTAAGCTGCGTGATGAAATCGCAGATGCCGAGGAAAATATGGTCGGTGTGAAACGAGATGATCGCACGATTCCAGATTTTGTCATTCCCGCACAGGAACTTGCCGAGGTCGTCCTCCGCATTGATGGGGTTAAGGTGATTTTGAATCAGGAACCTCATCAGGCAAAGGTTGAACTTGTGCTCAGAAAGAACAATCACGTTCTGATTAAGGGGCCAAATGGGATTGGAAAATCAACGTTGCTTCGCTCTCTTGCGAGTGGTGAAAATCCCGATGCGGTCATTTCAGAGGGAGTGAAGGTTGGATATTATCAGCAAGATTTTTCTGGTCTTGATTTTTCCGAGACAGCGTACGAGTCCCTCGCCAGCATGATGGATGTTCCTGATGAAGAAACGATTCGTCGTACAGGATCAAAATTTCTTTTAAGTCGTGATGAACTCGCAACACCCGTAGGGGCTCTTTCCGAAGGTCAAAAAGGATTGTTGTGTTTTGCTCGGTTTGTTTTGCAAGAGCCCGGTCTGCTCATCTTTGACGAGCCAACAAATCACATCAACTTCCGTCATCTTCCGGTGATTGCAAAAGCCATTGATGCGTTTAAAGGGTGTGTGCTGTTGGTCAGTCACGCAGAGGAGTTTGTGAGTCAAATAACCTTTGATCAAGAGCTTGATCTCTCTAGGTTGATTAAGTAAGTCTGCTTAGCATCGATTCTGAAGACCCGTCATTTGGCGGGTTTTTTGAATCAGAAAACTCTAGCCATATGCTAGAGTTCAGTTCGTTTTGCGCCCGTGCGTTTGGGTGCGAGCGTACGTGAGCCCGCTCTTGATGTGGCCGTAGAGTGAGGCTCCGGCCAAAAAAAGGGCTGCAGACATCGTAGACCACAGAGCCCAGCGTACATGTGTGTGGTCGTAGAGAAGGTTCTCAGTCTTGTACAGAGGGCGGGTGGTGAGCACAAGTATGACCATCGCGATCACCTCCATGTAAACCTTGAGCTTTCCGTACCTATTTGCACCACCATCGTCCAAACGAAGGAGACGCTTGAGGGGGCGGATGCAGGTCAGTGCTATGGCGAACCCTGTCATGGCGCAGATGATCCACGTGGGCACGAAGCCAACGCCGAGCACCCACAGGAGACCGATGAACCTTATCTTGTCGACCAATGGGTCGATGGCACGTCCGAGATGCGTCACACCCCGGTAGTTGATCTGCTGCCAGAGACTCAGTTCAGATTCCTCCTCACGGGTCAGAGGAGAACGATCTCCCTGCTGGTATCGACCAAGCGCTCCGTCGAACCAGTCGGTCAGGAAGCTCACAGTCAGGACACCGATGGCCGCCCAATTCAGATCGAGCTGGAACAGACCGATCCCCATGAGGGCAAGGGCGCCACCGAAGATTGTGACCCAGTTTGCTGTCGTCGTGTTGAGCAGCATCCCGATCGTTATCGAGATTCTTTTCATGTCTTCCTCTTTCTGGGGAGCCTTTTTATCATGAGGACAATGACTTGTCCATAATCAGAAAACCACCCTGCGTGGGTGGTTCAGCTAGCGGACTTCGCGAATGTTCTCGTTCCAGTGGTGATGGTAGATCACTCGCGCAAGGTCGGGTTCCCAGGAGTGGGTCTGGAGGAGACCCCTCTCGAGCATAGGGACGAGTTCCGGTCGGTTGTGGGCCCCGATCGTGTCCATGGTGATGAGACGCTGCACGGGCGAGTCTTCAGCCATGAAGCGTTCAACGGCAGACCCAGCGAAGACTCCGTGGGTCACACCGGCCCACACCGTGTGCGCACGGTAGGTGTCCTTGAGCATCCGTCCCATGTCGATGACGCTTCCGCCAGTCGCGATCTCGTCGTCGAGCATGATCACAACGGATCCAGGGAGGGCCTCCAGGTCCCCGTACATGGCTATGAGTTGGGACTTGCCGGTACGGATGTCACGGCGCTTGATCCCGTAGACCATCGGGATCTCGATGCCGAGGTCCTGGCTGATCCTGAGGATGGCTGATTCGAAGCGCTTGGCTGCACCGTCGTCTGGGAAGGCGAGACAGATGCGCGGGTTGAGTGCTTGCGCTTCCGTCACGATGGGGGAGAGCAGCCGTCGGGACAGGATGATTGGGGTCACGAACCCGGAGCCACCCGCCATGGTGATCTGGGGGCTGTGCGGATCTGCGCAGACGATGCGATCGAGAACAGGCGTCCCCGAGGGAAGGGTGGCCACGGCCTTCATCATCCCCACCAGCATGGGTGGGGTGGTGAGGCGGAGGTGCCCTTCGTCCTTGTCTGATCGGCCGAGCGGGAAGTAGCCGGTCACGACCATCACGCGCGATGCGCGGCGGGCTGCCACGAAGGCGAGGGTCCACATCAGGTCGGAGATCATCTGGATCGTTCCAGGTCCTGAGGTGAGGATCACGCAGTCGTGACCGCCGACGTGCTTCTTGTCGAGCTGGATATCGGGCTCACCGTTGGCGTAGGTGCCGAAGGTGGGGCGAGCGATATCCACGGGGGTAGAGAGACTGTCGTCGCGCTGACTTTGTGCTTCGATTGCGGCCTTGAGGCGTTCAGCACTTTTTTCGTAGCCGCGAAGAGGGATCAGGGTCAGTCCACCGTGCTGATTCCATGGTCCACGTGTGTCGGTCATTCCGTTCTCCTTCCAGCGTTGTTGTCCGGCCCGGATCTTTTCAAAAGAGCGGGTATTTGTCAAAGATGTTTAGTATCGCAGTCCCACAGGAGATGTTTTCTGATATAATTCCATTATATGGACGAGAACGAACTGAAGAAAAAGCTAACACCAGAACAATATCGCGTGTTGCGGGAAGGAGGAACAGAGGCACCTTTTTCTGGTGCGTATGTTGATTTGGCGGAGGACGGCATGTTTCATTGTCAGGCCTGTGGGGCTCCTTTGTTTTCATCTGAGCAAAAACTAGATTCTTCAAAATCTTCACCTGGATTAGCTGGGTGGCCTGCGTTTGATGACGTGGTGAAGAGTGATGCGGTGATCACACGACCGGATACCTCAGGGGGGATGCGTCGAACGGAGGTGCTTTGTGCAAAGTGTGAAAGTCATCTTGGACACGTGTTTGATGATTCAAAGGAAAAAACCGGCAAACACTTTTGCATTAATTCAGGTGCATTGAATTTCTCTCAAAAGGAAGATATATGATTGAACATGTTTTGATCATTTTTATAGCCTTCAGTGGGTTTTTGCTTGCGACCTATCTTTATCACAAAAAACGAACGAAGAATGAGCACTTTGTTTGCCCGATGAAGGGGAAATGCTCTGAGGTCATTCATAGTGATTTTTCTCGATTTCTTGGTGTGCCTGTGGAGATACTTGGAATGATCTATTATGCATTCATTGCTGTGGGATACGTGCTTGTGACTGGCCTTTCAGACCTGTTCGGATGGGCTGACCCCTTCCTGCTTATTGCCTCCACCCTTGCCTTCTTTTTCTCCGTGTATCTAACCTTCATTCAGATTGCTGCGCTCAAACGACTTTGCACCTGGTGTCTGCTTTCCGCTGCATTCTGTACGATTATTTTTCTGTTAGCGGTGCTTGGGTCTTTAGAAGTGGTGTTGCCGTTTCTTTCAGAGCACAAACAAATCTTCCTCATATTGCATGTGCTTTCTATGTCGCTTGGACTTGGTGCAACAACGCTTACCGTTGTCTTCTTCTTCAAATTCCTAAAAGATTTTCGTATTTCAGAGCATGAATCAGAAGTTCTCTCAACCATCTCTGACTTTATTTGGTTTGCGATTGGAATCATCCTCATGACGGGGTTGGCTCTGTATGTGCCGGAATCAGCTGTCTTGAACCGTTCATCACAGTTTCTGGTGAAAGCATTTGTTGTCGGTGTGGTGATTATCAATGGATCCATTCTGTCGTTTCTTGTTGCTCCGAAGCTCGTGCGTATTTCCTTTGGACAACAACATCATCATAAAGATGGTGAACTCATCAGAATGCGTCGTGTCGCATTCATTCTTGGACCCATCTCCATCGTTTCGTGGTACTCCGCATTCGTCCTTGGAATTCTTCCGCACACAGCCCCGTACACGGTCACCCAATTATTTTTCGTCTATCTCACGAGCCTTGGTATTGTGCTCATCTGTAGTCAACTTTGGGAGCGTCATCTCACTCGCACAGCTCATCGAACAGCATCTTAACCATCACGATTGATTTCTCGTATGAACGAAGCGTTGCCCCTTATCCTCCCAGCATTCATTGCAGGTTTGCTCACCTTTCTCGCACCCTGCACACTTCCGCTTGTCCCTGCGTATCTTGGGTTTATCAGTGGATCATCCGCTAAAGATTTACAAAATCCAGCAAAGAATAAACAGATCAGGAAACGAGTGATCTTTAATGGGATCTTTTACGTGTTGGGTTTTTCGGCTGTGTTTATCGGTCTCGGGGTTCTCTTTGGACTCGGGGGCGTCGCTCTTGCGCAGTACCAGCTTCTTTTAACACGGATCGGAGGAGTGTTTGTTTTGTTTTTCGGGCTGTACCTCATGGGGGTCTTCGGTTGGATTCCTGGCCTGAAGCAGCTCCTTTCATCTGAACATCGTTTTCGTCTTCCAAGTTCACTTACTCCAGGAACACCCTCAAGCTCCTTTATCTTTGGAGCGACATTTGCCTTTGGGTGGACTCCTTGTGTTGGGCCGATCCTTGGATCAATCCTCTTACTTGCCTCCTCTACAGCTACCGTTGGTCAGGGAGCCTTTCTACTCTCCGTTTTTTCTTTTGGGCTGGCTCTCCCGTTCTTGCTGATTGCTATTGGAATTGGTCACGCTTCTGAAACGATCAAGAAACTTTCGAAAATTCTTCCGTATGTGTCGTTTATTGGTGGCCTTTTTCTCCTATTCTTAGGTATTTTGCTTATTTCGAACAGCATGTCGATCTGGTTAACCTGGACGTATGAGGCGTTTCGGGTTTTTCAATATGAGAGACTGCTTGATTACCTATAAGTCGTTCAGTCATCTTTGTGGATAACTTCAAGAATCGAAAGAAAGCATAGTGTTTAGAGACGTTTCTTCTGTGTGAGGGTATGCATCCTTGTGCTATAATCGCCTACGATTAAGAAATGCCTATGAAGAAACACTTTTTGTTACTTTCTGCGATTCTCTTTGTGGGAACGGGATGTTTTGGGGGAGGGGGAGTTACTGAAACAGAAGATCCAGTAAATCTCATTGACCATGATGCTATTTTATTAGAGGCAAAAGAAAATGGATTGATTATGGATGATGAGGAGATTAACTCCATGAGGGAGCGTCTCGCATCAGATGTTGGCCTATTGCAAATTTCGGATGTGGCGACCCTTGCTGATTCTGAGCTCAGTGAATCTGACACGGCAGCACTTGCAGATGTCACCGGAGGGGAGTCTTTCGGGCTTGCACATGCGGCGTACGAAAACGGTGTGTACACCATGGTTGCTCGTATGGGTGGTCTTCCAGAACCGGCCGAGGGATATTTTTATGAGGGTTGGATTGTGCGACGTGGAGAGGATCTGAGTGTCATTAGTACTGGTCCTGTGACGTATCTCGATAACGATGTCGTCAACGTCTATCGGTCTACAACTGATCTTACAGATCATAACTTCTTTGTTCTCACCCTCGAAGCAGACGACGGAAACCCGTCTCCTCTCGAACATATTCTCGAAGGGACATTTAAATAGAATCAGGAGTCTTAGACTCCTGATTTTTTTGCTACTACTGAACGGTTGTGACGTACACCATGAGATAGGAGCCATCGGTGCGTTGAATCACTGTTGCGTCCATCATGGCTCTGCCGTCATCGAGGGGGCCGATGTGGACCTCTTTGTCGACCGTCCAGTTGTATCCATCTGTTGTTGACTGCGATCGTATGTCGCCTGTTTCGGAATTGAACATGAAGAGGTAGAAGACGCCATCAATCCAAATTCCATTTGATGGCATATAGGAGATTCCATCAATGACAAATTGAGTCATTTCTGTAATTTCCCATGTGATCCCATCATCACTCAATAAGTGCCAGATTTTTTGAACCCCCTCAGATGTCATGACGTACATGTGCCATGTGTCGTTGATATGGATGGTTGTTGAATCGAGAACGGAGGACTCAACTGGTTTGACGGCCGCTCCGAGAAACGTGAAATGGATTCCGTCGGTGCTTTCAGCGAAGTAGATCCCTGAACCAACCCAGTCTCCGGAAGTGAAGTACAAACGGAATGTTCCGTCATCAAGGAGGACGACATCCGGGTCCACAAAACTTCCGTACCCCTCAGGGGCATCTTCAAATGTGAGGTAGTGGAAGGACCAGGAGACTCCCTCGTCTTTTGAAATAGCGACAGCGGTTTCATTCAAGCGATCACCCACAATCCAGCCGGTGTAGTAGAGATAGAGTGTTCCGTCATCTGTGCGCACGAGGTCTGGCACATTGGCTTGATCGGTTATCCAGCCATCCTCTATTGGGAGATACTCGAATCCATCGTATGAGATTGCTGTCACGAGCTGTCTGTCATAGGGGCCCTCATTTCCTGTTTCTGTTGAAGGGGTACTGGATGCACCAACAGTGGGTTTGAAATCGGATGTGAGGGTCGCGTTTGGACACCCAGCGCCAAGGACAAGTAGAAGCGCAAATAGTATTGTTGCCTGTTTCATAGTTTTTACATCATAACATTGTCATTTGTGTGATGTTTTACGAGCTGTGGAAATCTACTTATTTGGTTTGCTCGGTCGCTCATAACATCGTAAAATGTGTTTGATATGAAAGGACTGTGGATAGGATTGGCCCTTTTTTTTGTTCCTATGCTTGTCTCCGCTGAATCGGTCGATTTTTTGCGTGTCAAAGTAACATCTGTGGAGAGTAGCCTTGAGTGTTCTGGTTGGTCTTTTGGTGGGTGTCGTGCGGTGTTCCTGATTGAGGGAGTCAATTTTCAAAACATGAATGGTCAGGGTGGCGTGAATGTTGGTGGTGAGTGGGCTGAGGTGCTGAGATGGACAAGCGACACCATTGTGGCCACAGCGTCTGAAGAACAGCTTGGAAAAATGCCGATTGTTTCCATCGATACCACATTGCATCGACCAAGTATTAAAACATCAGATGAAACGATCGCACAGATGTTTGATGAGTCTGTCGATGTAGCGCTTGCGTCGATTAAGACGAACACAGACGGGCAGCGCTATATTGTGGCAGGTCCTAAGTACGGCAACCCAGAGCGTACGTATTACCGTGATAGCTACTGGACCTCAGGGATGATTTTAATGATTGAGCCAAGCGTTGTGCGTGATCAGATCCTGTTGCTTGCCCGCGGAGTTGAAGAGAATGGGAGTGCGCCTAGTGCTGTCACGATCGAAGAAGATGCCCCACAGCTTGCTCTGTGGACCGATCATTACGATGCAGGATCTTACTTCATCATGATGGTCCATGACTACATCGCATGGACAGGGGACTCATCTGTCATGTTTGAATGGGTGGATGGTCGTACCGTACTCGACACGATGAAGGCAGTGATTGGTCATCAACTGCTCATGGATACGGATGGAGACCGTCTCCCTGAGAAACCCGAGGGTTCGCTTCAGGATTGGCTCGATACGATTCCACGTGGGGGAGAAGTGCTTTATAACGTGGTGTTGTTCTACCATGCATTGAACACCTTTGCCGAACTTTCTGATTTGGTCGGGTTACCCGCACAAGCACGCATGCTCAAGTCTACGGGTAGGGCGGTGCGTGATTCGATTAATCGTGAATTGTGGAACGACGAAAAAGGCTATTTCTACGAACGATGTGATGCTGCGGGATGTGTTGATCGAATCACCAATGAGTCGTCCTTGGCTGTACTCTATGGCGTCGTTGAGGAAGAGAACCGTGATCGCTTCCTAGAGAGTTTGCTTGTGCTTGAGTCTCGGGTGAATCGAAAAGTCCGCTATGGAGATTGGGGAGTCCTGAACGCCTGGCCGTTTTATGAGGGGTTTCCTGAATACGTGTATCATAATGGCACAGACTGGCCTTTTCTCGATGGAATCAATGCGGGCGCACGTCTTCTCTATGGAAATGACGACTGGTACTACCCCATGACCCGTTGGTGGGAGTATGACAATGAGAAGTGGCCGGAGCGGACATTGCCAGAAAATATTTCTCCTATTGATCAGCACGGAGGGGATTATCAGGCTTGGTCTGTCAATCCGATTACCATGTTTATTCGTTATGGTCTCGGTGTGAATCCAGATTTGTCAGGAGTATTTTCAGAAGTTTCGTCACCGATTGGAGATATCCGGATTGAGAATATCGTTGTAAATGGTCAGCGACAATCCATTGATGCCCCCGCAAGATAGCAAACAAAAACCTCGGCTTATACCGAGGTTTTTAGATCTGCCGCCGTTGCTTTTCCAGCTGCGATGCGGATGGCTTTTCTCTTGCGGTTGTTCGCAAGTTGCACCTTGCGATCTAGCTTCCACTTTGTACGGATTTGCTTGCGTTTTCCAGGCATAGGTTCAGTTAGTTGATTCGTGCGTGACTATACGGGGTTTCTGCCCCACTGTCAAGCATTTCTACCCTCAATAACCATCTTACAAATCTTTAAAATTTCCTCGGATCGGTTCTTAGGAAGCCCAACGGCCGTACTTAATGCCTCAGGGGTCATCTCTTGGATATCACGGCAGAGCATAAGGTTTGCTTCGGCAAACTTTTCAAGTTCGATGTTCTTTAACTCTTTGATAATGGTAATGGGGTAGAGTTCGTTTAGGTCGACCATCTGGGCAAAGGTACGTTCCTCTGGATGGTTCCATCCAACGAGTTTCATGTTTTTGCAATGACCGAACTGGAGCGATTGGTCTGTAAATCTTGCGTTGGTCACAATCCAGACTTCATCAAAATGTGGACAGAGACCCAACTTGGATCCATCTACGAGGTCGAGAAAACGTGTCCAAGTGGCCATGGTGTCTTTGATGTTGATGGTTGCTCTGAAATCATGACGAAATTTGGCTTCAATAAACACGGCACGTCCATCTTTTTCTGCGGTGACATCAATTTCGTGTTTGATGCAGGCCCCTTGGTACTCATAGGGGGTTGCGGTTTTATAGCCGTAGGCTTTGAGAACTGCCGCAACGTACTTTTCAAAGTTATAGCCAGCCGGCCCAAGCTTTGTGATCGCTTCTCGCAGGTCGTAGCGAGCCGCCGCCCAGGGAGCCCGCGCCTCAAGTTCCTCACGAATGAGTTTATGAATGACCGAGGTTCTTGCTTTGTGTTTCAGTTTTGGTTTGACGGTGTGAAGGATTGCCTCAATTGTTTTCTGATCTACTCCAGAGCGCTTCATACTCCCCGCAATACGCCCCTCATCAAACGGAACAACTTGACCATTAGATTTAGTCACCATGAGTTGCTGCTTTGTCATAGATCAAAAGTATAACACGCCTGCAGCTGGCTGTATCTTTCTGCATTTGAGAAAACTTTCAAAAAAGGCTAAAGTTTAATGAGACACATAAGTCATTTTTTTATATGCAAATTTCAGTACGAAAGGGAGATCTCGTAAAAGCAAAAGCTGATTTATTAGTTGTGAACGTCTTTCAGGGTCAACAGACTCTTGGTGGGGCCACAGACGCCGTCAATGAGGCGTTGGGGGGCCAGTTGAAAACGCTCATGAAGGAGGATCGATTTACGGGAGAGCTTGGGAAGAGCTACTTGTTTCGTCCGACATCTGGGGTGATGGCCAAGAGGATTCTTGTCGTTGGACTTGGAAAGAAAAAAGAGTTTGAGCTCGATTCTGTTAGAAAGGCCGCTGCGGTTTCATTTGGAGTGGCGAATGCACTTGGGGTGAAGCGTGTGGTGAGTGTTTTGCATGGGGCAGGAAACGGTGGGTTGGTGCCTCGAGATTGTGCACGCGCAATCACAGAAGGTGTTGTGCTCGCGAGCTATCGATTTGGAATCTATGTAAAGCCACAAAAGAAACAGGTTGATGCCTTTGAGATCGTCACATCGGACGGCCGAGCTGTTCGTTCTGCAGAGCTTGGTATTGAAGATGGTGAGATCGGTGCAGAGGGTGCTATTTTCGCTCGGGATCTTGTGAACATGCCTGCTAATGACATGCTTCCAGAAACACTTGTGGAAAAGGCAAAGGAGATTGGAGTAGGAAAAGGATCGATTCGTGTGCGTGTCTATGACCAGGAGAAGCTTGAAAAAATGGGTGCAGGATCTCTCCTTGCTGTTGCCAAAGGTTCTGACAACCCACCGTACTTGGTGCACATGATCTACACACCAGAAGGAAAGGCAAAGAAGAAGGTTTGTTTGGTAGGGAAGGCTGTGACGTTTGATTCAGGGGGGCTTTCGCTCAAACCCGCAAATTTCATGGAAACGATGAAGTGCGACATGGGTGGGTCTGCGGTGGTGCTCGGTGTCTTCTCTGTGATTGATCGCCTGGCGCCAAAGGCGGAGGTGCATGGTATTTTTGGGGCGGTTGAGAATATGCCATCCGGCAAAGCATTTCGGCCAGGGGATGTTGTGACGGCCATGAACAAAAAGACAATCGAAGTGTTGAATACAGATGCGGAAGGACGTTTGACACTTGCGGACACGCTCACGTACGCCACAAAGCAGAAGCCGGATTTCATTATTGATCTTGCAACGCTTACAGGAGCTTGTGTAGTTGCGCTTGGGGAAGAGATTTCTGCTGTGATGTCGAATGACACTGCACTTACTGATCAGATTCTCTCTGCGGCTAAGGCAGCGGATGAAAAAATGTGGCCACTTCCACTCGAGAAAAACTATAAACCACTCTTGAAATCAGATGTTGCAGACCTCAAGAATATTGGTGGTCGATGGGGTGGAGCGATTACGGCGGGATTGTTTTTAGAAGAATTCGTTGCCGAAATTCCATGGGCACACATTGATATTGCTGGAGCAACTTTTGCTGAACGGCCCATTGATGCCTACACCCCCAAGGGAGGGACCGGGCACGCGGTACGAACGCTGCTAGAACTTCTGCGTTCCATCTAGGTATGCGAGAAGCGATCAAGTCCTACAAAAAATTAGTTCTCGTCTGCACAAACGAACGCACAGACGGACGGGAATGTTGTGCTCAAAAAGGATCCATTGATCTTCACCAGAAGATTAAGGAAGCCATCAAAGCCGTCGATCCAGAGATTCGGGTTTCACGCACGGGGTGTCTCGGAAACTGTGCATCGGGCGTGAGCGTTGTTATAATGCCTGATAACCTCTGGCTGGGGGAAGTGACAGAAGCGGATATCGCTGAGATTGTTCGTCTAGCCATAAGTCCACTCGTTAAATAACGGGAAAACTTCGGCAAACGAACTTATGAGATCGCCTGGTTACACATTGAGGCGACTCAACGTTGTTTGCCTCAGTTTCCCTTAGTTCAATTTTTATGCAAGTCACCGTCTACTCCACACCCACCTGCCCCTTCTGCAAGCAGTTGAAGGCGTTTCTTCAGGAGAACAAGATTAAATTTGATGACATTGATGTTTCGGCTGATCAAGAGAAGGCGCAGGAGATGATCCAGAAGTCTGGTCAAATGGGCGTACCAGTTCTCGAAGCCAATGGAGAAGTGATTGTCGGGTTTGATAAGAAAAAGGTTTCGGAGTTGTTGGGGGTTAGGGGTTAGGGTTTAGGGATTGGGGATCAGGTTGTTGAAAAGAATTACCACTTTTTCCCATATGGGAAAAAGTGGTTTTGGTTTACTAGAAGGATTTTATTGAATTTGAAAACCCCAGGCTGCGTGCCGTGGGGTTTAGCGTGGTAGAATCTGTGTTCTGCCTTTCATTCGCCTTGACGCTGACGTCGACGCGAGCTCGAGGAGCTGCTGGAGCTCGAGCTGCCGAAGAAGGCGGCACCGATGAAGACGAGAACGCCGCCGACCAGGAACTGGGTGAAGTTCACCTCGCTCCAGCTCGAGGCTGCGACGCTGGTGGTGTAGATCAGCCAGGAGCCGCCGATGAGGAAGCCCGTGCGGATGATCCAGCCGGCCATGATGAGCAGGCCGGCCGCACCGCCGAAGAGGCTGCCGAGCAGGCTCCCGAAGAGTCCACCTTCGCTACCGGCCAGCGCCCCGCCGCCGGTGAGGCCCAGCAGGGCCAACACACGGAAGATGCCACTGAGGCCCTGCCACAGTCCGTACCAGCCGAGCCAGAACATGCTGGTCCAGAGGGCGGCCTGTTCGCCGCCGCCTGTGATGTATCCAACCAGACCGAGGACGATTCCGATCATGAAGCCGAACATGTTTTCTTCCCTTGTTCTAGTTGATGAGGTTGCAGCGAGGCTGCTTGCCCGTGGATCCGAGGCAGCACAGGTCGAGGGTGACCTGCTGTCCATCGGAGTTGGTTCCCTCGAGACGGAACCCGGCGTTGTCGGCCGGGGCGCATCCGGGGGTTTCCTGTGGGTCCGTTCGGAAGCTCTCGATGAGCCGTACGTTGGTGTAGCCCGCTTCTTCGACGGCCTCTATGGCGTCGATGTCCGTGACGGACTGGCTCTCTGCCCAGTGGAAGAGTGTGATGCCTCCCACAGCGTAGAAGATCCACGTGCAGATGATGCCCACGAAGATTGTGATGATGGCAAGTACGATGATGATCTCGATCAGACTCATGCCTCGCCGGCCCTTGTCGAACACCCTTTTCATGGTTCCTCCTTTCCGAGGGTGGAATAGGATAATAACGAATTTTCAAAATTTGTCAATAACAAAACCGCCCATTCAGGCGGTTTTGTTATTGTTTAAGCTTTTCCGAGCGTTGAATCTCCTTCGTTCCATCCGACTGGGCAAAGCTCACCTGTTTGGAGGGCTTTGAGCACGCGGAGTGTTTCATCCACATTTCGACCGACGCCGAGGTCGTGGTAGAGGGCGTAACGGAGGACACCTTCTGGGTCGATGATGAAGGTTCCTCTCAGTGCGATTCCTTCTTCTGGGATGAGTACACCGTAATCCCAGGACATGTCATGGCTCATATCAGCGAAGAGAGGGAAGTTGAGATCCCCGAGTTCTTTGAGCCAAGCCTTGTGAGAGTGGACGGAGTCTGTTGAGCCACCCAAGACTTCTGCATTCAATGCCTTTAACTCTGCGTAACGAGTCGAATATCCTGTGATCTCTGTTGGGCAGATAAACGTGAAATCGAGTGGGTAGAAAAAGAGGATGAGCCACTTTCCTTCATAGTCATCAAGTTTTGCACGTGAGAATTCACCGCCTTTTATAACGGTTTCAACGTCAAAATTTGGTGCGTGTGTACCGATACGCGCAACTTGTGGGGCGTGCATCTCTTCCATGTAGTCTTCCATAGTAATGGTGTTTAGTGTGTAAATTCGCTATCATTATAGCCACATTATAGTAGCTGAAGAAGCCGACAAGTCAACTCTGTATGCATAGATCCAGAAAACATTTCTATCTTCTTCTCATGATTCTTGGTGTTGCGGCAATTTTGTACAGGCAGCATACGTTTTACAGATCCCCTCTAACGGAATCGAGCAATGAAAAGATCCAGGCATTGCTTGAGGACAGCGGTCGTGAGGTGCGTGAAACAGAAGGTGTGTTTCATTCAATTCCTCTTGAGCAGATCGTGACAGGGAATCCTGACCCAGAGGGGATTCCACCGATTAACGAGCCCAGGTATGAATCGGTGTTTGCAGCAGATCAGTATTTAGATGATGCCGGGTTAGGCCTTCTGGTAGAGGTCGATGGGGAACATCGGTATTACCCGTACCAGATTTTGGTTTGGCATGAGGTGGTGAATGACGTGTTTAATGGTGAAAACTTATTAGTCACCTACAACCCACTCACCAACTCTGGAAAGGTGTTTGATCGCACGTTTGGCGATGATGCTGTCAACTTTAGTGTTTCTGGAAAACTCTGGAACAGCAATTCACTTTTAAGTGATCAAAAAAGTGGATCTCTCTGGAGCCAACTGTTAGGCGAAGCCGTTGTGGGGGAATTGACTGGGTCAACCTTGCACCTCTATCCGTCACTCACCATTTCTTGGTCTGTGTTTAAGACCTATTATCCGTATGGGGAAGTGCTGAGTCGAAGTACAGGTTATGATCGCGATTACACACAGGATCCTTACGAACAGGATTCTTATTACGAGTCGGCGGCGATTCTGTTTCCACTTTCAAATGAAGATGAGCGATTACATGCAAAGACGGTTGTGTTTGGCTATCACACAACAGGAGCTCAGACGGTGTATCGTATGGACGAGGTGGAGCAGTTGCACGTGGTGAACGACGAGGTCGGAGAAGATTCACTTTTGGTGATTTGGGATGAGGAGCTGGAAACGGTTCGTGGTTTTTCTCGACAGGTGGGGCAAGACGTGCTTTCCTTTAGTCAAGGAGATCCCTTTTTCATTGATGATCAAACCGGTTCTTTGTGGAATCAGGAAGGTGAATGTGTGGGGGGTGAGTACCTAGGTGCAGAGCTTGATGTGCTTCCACTCGAAAATGCATTCTGGTTCAGTTGGGCTGCTTCTTATCCCGAGACCACTATCTATAATCACTAACTTGGCACTGCCATAACGCTATGGAACTTCTCATACTCATTGTCATTATCTACATCCTCACCACGATTCGTATTATCTACGAATACCAGCGTGGTGTTGTCTTCACGCTTGGTAAGTATCAGCACACAAAGAATCCCGGACTTCGTTTTGTCATGTGGCCGTTTCAGTCTATGAAGAAGGTGGATATCCGTGTTAAGGCTGTTGATGTACCGGATCAAGAAGCGATTACAAAAGATAATATTTCTGCTCGTATTAATGCGGTGATTTATTACAAAGTCAAAGATGCAGCAAAGGCTATTATTGAGGTTGAACATTTCAGCCATGCGATTAGTCAGCTTGCACAAACCACCATGCGTAATGTTGTTGGAGAGATGGATCTTGACGAAGTCCTTTCTCAAAGACAGCAGGCATCCGATAAGATTAAAGAGATTGTGGACTCCCTAACAGATCCGTGGGGGATCCAAGTAGACAACGTAGAACTAAAAGATATCACCCTTCCGGAGGAGATGAAGCGAACAATCGCAAAGCAAGCGGAGGCAGAGCGTGAGCGTCGTGCTGTGGTGATTAAGGCAATGGGTGAAATTGAGGCGGCGGAGAATCTCTCACTCGCTGCAAGAAAGCTCTCAGAGGCTCCCGGAGCCATGCATCTTAGAACTCTAAGCACCTTAAACGATCTTTCTTCAGATCAATCAAATACCGTTGTGTTCGCCATTCCGCTCGAAGTGCTTCGAGCGCTTGAAGGGCTTATTCGAAAATAGATATGATCGGTCGGCTCTACGTAGTTGCGACACCTATTGGAAATTTGTCAGACATAAGCGAGCGGGCGAAAGCTACGCTCGCTTCTGTTGATGTGATTCTCTGTGAGGATACGCGTGTGACAGGAAAACTGTTGCATACCTATAAAATTGAGACGAAGATGCTTTCCTATCATCAGCACTCAGGTGGCACGAAAGTAAACAAGATTGTAGAGCTGCTTGAAGAGGGAAAAACGCTTGCCCTCGTGACTGACGCAGGAACCCCTGCGATTTCAGATCCAGGGGCCATGCTTGTGCAAGAGCTTGTGAACCGGTTTGGTTCAGACATTGTTATTGAACCTATTCCTGGACCGTCGGCGGTGATCGCCGCCTTGAGCGCGTCAGGATTTCCCGCTGATGAATTCTTATTCCTTGGATTTGCTCCGCATAAGAAAGGACGTCAAACGTTTTTTGACCGAGTGAAAGAGACAGAGTCAACTGTTGTACTTTACGAAAGCACCCATCGCATCATGAAGGCACTTGGTGAGATTGAAGAGCGCATGCCTCTGCGTCCATTGGTTGTGTGTCGCGAGCTCACCAAAATGCACGAAACGATCTATCGAGGGACGGCCAGGGAGGTGACAGAGCAGCTCGAGTCGACTAGTATCAAGGGAGAATTTGTCATTGTCCTAAAACAGTTATGAACGAACAACGATTTTACATCTCGACTGCGATTCCGTATGTGAATGCGAAACCACACATTGGTTTTGCCTTAGAACTCATTCAGACGGATGCAAAGTTGCGCTACGAACGCCTAAAGCGCGGAGACACAAACACCTTCGGGCTCACGGGGTCGGATGAGAATAGTCTGAAGAATGTACGTGCAGCTGAAGAAGCAGGGGAGGAAATCGCTTCTTTTGTTGAGCGTCATGCAGAGGAGATGCGCGCACTCGGGCCGCTTTTAGATCTCTCATTTAATGACTTCATTCGTACCCGTGAAGAGCGTCACATCAAAGGTGCACAGAAGCTTTGGTCCGCGTGTAAGCCCGAGGATATCTATAAAAAATCATACACCGGTCTTTACTGTGTTGGATGTGAGCAGTTTTACACAGAGAAAGAAGTGCCGGACGGGATTTGTCCAGATCACAAAAAACCACTAGAGAAGATTGAGGAGGAGAACTACTTTTTTAAACTCTCAAATTATCAAGAGCAGCTTGAGGAGCTTATTTCGAGCGATACGCTTCGTATCATTCCTGAGTCCCGTAAGAATGAGGTCCTGAGTTTTATCCGTGGAGGTCTTGAAGATTTTTCTGTTTCACGCTCACAGGAACGCGCACGTCACTGGGGTGTGAATGTCCCTCTCGACGATTCCCAAGTGATGTACGTCTGGTTTGATGCACTCTCTAATTACATCACGGCTCTTGGATACGCTGATGACGAGGAGATGTACAAGAAGTTTTGGGTTGAAAATGAAAACCGTTCTCATGTGATCGGGAAGGGGATTCTGCGTTTTCATGCCGTGTATTGGCCAGCGATGCTGCTTTCAGCGGGCATCCCACTTCCAACAGAGTTATTTGTGCACGGATACATCACGGCAGAAGGGGAGAAGATGTCTAAGTCGATTGGAAACGTGATCCATCCAAAAGCACTTGTTGACGAGTATGGCGTGGATGCTGTGCGTTACTATTTTTTGCGGGAGATTCCGTCACACGGCGATGGAGATTATTCACACGCTCGCATGGAGGAGCGGTATGCGGAGCTTGCGAACCAGCTTGGAAACTTAGTGAGTCGTGTAGCTGCGATGTCAGAATCGTATTTTGGTGGCGTGCTCAGTGACGTTGATCGAGATTGGTCTAAAGAGGAAGCCGTGCTTGAGGCACACATGAAGGAGTATGATTTCAAGGCCTATCTTGATGCGGTATTTGAGGTGGTTCATGAGGCCAACGAAATCGTTGACAAAAAAGCACCGTTCAAGCTTGTAAAGGAAGACGAAGTAGCAGCGAAGCAAGTCCTTTCTGAGATTGCTGATCAGATTCGATTCATTGGCCGTGCACTCAAGCCGATTATTCCACAGACAGCCACGGCGATTCTGGAGCGCTATGGTAAAATTATACAAAAGGGGGAAGCATTATTCCCCAGGCGCGATAATGTTTAGCAAGGAAAGACTGAGGCAAACAACTTTGAGTCGGCTCAGTATTGAGCAGCCGATCTCATAAGTTCGTTTGTCGAAGGGCTTTCCTGACGAGGGTTATGGGTTTTGTCGACTTGATTCTCATCGTGATCGTTGGAGCGTTCGTTATCTTCGGGCTTTTCTTTGGTTTGATTCATACCATTGGAAGTTTGGTTGGGACGATTGTGGGTATTGTTATCGCAAGCCGACTTGTTGATCCGTTCACCGAGATGTTTAGCTTTTTGTTTGGTGAGGGTGGCATTGGTAAGGTGATTGTGTTCATTATTTTGTTTATCATTGTCACGAGGCTTGTCGGCCTCCTGTTTTGGATGTTTGAAAAAGTATTTCACATGGTTTCGTTTGTGCCGTTTGTGAAATCAATTAATCGTCTGCTTGGTGGATTCTTTGGATTCATTGAAGGGGTGGTGGTGGTTGGGGTCATCTTGTTCTATGCCATGCAAGTGCTTCCTGAGGATACCTTGCTGCTTGCACTTGAATCGTCGGCTGTGGCGGAGTACCTCGTCGCAGTTGTGAGCGCCTTGCAGGTTTTGTTCCCAGAAAGCCTCCATATTATTGAAACCACTGCATGAAACTTATCGACTCACATTGCCACGTCCATTTCAACGCCTATCGCGATGACATGGACGACGTGATTCGGAGGACCCTCGATAAAGGGGTTTTTATGATTACGGTTGGAACGCAAAAAGATACAAGTGCCGCAGGGCTCAAGGTCGCTGAAGAGTACGAGGGTCTGTGGGCCACGGTTGGACTCCATCCAAACCATACCGTCGAGCAAACCTTTTGGGACAATGATGAGCTCGCACCTGAAGAGCAGGCCACGCCAAAGATCAAAACACGCAGCGAGGATTTCGATTACGATTTTTACAAACAGCTCGCATCGCATCCAAAATGTGTGGGAATCGGGGAGACGGGACTTGATTGGTATCGGATTCCTGAAGATGCAGATCTTGAACAGGTAAAAGAGAAGCAGCATCGGATTGTGCGAGCGCAGTTTGATCTTGCGACGGAAATGAACTTGCCGGTGGTGATTCATTGCAGGGATGCGTATGAGGAGCAAGCGGATTTGGTAAAAGAGTATTTAGACGCTGGGAAACTACCGGCTGGTGGCGTGGTTCATTGCTTTACTGGGACAAAAGAGGAAGCGATGCGGTTTGTCGCACTCGGCTTCTACATTTCGTTTTCAGGAATCGTCACGTTCCCAGCACGGAGCAAAGAGCGGAATAAAGATGGCCTCTCGCCACTTCAGGAAGCGGCACAGGCGGTTCCGCTGGATCATTTGCTCGTAGAAACAGACTCACCCTATCTCACCCCAGAACCTCACAGAGGGGAGCGGAACGAACCGTGGCATGTCGTACGAGTTGCTGAGAAGATCGCAGAACTAAGGGGGATACCGTTACAGGAAGTTGTTGATCATACTGTGGTGAATACGAGAAAGGTTTTCAACATTTAGGAAAATGAAAGCACCCAGGACGTATCCTGGGTGCTTCTGTCTTTGCGTAGACAGTCGTTGTTGTGGAGCTAGGCGCCCGCTTCGTGTGCCTGGAGCTTCGCGACGAGGGTCGCGGGCTTCCAGTTGCTCTTGGCGGGGATGCCGCGCTCCTTGCAGGCGACGACGAGTGCGTCGACGTCCATGTCCTCGGACCACACGGGGG
>Ga0210044_10004273_pt1 | contig 19975 bp, 20 predicted proteins | sample CryGey13umfilter_2_FD_183959 | JGI IMG/M metagenome (GOLD analysis project Ga0210044, IMG submission 183959) | Groundwater microbial communities from aquifer in Utah, USA - Crystal Geyser 4/9/14 3 um filter (SPAdes) (version 2) | ecosystem: Environmental > Aquatic > Deep subsurface >... | reverse complement strand
ATTGAATACGAGAATTTTAAGAAGCGTTGGATAGTGCGTTCTATTTATCAGTCAGCTGACTGACGAAACGAAGTGGAGACATAATAAGAATTATAAGAAAAAACGAACTAAAAACATGCCACTAAAAAAGAATATCGTTTTGTCTTATAATTAATATTATGTTAAATAGATTAAATCAAAACAAACAATTATTATAAGTGCATTATCGCTATCCTCTTTTTCTTGCAATTATTGTGTATCTTTATCTTTCAACATCAACTAAATCTATAAAAATGAAATTAAAAACCAAGTCAACGTTCCTTTTCCTACCTTTATTATTAGCGATGTGTTTAGCAACTTCAACGGTGGCGTTTGCTCAAAACAAAGCACCAAAAAAATCTGCTAACAAAACTCAAGTAAAATCAAAAACAGCAACTTCGCCTAAAACAAAACCTACCTCTAAATCAACATCTACCAATAAAACAACAAAATCGAAACCTGTTAAATATGTTGGCAAGGAATTTAAAAAAGCTGTTAAAAGTGTAAAAAAAGAACTTTAAAAATTAAAGTTTTCTGTTTTCTGATGCGTTTAGATAAACTAATATGGGCTTTACGTTTGTATAAAACAAGGTCACTAGCTTCAAAAGCTTGTAATGCTGAAAAAGTAAAACTAAACGGTGAATTTGCCAAACCTAGTAAAGTTGTAGTAATTGGAAATGAAATTAGTGTTAAAGTAATTCCTATTTGGCGAACCTTTAAAATAATAGATTTACCAAAATCACGTGTAAATACAAAGTTACTGCCTCAATTTATCATTGAAACTACTGCTTCCGATGATTTATTACAATTACTACAAAATCAATTAGTTAATAATCAAAATAAAATACTAGGAATAAAAGGTCGTCCAACAAAAAAAATACGCAGAGATTTAGATGAATTGTTAGAAGAATAATTGATACTTAAAAATGTAGTTTAACTTTTTGATTGATGAACAAAAATCATCGATTTGATTGATGAACAAAAATCATCGATGAAAATAATTTATAGCGTATTTATAATCAAAATTTTATATCTATATTTACTCTTTAATTAATATTAACTTAAAATTTAGCTAAAAATGGAAACTAAAAAAACAATAATTGTTTCAATTATTACCACACTTGCAACGCTATTTGTAGTAGCTGTTATCATGCATTTATGCTGCGGAAATTGTGGCGGTCAAAATCGTTGTAGTAAAGGAGACATGAAATGTAGTTCTTCTTATATGCATGATGATGATGGTGGAAGTAAATGTGCCTCCTATTCTAAAGAATGTATGAAAAAATGCAAAAAAATGGATGCTAAATGTGACAAAGGAGACATGAAGTGTGAAAAAGGTGATAAATGTTGTAAGTCTAAAGAAGCGTGTAAAATGGATAAAGGTAAAACCTGTTCAAAAGATAAAGAAGTTGAAGTTACTGTAACTGAAACAGTCAAAAAGTAACAAGCAATAATTTCAATAAAAAGCCCTAGTAATTTATTTACTAGGGCTTTTTAATTTTTCATTTTTGATAGATTATTCTTATTATAATTTAAAGAAAGGCTTACCAGTTTCTTATTTTTTTAGTGTATTTTTTTACTAAATTTGTTGCCATGACTGTTTTCAATGGGTATTTATTAGGGTTGGGATTTGTAATTTTTATAGGTCCTGTGTTCTTTTATTTACTAAAATGTACACTAGATGCTGGATTTTTGTCGGGTGTTGCTGTTGCTTTAGGTATTGTTTTTGCTGATTTTTTATGTATTCTTATTTGTTCTTTCGGTGCTATTCCATTTTTTAAAAATCAACAAAACCAATTTTTACTTGGTATTTTTAGTGGTTTAATATTGCTGTTTTTAGGTCTAAAGTTTATTTTTAAGCCTAAATTATTACAGTTATCAAACTTAAAAATTAAAGTTTCTAAAACAAATTATATTTCTTATTTCGCTCATGGGTTTTTAATTAACTTCATCAATCCATTTGTGTTTGTTGTATGGATTGGTATAATAGGTATTGCTGAAACCAAATACTCAAATTCCTATAATTTTTTTTTCTTTCTAGGTTCGGTATTAGTGGGTGTTTTTAGTGAAGAGTTCTTAAAAGTTATTTTAGCTAATCGTATAAAAGCTTTTCTAAATCCGCTTCATTTGATTAAAATATATCGATTTTTTGGGATTATCCTTTTAATATTCAGCACATGGATATTTGTGTATTCATTTATGCATCATCAATAAATGGTTGTTTATTAAAGCTTTTTTATTGCTTTTGTTCTCATTCTAATATTAATTACTTCTACAACTAACGAAAAGAAAACTGCAAAGTAGATGTACCCTTTTGGTACATGAAAATGAAGTGCTTCAATACCCAACATAAAACCGATTAATATTAAGAAAGATAATGCTAAAATTTGCAAAGTTGGATGTCTATTGATAAAATTGCTGATTGCTCCAGCAAAAATCATCATTACTACGATAGAAATAATAACAGCAATTACCATCAACATCAACTCGTGGGTTAAACCTACAGCAGTTAATATCGAATCAAACGAAAAAATAATATCTAATAATACTATTTGAAGAATAGCTTTACTAAATACAGTTCCACCTTTTATCCTTTTATTTTCTTTTTCCTCTTCTCCTTCTATTTTGTGATGTATTTCGGAAGTACTTTTTGCGATTAAAAATAACCCCCCTGCAATTAAAATAATATCTTTCCAACTCAAAGCAAATCCTTTAACTGTAATAATAGGGTCTGTTAGTCCAACGAGCCAAGTAATACCAAATAATAAAAAAATTCTAGTAATTAAAGCTAAACTTAAACCTATTAAACGTGCTTTTCTTTGTTTGTTTGAAGGCAATTTACCAGCAACAATAGAAATAAAAATAATATTATCGATTCCGAGAACAATTTCTAAAAAAGTAAGGGTTAACAATGCAATCCATGTTCCTGATTCTAAAAATATTTCCATTTTAAATTAATTTTATTTTAATGAAATAAAAGCAATAAAATTACTGAGATTTTGGGTATAAAAAAATGGAAAGTACAACTACCTTTCATTTATTTTAAGTTTTTTTATATTTTTCTCATTCTTAGGCTTAATGGAGTAACTTCTAGGTATTCGGATGATTGAATGTATTCCATCGCTTCTTCCAGTGAAAATTGTACCTTAGGAGCAATCTTAGTTGCTTCATCAGTACCTGATTTTCGCATATTGGTTAATTGTTTACCTTTTACTAAATTAACTTCTAAATCATTGTCTCGCGAATGTTCTCCAATAACTTGTCCTTTATAGATAACATCTCCTGGATCGACAAAAAACCTACCTCTGTCCTGTAATCTATTGATTGCAAAGGCTGTAGATTGTCCTGCGTCCATGGAAATTAAAGAGCCTTTTGTTCTTCCAGGAATATCACCTTTGTAAGGTGCATATTCTCTAAATCGATGAGCCATAATTGCGTTTCCAGCAGTGGCTGTTAACATATTATTTCTTAAACCAATAATTCCCCGAGCAGGGATGTCAAATTCTAAATGGATTAAATCAACTTTTGGAACCATTACTAATAAATCCCCTTTTCGTTGAGTTACTAATTCTATTGCCTTCCCAGAGTATTCCTCAGGAACATCAATAACTAATGTTTCATAAGGTTCACATTTTACACCATCAATTTCTTTCAAAATTACTTGAGGTTTACCCACTTGTAATTCATACCCCTCTCTTCTCATGGTTTCTATTAAAACCGATAAATGAAGCACTCCCCTACCAAACACAGTAAATTTATCTTCTGTATCAGTATTTTCTACTCTTAAGGCTAGGTTTTTCTCAGTTTCTTTATATAATCTATCTCTTAAATGACGAGAAGTTACAAATTTTCCTTCTTTTCCAAAAAATGGAGAATTATTGATGGTAAACAACATACTCATGGTTGGTTCATCAATAGAAATTCGAGGCATTTCTTCAGGGTTTTCAATATCTGTGATGGTATCCCCTATTTCAAAATCTTCTATTCCTACTATAGAGCAAATATCTCCACTTCTTGCTTTGGTAACTTTGGCTTTACCCATTCCTTCAAAAACGTATAATTCTTTTATTCGTACTTTTTTTCTTACTCCTCCTACTTTGCACAATAAATAATCTTTATTTTGTTCTAAATCTCCTCTAAAGATTCTCCCAATAGCAATTCTTCCCACAAATTTTGAATAATCTAATGAAGTAATTTGCATTTGGGGTGCACCTTCAAAGTAAGGTGCTTCAGGGATTTGTTCTAAAACAGCATCTAATAAAGCGGTAATATCTGTTGTGGGCTTCTGCCAATCAGTACTCATCCATCCTAATTTGGATGAACCAAATATGGTTACAAAATTCAATTGGTCTTCACTTGCTTCTAAACTAAACATTAAATCAAATATAGCTTCTTGAACGATATCTGGTGTGCAATTTTCTTTATCAACTTTATTAACAACAACAATCGGTTTTAATCCTAATTCAATGGCTTTTCCTAACACAAATCGAGTTTGAGGCATTGCTCCTTCAAATGCATCTACTAATAACAAAACACCATCAGCCATTTTTAATACTCGCTCCACTTCTCCACCAAAATCAGCGTGTCCAGGGGTATCTATTACATTAATTTTAACTCCTTTATAAGTTACAGAAACATTTTTGGCTAAGATGGTTATCCCTCGTTCCTTTTCTAAATCGTTACTATCTAACAATAATTCTGTTCTTTCTTTTCTATCATCAAGTGTTTTACACTCGTCAATAATTTTGTCTACTAAGGTAGTTTTACCGTGATCGACGTGGGCAATAATAGCGATGTTTCTTATGGATTGCATATTAATTTTATAAGTCGGCAAAAGTAGAATTGTTTTCTGGATATTAGTACTTTATGCTATTTATTATTATTTAGGGTGGTGAGCCAAAATTATTAATTAGAAAAAATTGGTTGTCCAAAATAAAATTCTAATACTTTTAATTTAAAAACAAAATCATATTTAGCTCTTATGAGTTGTGATTGTGCTGAAAGCAAGTTGTTTTTAGTCTGATTAAATTCAAAGGAATTAATTGCACCTTCTTGAAATTTTACTAAATCATAGTTAAACGATTTATCGAGTGCTTCAACAGAAATTATAGCCGCATCGTAAGATTTACTGGAAGAAAGTGCGTCTGTATATGCTGTTTGAATGGTTTCTCTTAAACGAAGTCGTTCGCTTTCTAAATTGTATTGAATTTTTTCTTGGTTAATTTTTGCTTTATTAATGTTGGTTCTAAATTGGTAACGATTAAAAATAGGAATGTTTAGAGAAAACACGACTGAATGCCCTAAATTATCATTTAACTGATTATTGAAACTTACAAAATCAGGATACCCTTGTCGGTGTTGGTAGATAGTATTAAAACCATAGGATAAAGTTAAAGAAGGGTAATAATTGGCTTTGGCAATTTTTATACTTTCTTCTGCACTTTTAATGTTTAATTCAGCCAATTGAATTTCGGGGAAACTTTCATTGGCTTTTGTATAGATTTCTTTAACATCATTACTTAAAATGCTTTGATTAGTTGCATCAACACTAATTTCTTCAACTGTAATATCCATTTCTTTTAATTGTAATAATTGTGCTAGTTGTAAACTTGCCATCGAAAAACTATTTTTTGCTTCAATTAAACTTTGATTATCTGTGGCTTGTGTAGCTTTTATATTCAATAGATTACCTTCTGGAATCACACCAGCATTTACCAATTCCGTTATTCTGTTAACTTCACCTTCACTAATTTCTAATTGCGATTGTGCAACTTTTAATTGTTCTTTGGCAAATAAAATCTGCAAATAGGCATTTACCACATTCAACGAAATGTCATTTTTCATTTTAGCTAAAGCGGCATCTTGAGCCTGAGCACCAATTTCTGCTTGTTTTAAGGTGTGAATATTGGCAAACCCATTAAAAAGAGTGACTGAAGAATTAATGCCAAAATTGTTAGATCGATAATTAGCTGAAGACCTTCCACCACTAATATCAATTGATGAACCAAAATTATAATTTTGAGATGCAGAGGCATTTATATTGGGAGAGAAATTCCATTTTGCAGCCACCACATCTTGTGTTGCAATATTTTTGTCCAACTCCGATTGCTTAATAGAAATATTATTTTCTAGTGCGTAATTAACACACTCCTTTAATGTCCATACTTTATTGTTTTGTGCATTGGTGTTTCTCCACATGCAACTCACTACAATTAAAAGTAAAATTTTTATCTTCATAAATTATTCGTTATTCTTTTTCCCTTTTTTATCCCCTATATTTTTCTTGATTGGTTCTGTTATGTTCCAAACTTTTACTTTGTCTTTTTCTGTTAATCCTGAAAGAATTTCTACATTAATTCCATCCGAAATTCCCATTTCTATTTCTTTTCTTTCAAACTCTTGTTTTCCAGTTTCTACTTCAACAAAAGGTTCTTCTGTTTCTTCATCAAACTGAACAAATGCTTCTTTAATCGCCAACACATTTTGTTTTTTTCCTAAAACAATTGTTGCATTAGCACTATATCCAGCTCTTACAAAAAAATTAGAATCTAGAAAAACATTGGCTTCTATTTTAAATTGAACAGCACCTTGGTCCTCAATACCTTGAGGAGCAACAAAACGAAGTTTAGCGTCAAATTCTAAATTATTGATAGCACCTAAACTAATTTTTAATGGCATATCTATTTTTAAATTAGTAACTTCAGCTTCATCCACCTGACCTTCAAAAATCATGTTGGTTAAATCGGCTACAGTAGCCACGGTAGTTCCAGGATTAAAATTGTTGCTTTCTATTACTTGGTCTCCTTTTTTAACTGGGATGTCAAGTACAGTTCCACTTACAGTACTTCTAATGTTTGTATTAGTAGTACCTCTTCCTGCAGTTCCTAGTTTAATAATTTGTAAATCACTTTCTGCATTCAATTTTTCTTGTTTTGCTTGATTGTACCTCAATTCTATGGCATTAAAATCTTGAGTAGAAATAATTCCTTTTTCGAACAATTTTTGATTTCGGTTGTATTCGATTTCACTATTTCCTAAAATTAATTTGGCATTATCAACTCTACCAATGGCACTGTTTAAAGCAGCTTCATTAGGAACAACTTTAATAGTAGCAATTAAATCACCTGCTTTTAATATATCTCCTTCTTTCACAAATATGTTTTCTATAATACCAGAAATTTGAGGTTTAATTTCTACTTGATCTTCGGGTACAACTTTTCCCGTTGCTACCGTTTTCTTTTCGATAGCCATTCTCTTAGGATTTTCGGTCTCATACTTAATTGGCGATTGATTATTGGTAGAAATAAAAAATACAGCTGCATAGATTACTCCAATTATCATCAATGTGATTAACAAATACTTAACTACTTTTTTCATATTATTTTTATTTTTAATACTTTAACCGCAGAGTTCGCTGAGTTTTACGCAGAGAACCGCAGAGTTAATTTTTTTTTTTAAAACGCTTAATTTTTTTTTATTTAACCGCAAAGGGTACTGAGTTTCACGCAAAGTTTGTAAAGTTTTTCTTCTTCTTTATGTTTATTTTTTTTTTTGTTTAACTGCAATGAATAGAAAGTTTTTTTCTCTTGTCTTTTGTCTTTCTCATTTTTACACGCCCCTATCCCCTTCCGTCAGCTGACGGAGGGAACTCCACATGCACAACCTGTCCCCTTCACTTTCACATCTCTCATTTCGATTACTCTTCTCTTAACGCATCAATTGGTTTTATACTTACCGCTCTTTGTGCAGGAATTAATCCAATTAAAGTACCTAAAACTACCATAATAAATAATGCTCCTAATACATAACTAATAGGAACAGTTGGATTAGAATAAGGAATGTCAGTATCTTGTGTTGCAGCATCTATTCCTCGTAATACAAAAGAACCCAAAACAATTCCAAAAATACCTGAAAACAAGGTTAAAAAAACAGATTCTAAAATAATTTGTCCACGAATCTCAGATGGTGTTGCTCCTAAAGCTCTTCTCACTCCTAATTCTTTTGTTCGCTCTTTTACAGAAATTAATAAAATATTTCCAATTCCAATAACTCCAGCTATAATTGTTGCTATTCCAACAACTAAAGATAAAAAAGTTAATCCTTTTGAAAATCCTTTAATTTTGTTAAACAACTCCCCTAAATTAAAAGAACCTATTGCACGATCATCTTCTGGAGCAATTTGGTGTGCTTTTTTTAAAACCTTTTTTACATCTTTTTCTACTTGTATTACATCGGCATCATCGTAAGCTGCAATTGCCAACCATCCCACATCATTCCCTGTATTGTATAGTTTTCTGAAGGTAGAAAATGGAATAAAGATATCCCCATCGTCACCGAAACCACCACCTTCTTCAAATTTTCGAACGCCAATTACCTTAAAAAAAACTTTATCTATTTGAATAAACTGACCAATTGGACTCTCGTCTTTTGCAAAAAGTTCTTTTTGAGTTCTTTCTCCAATCACACAAACTTTTCTAGCTGCTGAAATATCTCCTTCATTTAAAAATCGACCATTATTGTATATCTTTTGAGTAGCAATTTTTATGAGTACTGGAAAATCACCATAAATATTATAAGAACCTGTTCTTTCATTTCTAACTACACTACCAGGTAAACCATCAAAAACTCCTTTTACAATTCGTGGAGCGATATAATGAATAGCTGGTATTCGTGATTTTAATAAGGCAACATCTTCAATTTTTAGCTGTATCATTCTTCCCGTTTTAAAACCTGCATAAGGAACACTAGTTTGTTGAGCCCACGCAAACATGCTGTTCATTGCAACATCTTCAAATTTTTCTTCAAAACCATGGTCTAATCCTTTAGCTGCACCAGAAAGAACGATATAAATAAAGATACCCCACAAAACTCCAATTACAGTAATTATTGTTCTTGCTTTATTCTTTTTAATAGAGCCAAATATTTCTTGCCAAGTATCTCTGTTAAATAGTAACATTACTTATCATTTAATGCTTCAATTGGTTTTATACGAGCTGCTCTTCTTGCTGGAACATAACCTGCAATTGCTCCAAAAATTATTAAAATTAATGTAGCAAAAATAGCTGTACTCATATCAATATAAGGGTTCTTTATAAAATAATCTTCTAATGAAGTTCCTATTGATTTTAATAATAAAATACCTCCAAATAATCCAATATATCCAGCTGCAGTTGTAATAAAAATTGATTCTTGTAAAATCATAAAGATAACAGCTCGTGGAGTTGCACCAATTGCCTTTCTTACTCCTATTTCTTTAGTTCGTTCTTTTACCACAAATACCATAATATTACTTATCCCTATTATTCCAGCAATTAAAGTACCTAAACCCACAAAGGATACTACCATTTGTAACAAACTTCCAAATTGTTGATTTTGGTTTAAATCGTCTGCAACATTTCTAATAAAAATTGCATTTTCATCAGCAGTACTAATGTGATGACGTTTTTTTAAAAATACCATGAGTTCTTCCTCAAATTGCATTGCTCCTTCAAATCCTATCTCGGGTTTAAATGCAAGTGTAATTTCGCCTACTTTATCATTATTTTTTTCTATTAACTGATTGGTGGTATAGGGTGTGTAAATATATCGTTCTTCATTATCCCCTCCATCATCCTGAAAAACTCCGATTACTTTAAACGACCTGTTTCCTATGTTAATATATTTACCTAATGCGTCATCACCTTCAAATAAATCTTTTTCAACCAACCTTCCAATTACTGCATATTTTGTTTTATTTTTCACATCTTGGTGATTGATAAATCTACCTTTCATTAGAATAGTTTTTTCGGCAAATTGATGAGACGGTGCAACAGCTCTTAATCCATAATTATTTGATTTTTTAATGTACTTAACCACATAATTTCTTGTAATTCGAGGAGTAATGTATAGTAGTTGTGTAGGAAAATTGCGTTTGATTTCTGCTATATCGTTGTTATCGAACTCTATCAATCTTCCAGATTTAAAGCCTTTGTAGGGTTTGCTTGTAGTTCCAGGAAAAAGCCTGAAAATATTGGTTGCATCATCCATAAAAAATTCTTGAAATGAATTTTTTAAGCCGTTGCCAAAACCAAATAAAATAACAAAAATAAAAATTCCTAATGCTACAGTAAAACCAGAAAGAAAGGTTCTCAGCTTATTATTGTTAATGGTTTCAAATATTTCTTGCCAACTGTCTTTATGAAACATCTGCTTTTGCCCTTACTTGTTCAACACAACGATCTTCAATAATTAACCCATCTTTAAGAAAAACAATCCTTTTACACATATTAGCAATATCTGTTTCGTGGGTAACTACTAAGATGGTTTTTCCTTCATCGTTTATTTCTTGAATTAATTGCATTACCTCACAAGATGTAACAGAGTCTAGTGCTCCCGTTGGCTCATCTGCTAATAATACCTTTGGTTCTGCCGCTAAAGCTCTAGCAATGGCAACTCTTTGTTTTTGCCCGCCAGAAAGTTCACTTGGTAAATGATTCGCCCAATCGGCTATGGCAACTTTTTTTAAATATTGTATTGCTTTTTCTTCCCTAATTTTTCGAGGAATTTTTTGATAGAATAATGGAAGTGCTACATTTTCTAATGCAGTTTTGTAATTAATTAAGTTAAATGATTGAAAAATAAAACCTAAAAATTTATTTCTGTACTTTGCTGCTTTTGTTTCATCTAAGTCTTTAATTTCAACTCCATCTAATGTATATGTTCCTTCATCAGCAATATCTAACATTCCAATAATATTAAGTAAAGTGGATTTTCCAGACCCAGAAGATCCCATGATAGCAACTAATTCCCCTTCAGCTACATTAAAATTAATCCCTTTTAATACATGTAATGAGTTGCTTCCTATTTTATAGGATTTGTGTAAATTTTTTATCTCAATCATTCCTATAGAATAAGTGTTTGTGGGTATAAAATTAACCCACTTACCTATGGCAAAAGATGTAATTTACACAAAAGGACTAAACAAATGATAAATGGTAATTAGATATTATTCTTTCTTTTTTTTTTAGCATCGTGATATCTTTTGCTAGAAATAAAAATCCAAATAACAACAATTCCCAAAACAATTGTAGTAACTACTCCAGTAATAATTCCTGAATCCATAATTCAATATTTTAGGTTTAGCGATAGGTAGTTCGTTCCTCCAAAACTTGATTAGTAGACAAATTTAATAATTACTTCGACAAATAGCTATTTATTGTCTTCCATTTTTGTACGAAATGATTTTAATTTTGTTACTTTTATTCAAATAAGTTATGACAAAAGATATTAATAATATAAAAGCTAGTGATAAAAGAGCACTAAAGATAGAAGACTATTTTAATGGCATTCTGCAAGGGAGTAGAACAATCTTAAGTAAAGCTATTACTTTAATAGAAAGTTCCAACAGTCAACACCAACAATTAGCAGAAGAATTAATTGAAAGATGTCTTTCATTTTCAGGAAAATCTGTTAGAGTTGGTATTACAGGTGTTCCAGGAGTAGGAAAAAGTACTTTTATAGAAGCTTTAGGAACTTATTTGATTGAAGAAAAAAATAAAAAAGTTGCTGTTTTAGCCATAGACCCAAGTAGTACCAAAACAAAAGGAAGTATTTTGGGTGATAAAACTAGAATGAATAAATTATCTATCAATGAAAATGCTTTTATTCGCCCCTCCCCTTCTTCTGGAGCATTAGGTGGTGTTGCAAAAGCAACAAGAGAAACCATTATTTTATGTGAAGCGGCAGGCTATGATACCATATTAATAGAAACTGTTGGTGTTGGTCAATCCGAAACTGAAGTAAAATTGATGGTTGACTTTTTTTTGTTGTTGATGCTTGCTGGTGCTGGAGATGAGTTGCAAGGAATTAAAAGAGGAATAATGGAAATTGCAGATGTTATTATTATTAATAAAGCTGATGGAAGTAATGTGGATAACGCCAATTTAGCCCAACAAGAATATAAAAATGCCCTACATTTATTTCCTGCAAACGATAATGGATGGTTGCCACAAGTTGGAATCTGTTCTTCAACTGAGAATAAAGGAATTTCTGAAACATGGAAAATTATAGAGAATTATTTTAAACTTACTCAATCCAATACTTCTTTTTACACCAATCGGAGACTACAATCGAAATTTTGGTTAGAAAACACCATAAATACTTCTATTAAAGAGTTGTTTTATTCGAATGAAAAGATAAAAGCCAAAATAAATGAATTAGAAATTAAAGTGATGGACGGCGCTATCAGTCCTTTTAAAGCTGCAAAAGAATTACTCGAAATTTTTAAAAAGTAATCTTTAATTTTGGCACCGTTCTTAACAACTTATTTATTTTTAAATGAAACTTATTAATTCAACAACACTATTTTTTTTAATGCTAACTTCTTTTATTGGTAATGCTCAAGAAAATAACACATTGAAAACCAACAAAGGTCGCTTATATATCTTTTGGGGATGGAATAGAAGTTGGTACACAAATTCCGATATTCGTTTTACTGGAAGTAATTATGATTTTGAATTAAATGATGTCCAAGCCAAAGACAGACAATCAACTTTTGGTCTCGACCCTTATTTTAATCCTGTTCGAATAACAATTCCACAAACCAACTTAAGAATAGGTTATTTTATTACGAATAACATTGATGTTTCTTTAGGAGTTGACCACATGAAATATGTGATGGTTCAAGAACAAAACACTCAAATATCAGGATACATCAACGATGAAAGTATCTACGATGGAACTTACATTAATGATGATTTTTCCATAAATAAAGAGTTTTTACAATTTGAACACACCGATGGTTTAAATTATATCAATGCAGAAATTACTCGAAATGATGATTTATTCAAATTTTTAAAACTAGATGTAAATCTAAATAAAGTACAAGTGAATACCCTACTTGGTTTTGGGCTTGGTGCTTTAATGCCAAAATCGAATGTAACCCTATGGAATAACGAAAGAAATGATCACTTCCATTTTGCAGGTTATGGTTTTGCCGCTAAAGTTGGTTTAAACATCACTTTTTTTAAGTATCTATTTTTTAGAGGTGAATTAAAAGAAGGTTTTATTGATATGCAAAATATAAGAACTTCTCCAAATATTGCTGATAAAGCTCAACAACATTTTTTCTTTACAGAAGTTGATTTTGCTTTTGGAATTTCGATTCAGCCGTTTAACTAAAACACTAAAACAACTGTCTAATTTCTTTTTTTAAAAGGGTTATTGCTGTATGAGTTGGTGTAGCTTCTGTTTTCATCATTATTTCAAATATTTTTTGACCTAAATCTACTCCTTTAGAATTTGCTGGAACATGTGTCGCCGCCATATTTATTACTTTAATCACATCATCTTTAGCTTTTTTAACATAACCCCAAGTGGTGGTGGAAATATAGATTTGTTGAACCAAGTTATGCTCAAATTCTTGATTAACAGATTTAATCAATTCTAGCTGCAACTGCTTAGCATTCATGGCTGGTTGATGAACTCTTAACACTAAACTATCTAATGAAATTCGTTCTAAAAAAAGAACCAATCGTTCATAAGCTTGTAATCGTAATGGTGTAGTAATTTGTTGATTTTCTATTCTGATTTGCAACAATTGTTTTCGATGCTCGTTATCCATAAATTTTTGAATCACAAAATAAGTTGCAGCGAACACCACTAGAGAAGGTAAAATGTATTTTAATAGTTCTAAAAATGTTTCCATTGTATTTTTTATCTTTATTCTTAAGGTAGCAAAATTATAAAAAACAAATCATATTTATCCATTAGGATATACAACGATTGTTAGTACAAATTTATTAGTTTTGTGAGCTATTATTATTAGTATGGAAAATAAATTATCAGATAGAATAAATAATCAAACAGAATCTCAAACGCTGGCAATGACCAGGTTAAGCAGAGAGCTTGTTGCAGAAGGTAAAGATGTGATTAACTTAAGCATTGGTGAACCCGATTTTGATACACCTCAACTGATAAAAGATGCAGCTAAAAAAGCTATTGATGAAAACTACACGCATTATACACCTGTTCCTGGTTATCCAGAATTAAGAAAAGCAATTTCTAACAAATTTAAAAGAGATAATAAGTTAGATTATTCTCCCGAACAAATTGTGGTTTCTACAGGAGCTAAACAGTCCTTAGCAAATATTGCCTTAAGTATTATCAATCCTGGTGATGAAGTAATTATTCTAGCTCCTTATTGGGTAAGTTATTCTGAAATAATAAAATTAGCAGAAGGGAAAAGTATCGTTCTTCCCTCTACTATTACAACCGACTTTAAAGTAAGTACTGCACAAATTAAAGCTGCCATTACTGACAAAACTCGTATGCTTTGGTTTAGTAGTCCTTGTAACCCAAGTGGTTCGGTTTATATTAAAGAAGAATTGTTTGAAATAGCTAATTTGATTAAAGATTATCCTAACATTTTAATTGTTTCGGATGAAATATATGAACATATTGTTTTTTCAGGTAAACATGAAAGTATTGCTCAATTTGATTTTATAAAAAATCAAGTGATAACCGTAAATGGAGTTTCTAAAGGATATGCCATGACGGGTTGGAGAATTGGATACATTGGAGCTCCTAAGTGGATTGCAGATGCTTGTACAAAAATGCAGGGTCAGTTTACTTCTGGCACTTGTAGTATTGCTCAAAAAGCTGCTCAAGCTGCACTAGAAGCGGACCCATCTATCACTTTTGAAATGTGTCATTCATTTAAAAAAAGAAGAGACCTCGTGTTGAGTTTATTGAGCGAAATACCTGGATTGAAATTAAACCAACCCAAAGGAGCTTTTTACATTTTTGCTGATGTAACCGCTTATTTCGGAAAAAGTGACGGCACAACAACAATTAAAAATCCAACTGATTTAACCATGTTTTTACTAAATAAAGCTCTGGTTGCAATAGTTACTGGTGAAGCATTTGGAGACCCTAACTGTGTAAGATTTTCTTATGCTACATCCGAAAAAATACTAGTAGAATCAATTCAACGAATAAAAAGAACCCTAGAATTATTACATTAACAGATGAACAAAAATGAATTAATTAGTCTTTTTAACAACTTCAACCAACTTAAAGTGTTGATTATTGGAGATGTGATGATTGATTCCTACTTTTTTGGTAAAGTCGATCGTATTTCTCCCGAAGCCCCAGTTCCAATAGTTGCTGTAGAAAAAAAAGAAAGTCGCTTAGGAGGTGCAGCCAATGTAGCATTAAACATTAAAGCCTTAGGTGCAAAACCAATACTTTGTTCTGTAATTGGTAATGATGAGGATGGCGAAAGATTTAGAAAACTTTTAAAAAACGAAAAGTTAGCTGCTGTTGGAGTAATTACAAGTAAAGAACGAATTACTACAGTAAAAACAAGAATCATCGGAAACAAACATCAAGTATTAAGGGTTGATTCTGAAAATAATCATTCCTTATCAGAAAAAGAACATACTCAACTTATAGAGTCGATAGCTTCAATTATTAGTACTTCCAAAATTGATGTTGTGATTTTTCAGGATTATGATAAAGGGGTAATTACTAAACAATTGATTCAAAAAGTTACCAAGCTATGTAATGAAAAAAATATTCCTACAGCCGTTGATCCCAAAAAGACAAATTTTAATTTTTATCAAAACATCACCTTATTTAAACCAAATCTTAAAGAATTAAAAGAAGGTTTGAATATTGAAATTGACCCTTCAGATGTAACCGAAATTGAAAAAGCCATTGACCAATTCAATGTTATTCAAAAAAATAAAATTACTTTTATTACCCTCTCTGAATATGGTGTTTTCATAAAAAACAAGAATAATAAAAAACATTTTACGGCTCACAAAAGAGATATTACTGATGTTTCTGGTGCAGGTGATACCGTTATTAGTGTTGCTTCGCTTTGCTTAGCATTAAATCAACCTATCAACTCAATTGCTCAAATAGCTAATTTAGCAGGTGGTTTAGTTTGTGAAAAAGTTGGAGTTGTTCCTATTGATAAAAATCAATTGTTAAAAGAAGCTATAACTCATTTAACCGGTATTTGATGACAGTTATTCCTTATAAAGAAAATACCAATAGCAAAAAAGAACAGGTAGCGACCATGTTCAACAACATCTCCAATAAATATGATTTTTTAAATCATTTTTTATCTTTAGGAATAGATATTCTTTGGAGAAAAAAAGCCATTCGATTACTTAAAAAATCTCAACCCAAACAATTATTAGATATCGCTACAGGAACTGGTGACTTTGCAATAGCTGCTTTAAAATTAAAACCAACTAAAATTATCGGAATAGATATTTCGGAAGGAATGTTAAAAGTTGGACAAGAAAAAATAAAAGCAAAAGGATTACAAAATGTTATTGAATTGAAGCTAGGGGACTCCGAAAATTTAGCCTTTAACGACAGCACTTTTGATGCTTATACCGTTGGTTTTGGCGTTAGAAATTTCGAAAATTTGGAAAAAGGATTAAGCGAAATGTTACGTGTTTTAAAACCCAATGGAACAGCAATTATTTTAGAATTTTCTAAACCTAAAGTATTTCCAATTAAGCAGTTGTATAATTTCTATTTCAATAACATGTTGCCTAGTATTGGAAAATTAGTATCTAAAGATAATAATGCCTACACCTATTTACCAGAATCAGTAAGTGCTTTTCCTGATGGCGAAAAGTTCATTTCAATATTAACCAAAATTGGTTACAAAAATCCTATTGCCATTCCATTAATGTTTGGTATTGCTTCTATTTATAAAGCAACTAAATAAAATGAATTTTTATGCGTTACTTGACTATAAAAAAGATGTATAAAAATAAGTTGTTCATATTGTTTTTCTTTTTAGTGCTGTTAACGAATGGTTATAGTCAGCGGGAAACAACTAAAAATTTACCAAAGTTCGAACATCGTTTTATGCATTTTGGGTTTTTGATTGGATTAAATTCCGCCGATTTTGTTTTAAAACGTTTCCCATTAGATGAAATAAACCCAGATACTCTTTATGTTTTAGAGCCAAAATCTGCCAAAGGATTTAATTTAGGAATTGTATCAGAAATGCATTTAGGAGAGTATTTTGCAATTCGCTTTACTCCCAATCTTGCTTTTGCATCAAGAAGTTTAGAATACACTTTTGAGACTTTTGATGGGCCTAAAAAATACTCTAAAGTGATTGAATCAACGCTTATTAATTTCCCTTTAAATTTTAAATATAAATCGGTTAGAGTAAATAATTTTGGTGCTTATATCATTTTTGGAGCAGCATATAGTTTAGACTTAGCTTCGAATGCTGGTGCAGAAAATTTTTCAACCAACCAAAATGATGTTGTCGTTAAGTTAAAGCGAGATGATTATTTAGGTCAATTGGGTTTTGGTACCGATTTTTACTTAGAATATTTTAAATTTGGTATCGAGATAAAAATGTCTTATGGAATTAGAGATTTATTAGATCACGACAACACTACTTTTTCATCGCCAATCGATAAATTGAGTTCAAAAATGTTCCTATTATCTTTTACATTCGAAGGATAAATGCAAACACTCCTACTATCTGTATCTCCCGAAGAAGCAATAAATGAAAATTTATTAAAACTCAAAATTTCATTCGAATTAAGAATTAAAGAAGAATTTACTTTTAGAATTGTTAAACGATCAATTGATGCCAGAAGAAAACCAGTAAAGATAAATTTGCAATTAGCAATCTATTTTGCGGAGGATGTTATTCCTAAATCGTTTTTACCAAAAATATACCAAAATGTTAGTTCTAGAGAAAAAGTAATCGTGGTGGGATTTGGACCAGCTGGAATGTTCGCTGCTCTTAAACTAATAGAATTAGGTTATCAACCCATCGTAATTGAAAGAGGTAAAGATGTGCGAAATAGAAGAATGGATATTGCTGCTATTACAAAAAAACACATCATAAATCCAGATTCTAATTATTGTTTTGGAGAAGGTGGTGCCGGAACTTTTTCTGATGGAAAACTATACACACGTTCTAAAAAGAGAGGTGATATCAACGAAATATTAGCAATTTTGGTTCAGCATGGTGCTCCTGAAGACATTTTAGTAGATGCTCACCCTCACATTGGAACAAATAAATTACCTAATGTGGTGATAGCAATTAGAGAAACTATTAAAAACAGTGGAGGAAAAATACATTTCAATACCAAACTAACCGATTTAATAATTAACAACAATCAAATAGAAGGTGTTATTACCCAAAGTGGCGATGAAATTTCTGCTAAACATTTAATTTTGGCTACTGGTCATTCGGCGAGAGATATTTTTTATTTATTAAACCAAAAAGGCATTGCAATAGAAAGTAAACCATTTGCAATAGGAGTTAGAGTGGAACACCCTCAGCAATTAATAGATGCCATACAATATCATAGTAATAAAAGAAGTGAATTTCTCCCTCCTGCTTCCTATCAATTAGTTCAACAGGTAAACCAACGAGGTGTGTTTTCATTTTGTATGTGCCCTGGTGGCATTATTGCACCTTGTGCAACAACTGCTGGTGAGATTGTTACCAATGGTTGGTCGCCATCTAAAAGAAACAATCCTTATGCAAATTCTGGCATTGTAGTAACTGTTGAGAACGAAGATTTAAAACCTTATAGAAAATTCGGAGCTTTAGCCGGATTAGAATTTCAAAAGGAAATTGAACGAAAGGCTTTTATTGCCGCAGGCAATGATGAAAAAATGAATACTGGTCAATACGCACCAGCCCAACGTTTAATTGATTTTGTAGATAATAAAACATCTGAAAATTTACCTGAATGTTCTTACACACCAGGAATAGTAAGTGCTCCTTTACATGCTATTTTACCTTCAACTATTGTAACTCGTTTACAAGAAGGTTTTAAAGCCTTTGGAAATAAAATGAGAGGGTTTTTAACCAATGATGCCATAATTGTCGGAGTCGAAACTAGAACATCTTCTCCCATAAAAATCCCTCGAGATACTGTAACTTTACAACATCCCAAAATTAAAGGATTATACCCTTGTGGTGAAGGTGCTGGATATGCTGGTGGTATTGTTTCAGCCGCAATGGATGGTCAAAAATGTGCGGTTGCAATATTATTAAACAGCTCTAATAATTCCTAAAATTTGTTCAATTTCCCCTGCTTCGTTTAATTTTGGAATTACTGTTTCATGTAAAGAAATATAATCTGTTTTACCAATTGGTTTTATCCGGTAAGTTGTAGAAACTTTGGCTTTAGATTTTAACAATTCTTCTTTTAATAATTTTAATTGAGGTAAGTCGTCAGGATGATACACTTCACTTATTTTACCTTTTGTTTTAGGAGAAATATATTCCTCTTTGGTGATACCAAATAATTGTTCAATGTAAGGACTGATATATTCAAATTTTTGATCATTATTTTCATTATAACTAACCAAATAAATGAACTCATCTAAATTATTTAAAATAAATTTAAATTTCTCTTTATCTGCAAATACTCTATCATCATATTTTTTCTTACCATCTATATTTTTTATTTGAATCAAATAAAAATTACTTTTTGCAGCTGTAAATGGTGATAATAATAAATTTCCCCAGAATTCAGAGCCATCCCCTCTTTTAAATAAGACTTCATTATGATAATAACCATATTGGGTTATTTCTCTTGTTATTTCACTTCTGTTTGAAGGAACAAAATTTTCATCAGCAAAAAGTTCGTAATACTTTTTTGATAAAAATTCTTTTTCATTTTCTACGCCAAATACTTCGTTAGATTTCTCATTGGCATCGTAAATTTGTTTGGAAATAAAATCAACTAAAAAAATTGAATCGTTCGTGTTATTAACTAATGTTTTTAATATCTCTGCATTTTTTTGGTTTCGTTGGTTTAGCTTCTTCTTTTGAACTGAAACAACATAACTCATAGCAAATACATAACCAAAAGAAACTGTAATTAACAAATAAAATCCTACAGAAATACTTGAAGAAAGTAGCACAATAGTTAAAGGGATAAAGATAATTAAGAAATAGATAAGT
>Ga0210044_10004272_pt1 | contig 19975 bp, 15 predicted proteins | sample CryGey13umfilter_2_FD_183959 | JGI IMG/M metagenome (GOLD analysis project Ga0210044, IMG submission 183959) | Groundwater microbial communities from aquifer in Utah, USA - Crystal Geyser 4/9/14 3 um filter (SPAdes) (version 2) | ecosystem: Environmental > Aquatic > Deep subsurface >... | reverse complement strand
GTTCTTGCCGGTGATGTAAAAGATGTATTGCTGCTTGATGTTACGCCACTTTCATTAGGAATAGAGACGCTTGGTGGAGTTATGACGAAGCTGATAGAATCAAATACTACAATTCCGACAAAGAAAAGCGAAGTTTTTTCCACTGCTGCAGATAATCAGACTTCAGTTGAGATCAATATTTTACAGGGTGAGCGACCAATGGCAGTTGATAACAGAACATTGGGACAATTTCACCTTGATGGAATTCCACCTGCACCAAGAGGCATTCCGCAGGTTGAAGTTACCTTTGATATCGATGCAAATGGTATTCTCCATGTTTCTGCAAAAGATAAAGCTTCAGGTAAAGAACAAAGCATCAGAATTACCTCATCATCAGGATTGAATAAAGATGAAATAGAAAAAATGAAAAATCAGGCAAAAGAACATGCTGCTGAGGATAAAAAGAAAAAAGAAGCAGTCGAAATAAAGAATCAAGCTGATAATCTTGTCTTCCAAACTAAAAAACAAATGGAAGAATTGAAAGATAAAATCCCTGCTGACTTAAAAGTTAAATTGGAAGAAGAAGTTAAAAAAGTAGAAGATGCATTGAAAACCAATGACTCTGCAGCAATAAAAAATGCAACTGAAGCTTTAAGCAAAGTCTGGAACGAAGCATCCCAAAAGATTTATTCGCAAGCCGGACCAACAGGTCAACCTGAACCAAATGTGAATGCTCAAGCTCAACCGGAAGAACAAAAATCATCCGAGAAGAAAGATGATAAAGACGTTCAGGATGCTTCTTATGAAGTAGTTGACGATAAATAATTTCTATTTTTGAATTGTCTCTTTAAGCCGTCAGATATTTTTGACGGCTTTTTTTTATAAAAAAACAATAAATTGTATCAAAATCTATACAATCAGATTTAAGTAATTCCAATATTATAAAAAAAACGAATTATTTCATTGGCACATCAATTGGTTTATCCAAGGAAACAACAGGAGGATAAAATGAAAAAGCTGATTTTAACTTGCGTGATATTTTTAGCATCTTTTTCTTTCGCAGAGGCGAAAACATTTTATGGTGAAAGAAATATCGGGATGTTTTATCATTCACTCAAACCTTATGGTGAATGGATTTATCTTGACGATGATTTAATAGTTTGGCGACCAATGACAAATCATGCTGGTTGGAGACCATACAGCGACGGAAGGTGGGTTTGGACACGTCATGGTTGGTATTGGGATTCATTCGAACCTTTTGGTTGGGCAACTTTTCATTATGGCAGATGGATTTTTGATGATTATTATGGATGGGTTTGGCTGCCTGATAATGAATGGGCACCTGCCTGGGTTGAATGGAGATATGATAACAATTATATTGGTTGGGCTCCATTGCCTCCTTATGCTTCATTCAGAATTGATTTTGGAATTCATTTCTCTGTCGAATGGAGATCGCATTATTCTTATTGGAACTTCGTTTCTTACCCAAGATTTTGTAACGGAAATGTAATCACATTTTTAGAGCCGGCTCACAGAGTTGAAAGATTTTTCGGAAGAACAAAATACAGGACAAATTATTATTCAAGAGACCGTGAAATTTACAATGGTGGAATTAACAGAAATATTATCGAGCGACGCGGTAAAGTCAGAATTTCCGAAGTCAGTTTGAGAAATGCTGATTATAATGACCGTATTGACAGAAGCCGCGAGAAAGAAGTATTTGTTTATCGTCCAAAGGCTGAAAACAATCGTGTTGATATAAATGAAATTTCACGAGGCGAAAGGAAACTAAATATTGAGCGTGAAAAAGTTTTTACGGAAAGAAAAGAATCGGAAAGAAAGAATACACGGGAAATTGAAAAGAGGAATCCGGAAGCAGAAAGAAAGTACGATGGAAGTGATTCCCGCAGCAGACAGATTGTACCCGATGAAACAAATGCACGCAAACCGGCGGTAAAAAATGAGAGAAAAATTGAATCACGGGCAAATGAAAGACCAGATAGCAGAACTGAACCAGAAAAAAAACGAATTGAAAGAAATGAATCTGTAATAAAGGAAAGAACCCGTGAACCGAATTCAGTAAATGTAAAACCGAGAGAAACAAGAAATAATGAGAGCCGTAAAGTTGAAAAGGTGAGATAAATTCATAATAAAAAAAAAGGCTGCATTCCGCAGCCTTTTTTTTATTAATAAATCTAAATTAATCCTTCATTTACAAGTTTTGCAATTCCGGCTGTTCCATTTTTCTGAATGGTTTTTAATCCTCTTGCACTAATTTTAACGGTAACAAATTTATTTAATTCCTGAACCCAAATTTTTTTCTTTTGTAAATTCGGTAAAAACCGTCTTTTGCTTTTGTTGTGAGCATGTGAAATACTGCTGCCTGCAACAGGTTTTTTTCCGGTAACTACGCATTTTCTTGCCATTTTTTCTCCATCAATCTAAAATTAAGTGTGCAAATATAAATATTCCGGCAAAAGAATAAAAATTTTTTGAAAAGAATTTTTAACCTTGTCTTGCGCCTAATTCTCTGTCCAGCATATACATACCACCTTTATTATCCCCGACGAGCTTAAACTTTTCAACTATTTTTGCAGCGATGTCTTCTTCTTCCACTTGCTCATTTATAAAATAATTCAGAAAAGATAGTGTTGCGTGGTCTTTTTCATCGGAAGCAAGATTTGCTAGTTCGTTAATTGATTTTGTAATGAATTTCTCGTGTTTCAAAGTTTCTTCAAAAACTTCCAATGGAGAGTCCCATACAAATTCAGGTTTGTCAATTTTGTCAAGAATCGCAGCACCGCCAACTTTGTTGATAAAATCAAAAAACTTCATTGCATGTCCGTATTCTTCAAAACTTTGCTTTTTCATCCACGATGCCATTCCATCATAATTTAATTTGTTTAAGAAAGCTGACATTGATAAATATAAATAAGATGAAAAGAATTCACGATTTAAATGGATGTTCATTTCTTTTAATATTTTTTCTGATGCCATTTCGGTCTCCTTTTTATTATAAAATTTATATCTTAATGTAGTGAACAATAATAATTAATGAGTAATTCAAAAAATGAATAAAAAATATTTTATGCTTGTGATATTTATAATGTCCTGCCCGATTTTTGCTCAAACAGAATTCAGCGTCCATAAATTTCATAAAGAAATCTATCAGAAGTCATTTGCAAAATCAGGGAATGATTTTTTATCAGAGAATACCGGAGAAATCATTCCTTTGCAAAACACCAAAATAGAATTGAGCAAAATCGTTTTTGGATACTTACCAGACTGGGAATATCTGGCAAACTCACAGAAGTATTTTCATTTTGATTTGATTACTCATCTTGTTGCGTTTGATTTTCCTGCTGATTCCAACGGGAATATTTCAAATCCTGCCGGCTGGCCATGGACATCATTATTGAATACGGCTCATCTGAATGGCGTGAAAAATATTCTTGGAGTTACAAATTTCGAAGCAAAAGAAATCAGAAAAATTATGACTAACAGTACTTCAAAACAGAATTTCTTCAATCAACTGAAGAGTAAAGTGGCAGCATATAAATTCGACGGTGTCAATATTGATTTTGAAGGTTTATATAATGCAGATAAAGGTGCAGTGTTAAATAATTTTATGACAGATCTTACAAATTTCCTTCACACAGAATTTCCCGGAAGTGAAGTTTCTTTTGCCGGACCGGTTGTAAACTGGGGAAATTACTGGGATTTGCTCGGATTGGTAAAAAGCTGTGATTACGTATTTATTATGGGATATGCATTTTACGGAGGATGGAGCACAACATCGGGACCGAATTCCCCATTAACAGGCGGAAGCAGAAATATTGCAACTGCATTAAATAATGATTATGCTGCTGCTGTTGCAAATTATCCTGAGCGGGTTGTTCTTGGTCTGCCTTATTACGGAATTCATTGGACGACTGAAACTTCATCTGCATATTCAAAGGTGATTGATTTTGTTGCTAATCCAAAATACAGGTCAGCTATTCTGAAAGCAGAAACAAACGGAAAAATTTGGGATACTAATTCAAAAACTGTTTGGACAAGATGGCAGGATAGTGAGTGGAATCAGATTTGGTTTGATGATGATTCGAGTCTTGGTCTTAAATATGATTTGGCAATTGCAAAAAATATCGGCGGAATTGGGATGTGGGCTTTGGGATATGATGGTGACCGTGCTGAATTGTGGAATTTAATTTCAAAGAAGTTTGGAGACGGCAGTGTGTCAATTCCATCCAAACCTAATACTTTTTATATAAAGGACAACGGCTTGAATTCTGTAACACTGAATTTCAATAAATCTTTGTTCGCAGATTTTTATGAAGTCTATAAATCTACTGATGCTGTTCATTATAAAAGTCTTGGCAATTTTTCAACTAATAAAATCGCAATTGAAAATATGAACTCAGACAGTATTTATTTCTTTAAAGTCCGTGCAGGAAATTCAACTGGTCTTTCGGAGTTTACTGAAGTTTTATGCGCTTCACAAAAGAATTCATATAATAAAATCTTACTTGTCAATGGGTTTGACAGAATTTCCAATACGACAAATAATTTTGATGCAGTTAAATTTTGGTTTGAACCATTGGCAGAAACTTATTCCGATTTTATCTCAACTTCCAATGAAGCAGTTATTCAGGGTTTGGTTGATTTGAATGATTATGAAATTGTAATGTGGATTTTGATGGATGAATCAACAGAGGATGAAACATTTTCCGGTGTTGAGCAGTCATTAATAAAAAATTTTCTTGAGCAAAATGGGAATTTTTTTATTAGCGGTTCTGAAATTGGTTGGGATTTGGTTGAAAAAGGCTCTGCGGCAGACAAAGAATTTTTCAAAAATTACTTAAAAGCAAATTACATTAGCGATGCACCAAATAATAAGAGCAAAACATATTATACTCTCGAAATTCTTCAAAATTCACTTTCATTCAATATTGATGGCAATACATTCGGTTTTGATGATGGTAATCACGGAAGTATTGATGTTGATTGGCCCGACGCAATCGAAGCTTTTGGTGGTTCGGAAAATTTGTTTAAGTATGTAAACACTTCAAACTATGCCGGAATATTTTACTGGGGAGATTTTTCAAATAATATTGGTCACGGTAAAATTGTTTATTTTTCTTTCCCTTTTGAAAGCATTTATCCCGCTGAAACAAGGGTTAAAATATGGAATGGCGTGTATGAGTTTTTGATTTATCAACCATCAGTAAAAGGGAAAAATACTGTGGCTGATAATTTTTATTTATCTCAGAATTATCCGAATCCATTTAATCCGAGTACGACGATACAATATTCTATTCCCAGTAGCACAGAATACTATTCTGTGCTACAAAATGTATCACTGAAAGTTTACGATATTCTTGGACGTGAAGTTGCAACACTTGTAAATGAAAATAAACTTGCAGGAAATTATCAGGTAGAGTTTAATTCTGTACACATTCCCGGTTTGTCAAGCGGAGTATATTTCTACACATTGCGGTCTGGTCAATTTTCTGAAACTAAAAAAATGTTATTGCTGAGATAATGTATAATTCAGTATTGTCTTTGAATTATTTTATATTTGCTGTGCAAATCATTTTAATTAGAAAGTATAATGAAAGAATTTTATCACAAGTGGTATTCGCAGTATTTAAGCCGTGATTTTGAAATGAATGTTTACGGGGAAAAAGGTTTGCCCGTAATACTTTTCCCAACATTCAACGGACGTTTTTTTGAACATAAAGATAACGGAGTTATTTCATCAGTCAGTAATTATATAGATGCCGGTAAAATCAAGGTTTATTGTCATGATAACTTTAATTATTCCAGTTGGCATAATTACGAAATCGAACCTGCAGATCGGGCGAAAAACCACATTGCATATGAGCGAATGATAATCAATGACATTTTAGGATTTGCGAAATACGAAACCGGATTTGATAAATTTATAATTGCCGGTTTTGAATTTGGAGCTTATCATGCACTTAATTTTACTTTACGTCACCCTGAAAAAGCTTCAAATTTGTTGTGCGTCAGTGGATTTTATGATATAAAGCAATTCATTTTTGGGTACTATGATGATAACTGCTATTTCAATAACCCAACGGACTACTTGCCTAATTTGGAAGATGAATGGTATTTAAATCAATTGCAGCAAATTAAAATTGAAATTGGTGTTTCATCAAACGATTCTTTGTTAGATGAGAATAAAAATATCTCAAATTTATTATCCAAAAAGAAAATAGTAAATACTTTTAGTGTTGAAAGAAAGGCAAAAGATAAAAATGAATCATGGAAAATTATTTTCAATCAATTTATTGCTAATATAATGAATGAAAAAGAATCAGAACAAAAACATTCTGATAAAAGATTTACGAATAATAAACCAGAACTGAATCTATAAGCTTTATTTAATCTTCTATCTTTGCTGTATTAGCCGGGCATATTATATTTGCTTTCAAATTTTGAAAAATCGCGGAGAAATTATGAAAAATATTATTGTAGTTGCTTTAATTCTTATCAGCATAATTGCGTGTAATTCTGAAAATGATCAATCACTTTATGATAATGCCGGTAAATTTTCGAAGGAGCAAAAATTTAATGAAGCAATGAAGAATTATGAAAAGATAATTAATGAGTTTCCGGAAAGTAAATACAAAGCAGAAGTACTTTTTGAATTAGGTAAAATGTTTCAGGCAAGGATGGATAAAGCAACCCCAGAAATAAAATCGTACGAGAAGTCAAAAAAATATTTTGCAATGCTTTATAAAGAATTTCCAAAAAATAAAAACGCTGCAAGCTCATTATTTATGGTTGGTTTTATTCAGGCAAATCTGTTGAATCAGCTTGATTCAGCAAAAATTATTTATAATAAATTTCTTAAAGAATTTCCGAATCATCCGATGGCTGAATCAGCCAAAGCTGAAGTAGAAAATCTGGGTGTACCGCCGGAAGAGATAATATTTAAAGAAGAAAGTGCAAAATAAATTTTCGATTGAGCAGAAATATCTCAATCCAATTGTCGTATCAAAACTAAATTCACTTGAACTGAAAGCCCGTTTAGTTGTTGAAGGATTTAAAGCGGGTTTGCATAAAAGTCCGTATCATGGCTTCAGTGTTGAGTTTAGCCAGCACCGGCCATACATGCAGGGTGATTCGATAAAAAATATTGACTGGAAAGTTTATGCCAAAAGTGAAAAATATTTTATAAAGCAATATGAAGAAGAAACAAATCTAATTGCTGATATAATCGTAGATTGCTCCAATTCAATGAATTTCAAATCGGATGCAAATATTTCAAAGTTTGAATACAGTATAATTTTAGCTGCTGCTTTTTCATATCTATTGATAAACCAGCAGGATGCAGCTGGTCTTCATCTTTTTGCTGAAAAGCTGAAAGTATCAATTCCTTATAAGTCATCAAGAAGTCATCTTAAAACAATTTTAACCGAGTTGAATAATATAAAGCCTGCCGGAATAACATCGATTTCAGCGGGTTTAGATGAGGTTGCAAAAAGAATAAACAAGCGTGGATTAACGATAATCATTTCTGATTTTTTTGATGATCTTGATGAAATTATTTCCTCAATAAAAAGAATCCATTATAAAAAAAACGAGATAATTATTTTCCAGATTCTTGATCTGATCGAACTTGATTTTGGATTTGGCAGCGATAAAACTTTTGTAGATCTTGAGACGAATGAAAAAATTTCAACCTTGCCTTTCCAGATTCAAAGAGCATATCAAGAAGCCATGAATGATTTTCTGTCGAAATTTAAAAATGAATGTTTATCGCTTGGAGTCGAGTATAATTTGATTACTACAAAAACCCCTTTCGATAAAGCGCTGTTCAGTTATTTTGCAAAACGTTCAAGGTTGAATTAATTCTGTGGTTTCTTAGTGTTGCATTTTTTCACTTCTGATTCTTAAGCTTCAAACCACTAAAAACCCAAGTAAGGTTTTGTTTAGACAGGATTAGTAATTTATTTATTTCATTTCTTTAATGACTTTGCTATCTTTCAATTAAGAAAATAAAAATATCTAAATTTTAAGAGGGGAATTATGTGGATTTTTATTCTGATAATTTTTTCCTGGATAAATATTCAAAGTCAGAATTTTACGTTTAAGTTTGATAAAACATTGGAATTACCGAAAAAGGCAGATGAAATTACTTCGGTATTTGTCGATGAACTGTCAAATACTTATCTCACAGATGCGGGCGAGAAAAAAATCTGGATTTTCAATTCCAACGGTGAGTTAACAAAGCAAATTCCGAGTGATCCAAATTCAAAATTGTTTGATAAACCGGTTTCAGCTATAGTGCTTTCTGATGGCAAAATTGTTGTGCTTGATCGGGGCAAATCTAAAATTCTGATACTTGATAATGAAGGGGAAAAAATATTTGAATTTGGTAACACAAAAAGTTATTTAAATAGCTTTGATAAACCAGTCAAAATACTAAAGGACAAGGGAGATAACTTTTATGTTCTTGATACAGGAAATGATAAGATTATCAAATTTAATTCAAACGGGTTATGTCTTGGTGCTGTTTCAGTGAAAGATTTGGTTAGTTTCGCGGTTGACAGTTATCAGAATGTATATGCACTTTCAGAGGCAGAAAAATCATATAAAGTTCAGGTTTTTAATTCCAAATTAGTCCCTACAAAAAGATTTGCAATCGCAGTGCTCGAAAAGCCGCAAGACATATTGGCAAATGATTATGGGGAATTTTATATTATTGATTTGAAAAAGGGCTCTGCTTTGCATTTTGGGCAGAATGGTGTTTTCCTTGGGAATAAAATTGGTTCAAAAATGTCTTCCAAAGGTATTGCCCAATTCTCTGAATTGACAATAGGATTTTTAAGTAATGTTGATTCAAAATCCGACAAAATTTATTTGTATGATAATGATTTTAAGTATTTGCAGTCATTTTTAGTTCAGTTCGGAAGTGAAAGGACTAAAACAGAAGCGGAACAAACAAAATTCAAAGTAAAATTTGTTGATGTAATCAAGAATTTTGCATCCCGGGACATGTTCATTTCCAATGATACAACTTATTTTATTTCTTCTGATTATTCAGTTACTGCCAAAGTGGGTGATGCTCAATTATTCAAATTATCTGAAAAAGATGGGAAAGAAAATCCTGTTAAGTACACTTTATCCGAACCAATAGGAATTGGAAAGTTTGGGAAGAATATTTTTTTAACAGATCAGGATGAAAATAAAATACACATCTTCGAATCGAAAACCGGAAAAATTATTTCAAGTCAAAGCACCAAAGGCAGCCAGGATGGTCAGGTTAAAAATCCAAAAGATGTAGCAATTGATTCGGATGGTAATTTGTATGTTGCCGATTATGGAAATAACCGGATTAATATCTATTCATATCAGGGAATATCAATCGGAAGTATTAAATCACCCGGTGAAGGAGTTTTGATTAACCCAACCAAGATAGTTATTGACGGAAATAATAACCTGTTTATTCTATGCGAAGGATCAGGAATTTTTCAATATAATATTGCCTCGAAAGAATTAAAATCGATTTCATTAAATGGTATAACCAATCCAACAAATATCGAAATTTTAGATTATAATATTTTACTTGTCTATGATGATAAAGCCGGTTCAATTTATCTCTTTAAAGATGGTTCTTTATTTTATCAGTTTTTTTCAAAGGGGACTGAATTTTTATCATTAGAAAATGTTGGCGGCATTTATTATGATTATCCCAAAAGTATGCTGTATATCTCGGATTTAAAAAATAATATTACAAAAATGTATAAGTTGATGTTTGAGCCGCCGGTTCCACAGGATGTCAATATTGTACTTAATGATCAGGGTAATTCTCAAATTGTCTGGAAGAAAAATTCCAACAAGGCGGCATCTTTCAGGGTTTGGAGGAAAAAAGTCAATTCAGAAAATATTCAATTAGCAGGGAAGCAGAATCAGCAAAATTATATAATTAAAGATGCACAAAAAGAAATATTCCAGTACGCTGTTCAATCAGTTTCAGAAGATGATATTGTGAGCAGCACAACCGGTTTTGTGACTGATGAATATTCATATTATTTATATTTGAGCGATGTAAAACCCGATTCGTCAATCGAACTCTTGAAAAAATTGAAGCCACTTAACGAAAAAGTGATAAATGAAAGATTGGGAATTGTTTATAGAAAATTATCAAATAAATTTAAACAGGAACGTGATTTCGACAAGTATTTTAAGTATGTAAATGAACTGCAAAATCTGAAACCATTTTCGTTAGAATTATATCTAGAAAAAGTAAAAGTATATGAAGAATTGAATAAATATCAGGAGGCTATTAATGAACTAAGAGTAGCTGACAAAGTTTCTCCTGACAATAAGGATATTTTCAATAATCTGAATCGGCTGTATTTCATTACGAAGGATTATTCAAAAATTCTGGAAATTTTCAATTCAGCAAGCCCTGCAATTCAGGGAAATGAAAAGACGCTTGAAAGCCTTGCCCGTGCATTAAAATTGTTAAACAGGAATTCAGATGCAGCAGAAGTTTATAAAAGACTTGCCAGCATGACGGAAAACGAAAAGTATTATTCCAAAGCAGGTAAAATTTTATATGATTTAAATAATATTGATGAAGCCATGGTTTATTTGCAAAGAGCCGCTGGATTAAAATCGGAAGAGGCTGAAACATATGCAAATCTTGCCGGATGTTTTGTAATTAAAAATGATTTGTCAAACGCCTCATTTAATTTAGAGGAAGCCGTAAATCTCGATTCAACAAATGCCGAATATTTTTACACTCTTGGAAAAATTTACAGCAAGCAAAGGAATACATCGAAAGCTATTGAGAATTTTAAAAAGGCTTGTGAGTTTGACAGTATTAAAACCGATTATATTTTTGATTTGGTTGATGAACTTGAAAAAGCTAATTCGAAAAAAGAAGCTTCAGTTTATCTCGAAAAATTAAAAATGTCCGATTCTGATAATCCATTAGTTTTGCTTCGCGCATCGAAATACCAATCTGAAGATTTTAAAATTGATGAAGCATTTGCATCAATATCGAAAGCATTAAAACTTGCTCCTGGGAAAAAAGAGATAAAAGAAAAGTATGCAGAAATTTCACGTCTTAGGGAAAAGAAAAATCAAAAAGAACCGAGTATTAAGATACAGGATGTTAACCTCGAAAACATTTTCCCGTCACTAGTTAACTATTACCGCACAAATCCCATAGGTGTTTTTAAGATATTTAACATGAGGAACTTTCCTTTGGATGATGTGAAGATTACAGTTTCTTCACCAAATTTATTCCTTGAGGATTTTGTTTATAAAGAGATGGTGATTTTACCAAACGCTTCCAAAGAAGTGAGAATTGTTGTTCCGTTAAAAAATGAATTGCTTGCAAATTCTTTAAAAGGCCCTTTTGAATATGATTTGAATTTTACGCTTTCTTTTATGCCTGATTCAACTGATGCACAGCAATTAAAATTTAAGGACAATATACGAACAGAGAAAACCCGTATTAAAGTCGAGTCACTTAATTCAATCAGGTGGGATGATAAAAAACATTTGGGCAGCTTTATTAACCCGAGTAATGAAAATGTAAGAAATTTTGTGCTGACTCAAATACTCAAAAAATATGAGGAAGTATCAATTTCGTATTCAGATATTCCCAAAAACATTATGAATGCAATTATAATCTGGGAATATTTCAGGTATTATGGATTTACATATATGCCCGATCCTAATTTTGCTTACAGCAATATTTCTCAGACAAACTCAATAGACTTTGTACAGTTTGCTCAGCAGACTTTGAATACACGTACCGGTGACTGCGATGATCTTGTAACTCTTTTAGCTACATGTTTTGAAACCATTGGAATCAATACTGCATATGTTGATATTCCCGGGCATGTATTTTTAGCTTTCGATACAGGCATCACTGCTAATGATATTAAATCAAGAGGACTAACGGAAGACAAGGTGAAATTGCTTTGGAATAAAGCATGGATAACGCTTGAATCAACGGTTATCGGAAAAAATTCATTTGTAGAAAGCTGGCTTAATTCAAATGAAAGATATACAAAAACTGTTTCGGAAAATAAACCTGTTGTTCCTATTCAATTCAAGCAGGCTTGGGAAGTTTTCCCACCTGTTCAGTTCCCTGAAAATGTTAAAATAGAAAGTTCACTTACTGATGTTTCAATAATCAGGAATGCGATTATTGCTGATGTGGAATATTATTACAATTTAACAAAAGGAAATGTTGAGTATGAACTTTTAAGTTCAATCAAAAAACATCCTGAAAATCCCTATCTTCTGAATAAACTCGCAATGTATTATATAAAAACCGATTCATTGGCAAAAGCGAAGACTTATTTTGAGAATGCACTTAAGTTTGATAATGCCAACCAGGTCACACTAAATAACCTTGCTAACATTTATTTTAAGGAAGGAAATTTCAAACTTGCTGAAGAATATTGGAGTAAAGCAAATAATTTGACTAATGAAACAAATGCTGGAATTCTTGTAAACCTTGCTAAAGTCAAATTTGTTCAGGGGGATAAATTAAAAGCAAGAGAAAATTTCGACAAAGCATTATTGATTAATAAGGATGTTGCCGTAAAGTTTGCAAATTTATATAAATCTATTTATCAATAGATAGGAGGCGGTTATGAAAACTAAATTACATTTTCTGATTATTATATTTCTTGCAAATATTCTTTTTGCCCAGCAGGAAGTTGGTAAAGTAACTTTTTTACTTGGTGATGCTCAGTATTCTAAAGAAGGAAGCAACCAATGGACAAAAATCAAAATAAACGAAAAAATATTTTCGGATTATTTAATTAAATTGATTGATGATGCCGAAATGGAAATCAAGTGGAATGACGGTGAGGTAACAGAATTAGCCACAGCCGGGGTAAAAAAAGTTTCAGACTTGAAGAAAAATGTAGTTGGCGGCGATTGGTTGAATAAAGTCAAAAATCAGATAAAAGTCATAGTGACAAATAAAAAAGATGCACAGACAAAAGGTGTGGCTGGTGTTCGCCGCGATGAAGTAAATATTTCCAAACAGGATACATCTTTATACTGGCAGGATATAGAAGAAGCTGATTTTAACGAAGGTTACACTGCATTCGAAAACAATGATACTACCAAAGCAGTAAAAATTCTTGAGCTTTACGTAAAGCAAAATCCGTCAAACCCAAATGCTGAACTTGCTCATGGCTGCCTGCTTGTTATTTATAATCAGCAGAATAAGCAAGACAAAGTTGCCGAGCATATTAAATCATTAAAATCGGATTTTCCTGCAAGCAGCATTATTGCCTCATTTGAGGAAGCGAAAAAGTAGTTCTGTTTTTTATGAAACTGTTCCGGAAGATTAAAATATCACTTTTGCTGATTGCTGTTTCAGCAGCAATATCTTTTGGCTTTTATCAGATAGGTTTCGTAAAAAAAATACTTGATAAGATTGAACTTACAGTTTATGACGCACGCTTTGTTCTTAAAGAAGCAGCAAGCGAGCCAAAAGTTATTGAGAATGTTGTTATTATAGATATTGATGAAAAAAGCATTGATAAATTAGGACGATTTTCAAGCTGGCCTCTGCTATATTTTGGTGAAGCGGCGAAATATGCGGCGCAGGGCGGTGCTCTTTCAATTGCATTTGATTTTTTCTTTACCGAACCTGATCAACTCGATGCGAGAATTATTGATTCTTATACCCGTGTTTTAAAAACAAAACTTTCTTTGAATGAATCTCAAATCCGCGAAGTACTGGAAAAACTTGATACAGAAGAGCAATTTGCAGATGCTTTGAAAATTTCCGGCAATACAATCCTCGCTGCTTTTGATGATGAAAAAGGTGAAAGTGCATCAGAGGCTGAATTTCCAAACGGACTAACTCACATTGAGATAAATAAACAGCAATATATTTCTGATTTCCGGAATATTATCAATCCAAAATTCCCGATTGAAAAATTACGGGATAACGCGCACAAGATTGGTTTTGCTCATATTTATCCTGATGAAGACGGAATATCAAGAAGGTTTGACACGTTCTTTGAATATAAAAATCAGCTGGTTATGAATTTCAGTATGCAGATGATTTTTGATGTTTTCAATATTGACAGTGTTGGTTTTGAGGAAGGTTCTGTAAAATTGTATTCGCATAATAACTTAAAGACAAAAATTCCGGTAAATGAAAACGGTTCAACCTCACTGAATTTTTATGGCAAACAGAAAACGTTTCGCTACATTTCTTTTTCTGATGTTCTGCGGCATAGGATTGATTCGACTTTCTTTAAGGATAAACTCGTGATTTTTGGTGCTTCCGCAATTGGACTGCATGACTTAAAAACAATTCCTTATGATTCAGATTATCCCGGACCTGAATTGCATGCTACATTTGTGCAAAATGCTTTTGAAAATAATTTTCTCTTTATGCTGCCCCGTTTCATTAATAGCTGGATTGAAATACTTATTATTGTTTTCAGTGTTTTACTTTTTCTCAGACTGTCTATAAAACTTGCTGTATCTTCATATTTTATTTTCAGCATTCTTCTTTTTATAATTACATATATGGCATTTGCAGACTATAATTATCTGGTAAGTTTCAGTATATATTTTTATTTCATGAGCATCACTTTTTTTACTACAATCATTTACAGATACAGTACAGAAGTGAAGGAAAAGCAGAAAATCAAAAATGCTTTTTCAAAATATGTTACAAATTCAATTGTTGATGATATGCTTGATCATCCTGAAAAGCTGGTGTTGGGCGGCGAAATTAAAAATGTTACTGCTTTGTTTTCCGACATAAAAAATTTTACAAATCTTTCTGAAAAAGTTTCACCTACAGAACTCACTGATTTTTTGAAAAAATACATGACTGATTTGACAGATGTTATATTAAAGAATAATGGAATGCTGGATAAATATATTGGTGATTCCATTGTTGCACTATTCGGAGCTCCGATTCAGTTTGATGGTCAGGCAAAAAATGCCTGCATCAGTGCTATTAAAATGAAAAGGAAAGCGGATGAAGTTTCTCTGCAATCGAATAATCCTTACTTTAAATCAGTATTCACAAGAATTGGAATTAACACAGGTGAAATGATTGTGGGAAATATGGGTTCTGAGCAGCTTTTTGATTACACAGGAATCGGCGACAATATGAATCTCGCTTCACGCCTTGAAGGACTGAATAAATATTACGGAACTCAAATTTTGATTTCTGAATCCACAAAAAATGCATTGGATGATTCATTTTTAATACGTGAAATTGATAAAGTTGCTGTAAAAGGAAAAACAAAAGGTGTAAGGATTTTTGAACTTTATGATACTTTTGAAGATGTGTCAGATGTACAGAAAATAAAATTCAATGAACTGAAAAAATTGTATGAAGAAGCATTGATGTGCTACTATGAAGGTAACTGGCAAAAGGCAATTGAAAGTTTTGAATCTCTTCACACAAAATATCCCGATGATTTTTCATCAAATCTGTTATTGGAAAGAAGCAAAAAGTTAGCAGCCACTCCGCCCGAAAACTGGGAAGGCGTAATAATAATGGACTCAAAATAGTTTTTTAGTTCTGTTCTCTGACAGAAAATCCGGTTTCCTTTTTCCAAGTTTGAATTTAAATCTGAAGTTGTGATTATTGTGGCAAGCGAATTGAAACAGTTTTGCACTCAAAAAATATGATTGAATTATTGTTGCATAAATCTCTGACTGGTTTTTGAAGTCAGACTAAAAACCTTTTCGTAAAAGATATTGTTTGAATTCCCGCAAAAGGTGAAAGAATAAAAGAATTTTTGCGAATAAAAATATTTTTACTATTTTATTAACAACTGATTTAGCCGAATATTTTTTTGAGGAAAAAAACGGAAGCATTAGTTACAAATAATACAGAACTGCATGATTTAATCCGGGGCGAATTAAAGACAAATCATTATAGCAGAAAAACAACAGTGAGTTACATACCAGTAATTTATAAATTCAAATGCATTAAAAATTTGCTTGATAACATTATTAAATAGGGTGTTGACTATGCAGAATTTTAGAGTATTAAAGTTTTAAAACCTGGAAAAAATAAAGTTTCAGTTAAAATATAGTATGCAGACTGCTATGTGTACTATACGGAAATTTAGCAGTATAATTAATAGTTATGCTTCTAAAATAATAAGAGGTAAAATATGGGATACAAGGAAAAAACATATGTAATCTTTGATGGTGACAATGATAAGTGGGCGTATGCAAGAATGAAGGGATGGAATGCTTTGGAAAATATTGATTTTGATTTTGAAGATGCACACGATGTTTATCCAATGACCAATCGAGCTAGTGATGAAGCTTATATCAAAACAAATTTAAAAAAACGTTTTGGGAATGCTGCACAAGTTATTGTTCTTATTGGAGACAGTACAAAAAATCTATATAAATATGTTAGATGGGAACTTGATGTTGCACTAGAATATGATCTGCCAATAATTGCAGTAAATCTAAATGGATTACGTTCGCAAGACAACGATCATTGTCCACCAATAATAAAAGACAAATATGTGGTTTACATCCCATTTAAAATGAAAATAATAAAATATGCGCTTGATAATTTCCCTTCAGAGTATAAGAAAAGAAAACCTGAAGATGTTGGGCCACGTCATTATAATGATTCTGTTTATCAAACATTAGGATTGAATAATGAATGATAATGATTATCCTGCTTTATTTTGCGCTACTGATCTAGCTTCAAATGTTTCTCAGAAAGCATTTATTTTTCTAAATGTATCTTACCTTATACTCGCAATTATGGGCACTTCATTTGCCTATTTTAATAATTCTAAGTTATTCTCTATTCTAACAGCGTCTATATTCTTAATAGGTCTTTTTCTATTAATAATAATTCTCACAAAGAAATATGACTATAAATGGTATTCTTGTAGAGCGGCGGCAGAATCTATAAAAACTGCTACTTGGCGTTTTATGATGAGAGCAGAACCATACGATGATTCAAAAACCACTGCGCTGGTTAAAACTGAATTTAGAAATCTATTAAGAGAGTTATTAAGAAATAATACATCAATTGCAGATTTAATAGGTGGTGAAGTAAGCGCGCAAGAACAAATTACATTAAAAATGTTACAAGTGCGTGATCTAGAATTAAGCGAAAGAATTAATTTTTATCTTATTAATAGAATTGATGAACAAAGGAAATGGTATGCTAAAAAATATACTCAGAATAAAAATAATAATTTGTTATGGTTCTTACTAGTAATCTTATTCAACTCTGTAGCTGCTGTTTTAGCAATTATCAAAATTAGTGATTCACAAATTCAACAACTGCCAATTGATGTTTTTGCTGTAGTTGCTGTTTCATCTTTAACGTGGATACAATTAAAGAGATTTCAAGATTTAACATCATCTTATGCATTAACCGCACACGAGATTGGAACAATTAGAGGAATCTTTGAAGAAGTAAAAACGGAAGAAGATTTATCGGCATTTGTAATAGATTCTGAGAATGCATTCTCAAGAGAACACACACAATGGATAGCTAAAAGATCAAGTTAAATTAGGGTAACTAAAATGGCATATTTCAAAGAAAATCAACTTAAAAGTTATAATACTTATCAATTTAATGAATCGGCTGATCGAGTTCTTAAAAAATCAGCATCCCTAACAAAACATTCAGTCTTTCTTTCTCATAGCCACAAAGATTTGGATATGGCTAATGGATTAAAGAATCATCTAGCACAACTAGGATTAGGTCTTTATATCGATTTGGAGGATTCAGATTTAAGCAAATCTACGGATAGAAATACTGCTGTTAGAATTAAGAATAAAATTAGAGAACTAAATTACTTCTTTCTTCTAGCTACAAACAATTCAGTTAAATCAAGGTGGGTTCCTTGGGAATTAGGTATTGCAGACGGATACAAAGATTTTGATAAAATTATAGTTATTCCGGTGGAAGATGATAATGGTAGGTTTGAAGGGAATGAATATTTACAAGTGTATAAAAGATTAGTAATTGCAGACAAAGGTGAAACTGCAGTATTTAATCCGAATGAAACTAAAGGAATTATTGTTGAATCATTTTTGAAATGATAGAAAGAAGCATAACCCGCCAATCAAGCGGACGCCGTATTCGCATTTGGCATTTGTGTAATTATTGGCGTTGTTCTTCCGTGTAAAGGTTCTTGTGCAAGTTTGTTCTGTTAAATAAATTTTTAATAAATAAAAAGTTGTTGGTATTGTTCGGCATCCTTGTTATGGGGCGCCGCTTATCGGCAACGCCGTTATGGTGTTCGTATAAAACTATATATTAGTGGTAAAATTTTAGTAAAATGTGAATATGAATAAGGTACCAGAAGATATAAATAATACCCAATTTAAAACCCGACAGCGAGTTACTGATCACGGCGAAGTGTTTACTTCTGAACGTGAAGTTAATGCAATGCTTGATTTGGTGAAGCAAGAAACTGAAAGAATTGATTCACGTTTTTTAGAACCAGCTTGCGGAACAGGAAATTTTTTGGTCGAAATATTAAAAAGAAAATTAACGGTTGTAGAAAATCGCTATTCAAAAAACCAACTTGAATATGAACGATATTCAATACTTGCTATATCAAGTATTTATGGCGTTGAAATATTGGAAGATAATGTTCAAACCTGCAGAGACAGACTGTTGGGTGTTTTTACACATTATTATATAAACAATTATAAAAAGGAAATTAAACAGGAATGCTTAAAAGCAGCAGAATTTATTCTTGGTAGAAATATTTTATGGGGTGATGCGTTAAGTCTAAAAACTCCAAATGAAAAAGCCGAACCAATTATTTTCTCAGAGTGGAGTGCGGTAAATGGCAGTATGGTTAAAAGAAGAGATTACACAATGGCTAATTTGCTTGAGTGCCAACCAATGGAGGGGTTAAATTTATTTTCAGATTTAGGCGACAAAGCTTTTATTCCAACACCGGTTGCAGAGTTTCCGTTAGTTCATTTCTTAAAACTGTCTGAACTATGATTCTTGGGATTAAATGATTTTTATGATTAAAGAAGAATTTAAATATTCTGAAATTACTTCAAGAATTATTGGCTGTGCTATAATTGTTCATACTGAGCTGGGAAATGGTTTTCAAGAAGTAATTTATCAGCGTGCGTTGGAAATTGAAATGACTATTACCGGATTAAATTTCAAACGAGAATTTGAAATGCCGATATTTTACCGCAATCAACATATAGGAACGCGTAGAGTTGATTTTTTAGTTGAAGATGTTATTTCTGTTGAATTAAAAGCAATAACAAAATTAGAAGATGTTTATTTTGCTCAAGCGATAAATTATCTCGAAGCCTACAATTTAGAAATTGGTTTACTTATAAATTTTGGCGAGCAAAGTTTGGTATTTAAACGACTTACAAATAAAAAATACAAGAATCATTAAATCACAAAAATCAAATGAATCATAGTCCAGACAGTTATAACCCCGACGTACTTACTTGTCTTGCTAACCTAAGCAACGACGAAGTATTTACTCCACCAAACTTAGTAAACCAAATTTTGGATTTATTGCCAATCGAACTATGGAGTAATAAAGACGCTAAGTTTCTCGATCCCGTTTGTAAATCCGGCGTGTTCTTGCGTGAAATTGCAAAACGATTAAATGCCGGTTTGGAAAAACAAATTCCCCAGAAGCAAAAAAGGCTAAACCATATTTACAAAAACCAGTTGTACGGTATTGCTATTACAGAGCTTACCTCTTTACTTTCACGCAGAAGTGTTTATTGCTCTAAAACTGCAAACGGGAAATATTCTGTTTGCGAAACCTTTGAAGACGCACAAGGAAACATTAAATACAGCCGTTTAAAGCATACTTGGTCTTCGACAAGCTCAGACCACGGTGGTAAATGTACATTTTGCGGTGCAAGCCGGGAAGTTTATGACCGCGGCGAAACTTTAGAAACTTACGCTTATAATTTTATACATACCAATAAACCGGAGGAAATTTTTAATATGAAA
>Ga0210044_10004269_pt1 | contig 19983 bp, 11 predicted proteins | sample CryGey13umfilter_2_FD_183959 | JGI IMG/M metagenome (GOLD analysis project Ga0210044, IMG submission 183959) | Groundwater microbial communities from aquifer in Utah, USA - Crystal Geyser 4/9/14 3 um filter (SPAdes) (version 2) | ecosystem: Environmental > Aquatic > Deep subsurface >... | reverse complement strand
TCAGGCGGCGCTGCGCGAGCCTATGCGAACACCTCGGGATCAAGCACGATGTTGCCGGACCGTCGGCGCTGACCGCCGACGCCCGCGAGCCTGCCAACGGCAGGCGATTGAGTGCGGGTTCGTCCGAATCTCCGTGCCAAGATCAAGCGGCGTAGCCGCGCTTAGCCTGACCTCTTCTGATGAACTGCGCGGAGCGCGGCGAGGTTTGGTCATCCCGCTAGGGATGGCGAAAGCTCGCCTTGTTCCGGTCAGAGCACAAATCCCAATCTGCTAGACTGTATATACGACCGAATCAATACCCAATTCGGTTCCGGTCAGAGCACAAATCCCAATCTGCTAGACTGTAATCGAGGCATTCAAGATGACAAAAGAGGTTCCGGTCAGAGCACAAATCCCAATCTGCTAGACTGTAGCAAGAATGCTATCGCTCTTTCTACGGGTTCCGGTCAGAGCACAAATCCCAATCTGCTAGACTGTTTGCGAATGCGCAGGCTTTGCCCATTAGGTTCCGGTCAGAGCACAAATCCCAATCTGCTAGACTTGCAATGTACATACTCCGAAGTGCTTACAGGTTCCGGTCAGAGCACAAATCCCAATCTGCTAGACTTCATTCCTGATATGGGCGAAGATGGTTCAAGTTCCGGTCAGAGCACAAATCCCAATCTGCTAGACTGTGGAGGTTAGGGGCGACCAGAGCGCGGTTGTTCCGGTCAGAGCACAAATCCCAATCTGCTAGACTTACTCGGCCACCAACCCGTTCGGAAGTGTGGTTCCGGTCAGAGCACAAATCCCAATCTGCTAGACTTTCTTACATCGGCAGTCAAGCAGCGCAAAAGTTCCGGTCAGAGCACAAATCCCAATCTGCTAGACTTGGCTGTGGGCTAATGCGCGATGGATGAAAGTTCCGGTCAGAGCACAAATCCCAATCTGCTAGACTATCAGATGAGCAAGTACGCGATCGATCGTTGTTCCGGTCAGAGCACAAATCCCAATCTGCTAGACTGGCTGTTCATCCTCTGCTTGTTGCAGTTGAGTTCCGGTCAGAGCACAAATCCCAATCTGCTAGACTTGCGACTGCTTGGAATGCGCTGGACTTCGCGTTCCGGTCAGAGCACAAATCCCAATCTGCTAGACTAGCACGGGATAAATTTAGCGGGATTTGTAGGTTCCGGTCAGAGCACAAATCCCAATCTGCTAGACTAACAGCGTTGTCGATGCACCATGCGTTACAGTTCCGGTCAGAGCACAAATCCCAATCTGCTAGACTCGGTCCGCAGGGCGATAGCCTTATCCTTGAGTTCCGGTCAGAGCACAAATCCCAATCTGCTAGACTGTATCGGGCTTATTCGAAAGACGCCGACTAGTTCCGGTCAGAGCACAAATCCCAATCTGCTAGACTTACACGCGCCTTGCTGAAAAGCAGCAAACAGTTCCGGTCAGAGCACAAATCCCAATCTGCTAGACTTTAGGTCATCAAGCCCACATCCACATCCATGTTCCGGTCAGAGCACAAATCCCAATCTGCTAGACTCGCAATGGAAAAACCACCTGATTTCTCAAGTGGTTTTTGTGTTCTTGCAGTCTGAAAAATGCGCGCTTCATTCAGAATAATGAGAATTGATCGGGAGATTTCATGGCGGGTTGTTTGGTTTTTCCTTGAAAGGTGATGATGCGTTCATACTGCTTATCAGTGAATTGCAGTATGTTCACTTTCCCTCCGACAGGCAATGTTTTTTCGACCTGCGTGCAATAGGTGTCCACTTGGCTCTGGCTGGTGCAGAAACGCATATACACGGAGAACTGCGACATCTCGAATCCCATGTCCAGAAGTGAATTTCTAAAATCCGTTGCGGCCTTGCGTTCCGCTTTTTCGACCACGGGCAAATCGAACATCACTACAATCCACATAAGCCTGTATCCAGAAAGCATGTTGGCTAGTCGTCTTCGAACGAAGCCGCAAGGTTGAGGGGGAGGCCCGGTAGCGGAAGGTCGAGTTTGTCGCGCTCCCCCATAAAGACTTGCGCAAGTGAAACAGCCAGTTTTTGCGCGCACACCATGACTGGCGTTGCACCTGCGCTTGTTTGCATGTCGTCGTATAACGTTCTGACCACTGCACGTTTGCTTTCAGGGGTGATCGTCGTTTCACCTTGCTTGCTGAGTTGCCACACCTTCAGATCGATCATGGGGCGAAAGGGCTCCATCAAGTCGTCTACCAGTCGCATGGCATTACCTTCATTGCTGTGATGCAAGCCTATGGTGGGGTGTAAGCCCGCCGCAATGACAGCGCGCGCCGTTGCTGCACGCAGCACGGTATAGCCATAGTTGAGCATGGCATTGATGCCGCCACCTTGCTGGTCGCGCCGGAAGTCTTCGCCGAAGAGTAATCCCCAGTACCGTCTTGCACCCTGTGCCTCGAAATTTTCTGGGTCGCCGGAGCGCACCTTTTTAACCAATGCTTGTAACGGTATGAATGGCGCGCCTGCAGCTTCGAGCGCGGCCGCCTGTTGCTGGAGTTTAGATTTGACGATGTCCGCCCACATACGTTTTATCAAGGGCTGTGTGGCGGCAATCTGGGCGTCGAAGCGCTTGGCTTGCTGGTAGTTGCCGTCTAGGGTCATCACCATGCCGACGGCATTGTGGTTGGCCGCGCAGAGCACGAAAGGAGCGCAACGTTCTGCGAGCGCAACTAGAAGGTTGTTGGTGTAGCTCAGACCATGCGCATTGGCGATGACAGCGGCGATGTCATCCAGCGGTATCTGCCCAAGCTCCTTGCGATCGCCTTCCGTATCCTGCACCACGAGAAAGCCGCGCGACAGGAAGAGATGTCTCTTGTCGTCTGCAACCTCGATGATGCGGCCTATCATTGATTACACCTTGAAGCCTGGATCGTGAAGCTCGCCGATGGGGGTTATAGTTATTTGGCGGGCGCATAATTTTTGTAGAACGCTTGCAGTTTTAATTATGTAGCTAAACTGATCTCCTTTGTCTCGATCACGTGCGTCAACGTTTGCCTCACTTACAGGTGCAAAGGCAATTCGGGTGTCAGTTCTAACCCAGCAAACTCGCGAAGTAATAATTTCATTGTCTAGTTGGAGTTTGACGCAATCATTCTTCATGAGCCGCATTGCTAATGGTTTTCCGGAAACGCTTAACGAGGGGTGCCGCAACCGCTCTATGCCATGCTGTCTCACCAGCTGGTAAGCATCAAAGGTGGATATCACTTCCCCTTCCCATTTACCTTTTTCATTTCTAACTATCTCGATGCAATAGTTGCTGTCGCCCTTGTAGCCTTTGTAGGGCTTTGGTTCGCCCGTTGGAAGGACGCCGTGCCGTTCAATGGCCTTCGCATCGCTGATCTTAATGACCTTTAGGCTTTCTTCTGTGCGCTCGCGTTTTCCGTCCACCATTTTGTGGAAGCTGACCTTGCCTCCATCGCGAAGGCCATAGGCTGTGTCGTTGTGCATCGCGCCCTCATGGCTGTGATCCGGCTTGTGGCTGACCAAGATATTTCCAACAGCCCGTTGCACATGCTCGCGGTAGTTCTCCCACGGCAGTGGCATGCTCTCAACCAGTCTGTTCAGTTGCTTCTCGCGTGCGCTGGCGCTGGCTTTGGCGAAGCGTTGTAGCAAACCTTGATCGGTTACGGCGATGACGCAGGCATCCACGGCATGATGGCGGTGATCATTGCGGTTCTTTTCGCCATTCAGTCCCAGCACGTCATTCAGGCCGAACTTCCCGCGCAGCATGGCGGTCATGCGACCGGGGATGACGCGCGTGGCTTGCGGGCAGATCAGGGTCAGGTATTCGCGTGCTACCTTGCTCAAGTGGCGGGTATCGTTCAATGCACGCGGTAGGAAGCCCGCATCGTCTTTCAGCCAGCGCTTGTATCCATCCTCGGCGAAGCGATAGCGCTTCTCCTTCTTCATGTTTCCTGCCCTTGCGAGGATGTCATCAAACTTCCAGCCTTGCGCTTCAAAATCCTGTTTTGCTTCCCATGGTGTGCGGTTGCCTTTGATTCGATTGGCTTGGCGCATGGAGACGGTCTTGTTATTAAGGCTGTCGTCCAAAGTTTGAGAGAAGGGAAGGATGTGTTCGATCTCAACCTCTGAGCTGAGTAGCATGGAAGCGCTGATCGGGACGCCAGAATACGGACACTTTCTATCGGCCACGTCATGGCTGAGTTCTTCCCACAAGATCATTTTTTCAATATCGTCCCGGCTGACTTGCTCCTCGCTGATTTTAAGAATGCCTGCTATGTTGCTGCGCAGTCGTTTGTTGCGATCTTGATTCTCTGCCTGTCGCTTGCTCTCTTCCTTGCGTTGCTCATGGTTCTGTTTCAGTTCGCGGGCAACTTCTACGATTACTTCGCTTGGGTGGCCGTAACGCTGGATAAGTGCATTCACAACCAGTCGCACCTGATTCAAACCGATATGGACAGTCGGGTTGGTGATCTTCCCGTATCGCTTCTCCGGAGTGTCTTCCGGCTTGCCACTGCCGAATCCGACGTGGCGTTGCAGGTATTCGCCGTAGTAGGGCAGCTTGTCGTGGATGTGGAATGCCTTTATCTCGCCAGTGTCTAGGTCAATTCTCTCTGTTTTGAAGGTGATGCTAGGGATCTCGGTATCGGAGCCAAGTTTGCTGTGATGTTCGAAACCGGCGGCTTTGACGGCTTTGTCATAGGTCACAACGTCGCGGCGCAGCTCCGGCAGGATGCGAGCCAGAGCCTGGGCGCTCAGACTGCCATAGCCTTCCGGCAGGCCAGCGTTGGCAATGGCCTCGGCAGTCTTTTCATCAACTCCCGTTTCATTTTGCAGCCAGCGAACAAGTGTCTCTTCGCTTTCCTCCGTGAGCAGTTTCATCACGATGGCATCCTGCTTGGTTTCATCGAACTTGAACCAGTCCGGGCCGAACAAATCCTTTTTCCCCAAGATGGCGCTGGTGGTGTTTCCTTTGAGTTCCTGCCGCTTCGGGTCTTCGAAGTTGAACTGAACTGCACCGCTCAAGCCAAGCAATTTCTTGATTCTTGTGAAGGAGCATTTGTTGTTCTCTTCCAGTGCAAAAATCAGCGTGTCGCGTTGTTCCAGCGTCAGAGGTTCCTCCTTTAATCCATCGCGCAGGATGCGCAGGTTGTTCACTTCCTGATACATGCGGAATCGCTGTGTGCTGGGCAGTGCCAGCGGGGCGCGCTCTTCTTCCGGCAGGAAGGTGCAGCGGCCTGGCTTGACGGGCTTGAGGGGGCGCTGGTGCAGCAGGATGTCTTTTAATTCAGCACGGGCGGTCTCATTGAATCGTGCGGGGTCAAGCTCGGCCTGTTTACTCCAGAGTTCATCGAACTCATGTTCGATCATGGCGCGGTCGATATAGAGATCGTAGTACTTGTCGATTTTGGATTTGCCATCCTCCTTGATGTGCTTCTCCTGTCTGTAGCGCGCCCGTACTGTTTGGCCGGAATTGTCACGCTTGTTCAGCCATTCGCCTACGGTGCGGCAGTTTTCCCCCTGTAGGCTTTCGCGAAGCTTCTGGATCGCTGTTTTCAGTGCGCCGCTGTCGTTCTCTTTCTTGTCTGTTTTGCGGTTGCTCTTGAAGCCTCGCCGCTGGTTGATATGGAACAGGGCGCGGGCGAATTCTGCGGGCGTCAGCGCTTTGTCCAGACCTTTTGCGCGCAGCGCGTAGGGATTCAATGTTTCCAGTGCTTTTCGTTCGGCTGCAGTGGCTGGAAAAAAACCATGCTTGATGAGCGCATCCATCATGCGCTGTTTGCGCTTCAGCAGACGATCGCGACGGCGGCGCATGGCGCGTGCAGCTCGGCGCGTGACTGCCAGCGATGAACCATCCTTTGGGTTACGGCCATCAGAAAAGATTCGGGCGCCTGCCTTGATGACTGCGCAGGGTTGATTTTCCTTATCGAGACGAACCATTGCCCAGCCGAGTGAGGTTGAGCCCAAGTCGAGTGCAAGCCGATAACGCATTTTTCCGAACATATTCTTCTTTCCGTAGTTTTTTGCTATTGACCAAACATGGTTTGCCAACTTACGATGCACCCAACAAGTAGATTGGGATTTGTGCTTTGAACGCTAACAAGCATCAGATGCACCAAATGCGGGGCCGCTATATGCGGCCCCTTTTACTTGGCTGTAACTATGATGGTGCGGTGGTCAGGCGAATCATTGAATCCCCTTTTCGAATACACAAGCAAATAGACAACGCACGCATGTTTACGTGCTTTCTTTCTTACTATCCTCGTGCTTCCGTATGGAAGGGGCGGCCTGTTATGTGCGCAGTGCGCAGGTTATGGTGGCGGCTTGCGGCTGATTGTAACCCAGTGGCGAGGGCGGATAAACTGTGGGCTCGCCTGCCTGATGGACTGATCAGTTGAAGCCTAGGCTAGACAGACATTCTGTGTATTGCTGGTAGGAAATTGAAAGGCAGCACTTGATGGATTGAAGACCGCCCGTCGGCGGTCTTCAATGTTCGGCTATGCGCGCTTGAGTTCAAGAACCACACCCTGTGGCTTGCTGGACTCCGCTAGATGCTCGAGTCGGTCAGCATACCATTGCATCATTTCTGTCCTTTCCTCCAGAAACTCATAGCGGTTGTATGCATCTCGAACTGCATTTTCACTGCGTGGGGAGTGTGCAAGTTGCCGTTCGATTGCATCCTTGTTCCATTTATTCTGACGGTCGCCGGCATTGAGAACCCTTGAGGCAACAGTACGGAAGCCATGTACTGTTTGTCGTCCTTTGTATCCCATCCTGTGAAGAGCTTGATTCATAGTGTTTTCGCTCATCACTAACTTTGATCCCGCCCGCATCGGAAATACCAATAAGGTAGACAGGTTACCAACGCGATCTTGGCCGATTACATCGAGCGACGCACGCAGTTCTTCCACCACCCGGTATCCACCTATCTGTTCGTCACGCGCCGAGGCAATCGGCTCGACAGCGGCCATGTCCATCGAACCTTCTACACGCTGTCACGCAGCACGGGCCTGCGCGCGGTCGGTGCGAGCAAGGGGCCGCGGTTGCATGACTTCAGGCATCGCTTCGCCGTTCAGACGTTGATACGCTGGTACCAGACGGACAAGGAACCAGGGCGCGAGATGCCGCTGCTGTCGACCTACCTCGGACACGTCTGCGTATCCGGCACCTACTGGTATCTGAGTGGAAACCCCGAGCTGATGACCGAAGCGATGACCTGTCTGGAGCGGCGCTGGGGAGAGTCGTCATGAGCGGCCAGGCCAACTTTGGTGTTCTTCTGGAGCGATTCTTCACCCAGCGCCTGATGCAGCAGCGCCGGGCCAGTGCGCACACGATTGCCTCGTACCGCGACACCTTCAAGATGCTGCTGCAATTCGTGCAGAAGCGCCTGCGCAAGGCGCCCTCGGCACTGGCGCTGGAGGACATTGACGCACCACTGGTTATGGCCTTCCTTGACGAGATGGAACGGGCACGCGGCATCACTGCACGCACGCGCAACCTGCGGTTGACGGCTGTGCACTCGTTCTTCCGCTTTGCGGCCTTCGAGGCGCCGACGCACTCGGCGCAGATCCAGCGCGTTCTGGCGATTCCGGCCAAGCGGTTCACGCGCGCGCAGGTGCCATTCCTCAGCCGACAAGAGGTCGACGCGCTGTTGGCCGCGCCGGATCAGCGAAGCTGGTCGGGGCGTCGTGATCACGCATTGCTGCTGCTGGCTGTGCAGACCGGGTTGAGGCTGTCGGAGCTGACAAGCCTACAGCATGAGGATCTGCACGTTGGCGTTGGTGCCAACGTTCGGGTCATCGGCAAGGGACGCAAGGAGCGGTGTACGCCACTGAGCAAGAATACGCGCGCTGTACTGGCCGCGTGGGCACGAGAGCCTCCGTTGGCCGAGGGCCAGCCGCTATTCCCTAACGCACGCGGTAGCAAACTGAGTTCTCATGGCGTGCACTACCTGCTCAACAAGCATGTCAGAACGGCCAGTTTGAAGTGCTCGTCACTGAAGAGCAAACGTGTGAGCCCTCACGTGCTCCGTCACACGACTGCAATGGACTTGCTCCAAGAGGGCGTTGAGCAATCGACGATCGCGCTATGGCTCGGACATGAGTCGATTGAGACGACGCAGATCTATCTGGATGCCGATTTGGCGATGAAGCAGGCCGTTCTCGACAAGACGAAACCACCAGAGGGCAAACCCGGCCGGTACCGACCCGATGATCCTCTACTTGCGTTCCTCAAGGGCTTGTAGCGCATCAAACTATGTCCCGCGAAGTGCATGTCTATGCCCGGCTATCAGCGTTTGCATGGGCTGCGGGACATAGTCCGGCGCGGGAGATAGTCCAACTTCGAGTGCCCCAGCAACAGTTGAACTGCACGCAAGTTTTTTGTTTTCTTGTAAATCAGTGTTGCTTTGGTTCGGCGCATCGTATGTGTGCCATAGACGGTGGTATCAAGACCAATTTCTGCGATCCATCGATGAACGATCCTAGCGTATTGCCGAGTTGAACATGCGGTGAGTTTTTCAGGCGACTTGTGAACAAAAACTATTCCGACTTCAGATTGGCCTTGGTTATCCAAGCGGAAACCGCATTCCTTGTATCTTCGGTCAGCTTAAACTGCACTGGCCTTTGCGTCTTTTGTTGGATAACCATTGCGCGAGTCAGCATTTGGTTGCCGTTAGCAACGTCCAAATCGAGCCACTTCTTGATGATGGCGACTAGTACGTAAACACAGCGATCCAATGCTATCCTTTACCGGTATTGAATATTCTTACGGGGTTCCAATGTCAAATTCCAGCACATTACATGACGTTCAGACGTTTATTTCTTCCCAGAATGCCGCCCCCCTGAAAGAAGGGGAACTCCAGAAACTTGAGGACTATACGAGAGAAACACTTGTTTGCGCCAACTCCGCGCTAGGGATGATTTTCGTCCGATTCAAGAAGATTTTGCAAGAATCCAAATTCTCGGATGGGGTGAAAAAACTCTTTGCTTCAGATGTCTCTTGGGATGAGGGGGGCAAATTCGTGGCGTTCAAGGCCGACTTCAAGGCATTTGACGATCTCTCCAACTACTATGGGAATCAATACCGTGGTTCATTTGTTCTAATTTATCTGTTGGGTGCGTTAGCGGTCTTGGCGGCCTTGGTTCCTGTGGGATTCGCGTTTGAGGAGCATTTTGGTCATGATGCCCATCATCTGGGAACCTTATTTACTGTAATTGAACTGTTTTTGATCCTGACCATTTTGCTGGTAAACCGGGTTGGAACTAATCCACATGGGGGGCATTCCAAAACTTCAATCCTTGGGTTCAGACTTAATCGTCGCTGGCATGAAAGATGGATTGAATATCGGATTCTTGCTGAACGCTTTCGCTATATGGAAATCCTTTATCCGATCGGCATCAATCCACTGAAGGATGGGGCTGCCAAGAAATCAGATCTAGGTGAATGGATCAATGCATATTTTGCAATGAGACTTACTCAGGTTCAATCGGAACTGACGATTGATCGCTCGGCGTACAAAGTGCGGCTCAAGCAGGTCATGCAGGAGCAAGCCACATACCACAAGGAAAACGCACATCGGTGTGAACATATTTATCACCGTTTACATACGGTTGCGAACTGGCTGTTCTATGGAACTCTAATCGCTTGCGCCTCCCATTTCATTTGGCATAACCCCATCCTGACGTTGGCGGCGGGATTCTTCCCCGCTCTAGCTGCTGCCATGCACGGGATTCTGGCTAATGGTGAATTCAGCAAAGCGGCAGATATTTCGGAGCGTATGCACGAGGCAATCGAAGAATTGATTAAGCGTCTTGATGAGTCATCGGGCGAGGATGAGATAAAGAATATTGCCGTTAAATTTCATAATATAGTGCTTGGTGAGGCATTGAGCTGGCGTGCGATGTTCAAAGACAAAAATGTACCCTTGGCTTGAGGTTCATTTTCACAGGCTCAGCGGCTTTAAAGAAGTAACCTATTGATAGTTTAGATTTGTTGCAAATAAATTGCATCGCTGCTAGTCTGACCACAGACTTAATTACAGTCTTGATTTTGCAACATACCCATTAAAAGAATCCCCGCGCATGATGTTGCAGCAGTGGATCAAAGCGGGAATCCCTAGGAGGGTATATGGAACTGTAGCTTAGGCTGCAGTGATTATTATCATCTTGGGCAATCTTTGAATTTGCATAACAATAACAATAATTCCCGCGCTCGAGAAATCCGCGTTTTCTTGTCCTCCACGTTCCGCGATATGGACGCGGAACGGACGCATCTCATCAAGCAAGTCTTTCCCAAGGTAAGAGCTGCATGTCAGGCAAGGCAAGTCGGCTTCACCGAGATCGACCTGCGCTGGGGGGTGTCCGAAGAAGAAGCCAAGAACGGCGCGACTGTTGAGATTTGCCTCAAAGAGATTGATCGCTGCCGCGACTTCCCGCCGTTCTTTATTGGCTTCCTTGGCGAACGCTATGGCTGGATCCCCCGGCATGAAGAGCTCCAGAGCTACTGGGGTAAACAGGCCGACACAAAATACGAACATCAGATACTCGAAGCGGTGAAACAACGCATCAGCGTCACCGAACTGGAAATGCAACTCGCCGTGCTGCAACATGGCGCAGCAGACAAACTCCACGGCCACGCATTGTTTCTGCTGCGCGATGCCCAGCTCACCGACACCCTCTACACTGAACAAACCGGCAAGGCCCCCGACCACCAGGACACCGCCTTCTACGACGCAGGGCAGGGCAAACTCGCTGCACTCAAAGACCGCATACGCCAAAGTAGTTACCTCGGCGTAGATAGCTACACCAGTGTCGAACAGTTCGGTGAAGCGATCGAGCACTACCTACTGGCGCAACTGGACAAACACTTCCCTTCAGACCAGATACCTAGCGCCTTCGAAAAGAGCAATGCAGCCCATGCCGCCTTTCGCTATCACCGGCTCACCACATTCCTCCCGCGAGAGGATGTCAGAGAGTCAGTCATCGACGCCATCAATAAACGTACAGAGCTTCCCGCACTCGGCAGCATACTGGTTGCAGGACCGTCAGGGCAGGGGAAAAGCGCCTTCATGGCCGACCTTGCCAGTTACATCGAATCGCATCACCCCGAATACAAGGTCATCGACCACTACATCGGAGCCGATGACAGAAACAGCCTAGATAGCTGGTTATACCGCATCCTGCAGGCCCTGCACCCCATCATCAAGGACATCAGCGGTGAGATACCGGAAAGTCATAGAGACCGGATCAAAGCACTCAACACATGGCTTGCCATGGCTGCCACCCGCCAGAAGGTCAGATACGTCCTCATCCTGGACGCGCTCGACCAGCTCTCCGATGGCGGCAAAGACTTAAGCCTGTTAAAGCAAGAGATCATCGGAGGAAACGCCACCGTCATCACCAGTGCCGCCGATGACACCCCCGCCCGTGAAGCGGCGAAGGAGATTGAAACCATCCTCCTGCCCCCACTCCCGACAGACCTTAAAGCAAAACTCATCCAAGCCACCCTAGACAAATACCGCAAGAAACTGCCAGAAGACTTGGCATCAAAACTCGCTAACTCACCCCAGGCCGGCAGTCCGCTGTATCTGACATTGGCCATTGAAGAACTCAGGCTCGATGCACGGCACGAAACCCTCGTACCGATGATGAGCGACATCCTCAAACAACCTGATGCGCAGAGTCTCTTCCTGCAACACTTCTTGCTGGATGAAGACAACGGCCGTCCCGAACTTCGCACCTTGGCTGCTGTCTTCATGGCACTGCTGGGAGCATCAAGGGCAGGGCTATCCGAGATTGAACTGGCAGACCTGCTGGCACAACCCGACGACCCGATAGCGGAAGACACCGGTAAGCCGAGGATGCCGCAGATATACCTCTCGAAACTGCTCAACAACTTCGCTCCCTTCCTGCTCAACAAGGGAGGAAATCGTGCTCCTATGCACCGCATCTTTGGAGAGGCGGCTCTTCTGCACGAGGGTAAGGAAATTGTCCGACAACACCTATACGACCACTTTAGTCCCGGCTATGGCCATAGCTTTGACGATACATCGTTTGATGCAAGACATGCTGCCGAAGCGCTGTATCAGGTTCTGCATCTTTCGGGATCAGCCCCAACCATGCTGAAAACAGACTTGGCACGACTGTATATTCCTGTACGGTTGCTCGAAGTTGGCGAAGGCAATCTCCTGTTTAATGCACTGTCATCTTTTTCTTTCGAGGAGAAGATTGCGCTTGGTGAAAACTGGGCTAAACAAATAGATTTTCCTGATGAGACTGCACTGGAGGCTTATGGATGGGGGCTCGGGAGCTTTGTGAATTGGCTCCGAGACCGAGTTGGTCATGCCATTGCGGCGAAACTAATTCAAGAACCACTATTGGAAGCGCGGTGCCGTATTTTTGGGGGAATGCATGCAGATACTCTGATCGCAATGAATGATCTTGCTGTTATTCTTTTCGACTTAGGGGACATCATCGGTTCCCGAGAAAAGTACGAACAGGTTTTATATGCGCGCAGGCATATTCTGGGGAATTCGCACCAAGACACGTTCGCTGCAATGAGTAATCTTGCGATCACTCTCCAAGCTCAAGGTGATCTAGTCGGGGCACGAACGATGCAAGAGCAAGTTCTGGCTGACTACCGACGCACTTTAGGGGAAGAGCATCCGGATACATTGCTGGCAATGAACAACCTTGCTATGAATCTCTTTGCGCAGGGTGAGCGAGTCGGCGCACGAGCGCTTTTTGAAAAAGTATTAACTTTTTATCGGAACGCGTTTAGTGATGAACATCGGCACTCACTTTTGGCTAAGGGTAATCTCGCTGTTTCTTACAGATATTTAGGAGACTATGCAGGAGCTATTGCCTTGGATAAGCAGGTGCTATCTGATCGGCAGCGCATTTTAGGCATGGAGCATCCAGATACACTTAGTGCAATGAGCAGTTTGGCTTCTACCCTCTATGAGCAAGACAACTTATCCGAAGCAATGGAGATTCAGAAACAAGTCTTGAAGGCAAGTCTTCGCGTCCTAGGAGAGGAACATTCCGACACGCTAACTGCAAGGAATAATCTTGCGCTTACTTTGCATAGACTTGGGAAGCTTACTGAAGCTCAAGAGCAGTTTAAGCTAACCGTATCGGCATATAAAAAACATCTAGGGGTAGATCATCCAGATACGCTTGCCGTCATGGGTAACCAATCTCTTAATTTAGCAGCCCAAGGTTCTTTTGCTGATGCAAGGGAGATAAGGGAAAAGGTTTTGGCTTCTTCCCTCAGCATATTGGGTGAGGAACACCCGGATACCCTCATATCGATGGACAATCTTGCCGCAATTTTGTATTCCCAAGGTGATCTCACTGGAGCGAGAGATATGCAGAGGCAGGTTATGGTCTCCGCCCAGCGAATTCTAGGAAATAGTCACCCGACCACGTTGAAGGTGATGGAGAATTTATCAGTCACTTTTAAGGCACTGGGTGAATCATCGGCTGCCTTCAACTTGAGATTGCAGGTGGCTAAATTAAGAAGTGCCACGAAGTAATTTATTCAACTCGAAAGGAGAAAGCAGCATGAGCGACTGGAGACTGACTGAAGTAGTAGCTAAGTGGTTTGAAGAGAAGGAGTGGGAAGATCGCCCGGAGATCAACGAGGAAGAGCAAACCAGCTCGACAGACTTTGGCCTTCAGTTGAGCGAAGATTTTTCCGTGAGGTGTTACTTTGATACGGATGAAAAGCGATCTTTCTTTAAGATGTATATCTACTTCTTAGATGCCAAAGTTCCGGCAGCCAAGATGCCTGAGGTACTGAAGTGGATCAATGCCGTCAACTACAACAATCCAGTTGGCTGCTTCCATCTGATCGAAAGCGAACGCCATATCCGCCTGTATCACGGCATGGATTTCGAGGACGCCAGCTTCGAAACACAGCACATCTCCAACATTTACAAGATGATGTCCGACATCATGGAATACCGCTTGCCCCAGTTCATGGCGATCTGCTTCGGCGGGAAAACGGCGGAAGAGGCCCTGGAGATCAAGCCGGAGTGATGCGGTGGGTTTCAGTTTTGCTGAAAAAAAGGGAGATACGATGAGTGACAAGCAACTCGAAACGGGGGCAGCGACAATGGATTCCTGCTGGCCGTGGGACCGTCTGCCGGGCACCACCGCACTGCGCGGCTGGGCGGAAGAGATCGGACGAAATGTCCGTGAGGGACGGGGCGTCGACCATTGGAGGCTTACCGGCAAGGCCGTGGTCATCGTCAATGACGATATGAACTATGTCCGGGAAGTGATGCGGACGGTGGCGAAGACCGCAGGCATCCAGCTTTCTGTAATCCCGGCTTCCGAAGTGCTAGATCTTCCCAAGCCATCAGGGTTGAGGTCACTGGCTCCGGTGCTGGTGTATCTTGAATCTGAGCGCTGGATGCAGTCCGAGCCGAATGAGGACGAAGATCCGGAATACACCTCCCGGGTCCGTCAGTTCCAAGCCGATCTGTCGGCATGGCTACGTGACTTCAATCCGGGGCACCCCGTGTTGTTTGCGGTTGCCGCTTGCAAGCTGGAAGATTTGGCGGCCCCTCTGCGACGCGTGGGGGGATTCGACCGGTTCTTTGCGCTTCCCGCCCAGTCGCTGGAATTCCTGGGCGAGCAATTCCTGGGCGAAGTGGGGCATGGACACTGTGGGACCAGCCTGATGGACTCTGCTGCCAAGACCGGCAAATTGCTGAAAAGCAACTTTGCGGAGCCTGAGCAGCAGGCTTTGGCAGTGCTCGCGTTGCAACGTTTGGCGGTGCGCGAGGATCGTCTGCTTGAATTCACAGACCTCGTGCATCTGTCCAGCCATGATCTTCTGGAAGAGGATGATGACAAACGCCGCAAACAGGAGGAAAACCGGCAGATCGCCTACCACGAGGCTGGGCATGCCGTGCTCTCGATTTTGGAGTCGGACGGCGGGAATATCCCGGATTACACCTCCATCGTTCCTGGTGCGAGTGGATTCGGTGGCATCACGGTCGAATCCTATGGCTATCACCTTAACAAGGGGGAGGCATTGAGTAGCTATGACGACTTCTGTCGCCAAATCCGCATCAGCCTTGGTGGGCGAGCAGCCGAAGAGATCGCCTATGGTGCTGGGCAAGTGGGAAATGGTGCGAGCGGGGATCTGAGCAGTGCGAGCAGCATGGCTTGGGATGCTTTTGCCCGATGGGGATTCGCGCCCTCGCAGGAGCGACCGGGGCAATCTGGAAGCAATCTACAGGTGATCCTTGGTAAGCCTTATGAGGCAGAGTATCTGCGCATCACGGCGCTGGTGAGGCAATTTCTGGAAGAGGAGTACCGGGCTGTGACAGAGTTGCTGCAGCAACATCGCCCCTTGCTTGATCTGGTCACCGAACGCCTGTTGTGGGATCCGGTGGTGGATCAAGCCGAAATGGCCGAGATGTATCAAAAATATCTAGAAGAACGGTCGGCATGACGATCCGCATAAGTCCATTGAGCGAGGCTGGCGGAGTGCGCTGGTTCGATAAAACGGCCGGTATCTAGGTCGAATCTTCAGCGAAATTGCTTCTTTACTTTTGCATTCAAGGAAAGTTTGATCATGGAAAATGCCATCAACGACGTGATGTCTGTGAAAGGTAACTAAGCGATTCCCATCTTGAAAACGAAGCAGGGGTTCATGTTGACTAAAACTGACTACATCATCAGGCAGCTCGCCAGGGCGGAGAAGAAGAAATATGAGAACTATGTGGTCACGAGGATTTGGCATTTACTGGATAACCAGAATGTCAAAATCGTGACCCAGCAGTACGTCTCTCGTCCGGAAGGTCGGGCGATGACTGACTTGTTTTTTCCTCAACTCGGCATGCACATCGAAGTGGATGAAAAACAGCACTTCAATTCGCTTGGGGAGCGTGTTGCGCATGACAATGTTCGTGAGGCGGATATCATCAATGCCACCAATCACGAAATTTTGCGCGTGAAGGTTGCAGAGGAGAGTATCGATGCCATCAATCGCCAGGTCGATGAGGTGTTGATGCGCATACGCGAAAAGATTAAGAGCGTGCAGCCGGTCTGGGACTTTGATGCCGACTTTAATCCAGCCACCTACATTGCCAAAGGTAAAATTGCCGTTGATGAAAACGTGGCATTCAGAACCGTGGTTGATACCTTGTGTTGTTTTGGACGACCGCCGAAATCGATACAACGGGGATTTGTCAAACATCCCAAAGAAGATCGGATGATCTGGTTCCCAAGGTTATTCCTCAATAAAGACTGGGACAATCGCCTCTCCTATGATGAAGAGGAAATCTCGGAAAGAAAACTCAGTGGACATGATGAGTTTTTCAAAGAAAAAATATCAGACGCAAAACATCAAAAAGAGAGATTGGTTTTTGCAAGGGTGAAAAGCAATCTGGGTGATGTCATGTACCGATTCAAGGGTGTTTACAAACTTGATGTTCTTCTTTCACTAGCAAGAAACGAGTCGGTCTACAAACGAGTGGCCAAGGAAGTGACAACCTATGCCACATCAACCTAAAGAATGACAGTTGGCCATTTATTTTTCTAAAAGGGTTCATCGATGAGCCATAGCGAACGTGAAATTCGAGTATTTCTGTCCTCTACCTTCCGCGACATGGACGCGGAACGGACGCATCTCATCAAGCAAGTCTTTCCCAAGGTAAGAGCTGCATGTCAGGCAAGGCAAGTCGGCTTCACCGAGATCGACCTGCGCTGGGGGGTGTCCGAAGAAGAAGCCAAGAACGGCGCGACTGTTGAGATTTGCCTCAAAGAGATTGATCGCTGCCGCGACTTCCCGCCGTTCTTTATTGGCTTCCTTGGCGAACGCTATGGCTGGATCCCCCGGCATGAAGAGCTCCAGAGCTACTGGGGTAAACAGGCCGACACAAAATACGAACATCAGATACTCGAAGCGGTGAAACAACGCATCAGCGTCACCGAACTGGAAATGCAACTCGCCGTGCTGCAACATGGCGCAGCAGACAAACTCCACGGCCACGCATTGTTTCTGCTGCGCGATGCCCAGCTCACCGACACCCTCTACACTGAACAAACCGGCAAGGCCCCCGACCACCAGGACACCGCCTTCTACGACGCAGGGCAGGGCAAACTCGCTGCACTCAAAGACCGCATACGCCAAAGTAGTTACCTCGGCGTAGATAGCTACACCAGCGTCGAACAGTTCGGTGAAGCGATCGAACAATACCTGCTGGCACAACTGAATCACTACTTCCCTGCAGATGAGGTGCCTACACCACAGGAACGCAGCAACGCAGCGCACCAGGCATTCAGATTCCACCGGCTACAGAACTTCCTGCCACGCAAAGATGTACGAGCGCTGATGCTCCAGGCGATCAATCAGCGAATCGAATCCCCATACCTCGGCCCCATACTCGTCACCGGGCCGAGTGGACAGGGCAAGAGCGCCCTCATGGCCGATCTGGCAAGGTATCTGCAGACAGGAACACACAAGACAAACAATCCCGGCAATCGAAAAGAGACCTGGCGCGTCATCGACCACTACATCGGCGCAGACAGCGCAAACTCCGTTGATAACTGGGTTGACCGCATCCTTAATACCCTGCACCCGGACATCAAGGACATCGCCGGCGACATCCCTGAATCTCAAAAGGATAGAGTCGAAGCCTTGAGCACCTGGCTGTCCATGGCGGCCAGACGCAACAACTGCCGCTACCTGCTGATCCTTGACGCACTTGATCAACTCAGTGACGGTGGTAAGAACCTCGACATCCTGACATCCCAAACACTTGGACCTGATGGAATCCTCATCGCCAGCGCGGCAGATGACACCCCTGCGCGCAGCAGTGCTGCGAACTGGAATACCCCCATCGAAGTGCCATCGCTGACGAACGAACTCCGCACACAGATTATTCAGGACACCCTGAAGCGTTATCGCAAGGAACTTCCACCCGAACTTGCGGCAAGACTTGCCAGCGCCCCGCAAAGCGGAAGCCCACTGTTCCTGATACTGGCTTTGGAAGAACTGCGCGTGGATGCGCGGCATGAGACCTTGGCATCGACGACAGAAGCCATCCTCAAACAACCCAATGCGGAACAATTGTTCCTGAACAACTTCCTACTGGATGCGGATAACGGCAGGCCGGAGCTACCCGAGCTTGCAGCCAGCTTCATGGCACTGCTGGGCGCATCAAGGGCAGGGCTATCCGAGATTGAGCTCGCAGACCTGCTGGCACAACCAGACGACCCGATAGCGGAAGACACCGGTAAGCCGAGGATGCCGCAGATCCATCTGTCCAAGTTGCTTAACAATCTAGCCCCATTCCTGCTTAACAAGGGCGGCAATCGCGCCCCGATGCATCGTATCTTTGGTGAGGCAGCTCTCAACCACTATGGCACATGGCTGGTCAGGGAACACCTGTATGCGCACTTCAGCCTAGGCTACGGTCAAGGCTTCACCGCCTCGAGCTTCAACGCAAGGCAAGCCGCCGAAGCACTGCACCAGATCACGCAACTGGCCGCGCAGGCGAAACCAAACAGCAACCAACAAAACAGCGGCGCAACCGGTCAATACACGGAGCAATTGCAACACGACCTGGAGAAACTCAGTCTCGTTTCGAGGCTACACCAAGCCCTCGCTGCCCAGCCCGAAGATGAAGAAGTGCTATTCAATGCATTCAACCGTTTCAGTCACGAACAGAAGGCCGCCATAGCGGAACACTGGCCGACACAAATCAAGTTCGAGACCGAGGACGACCTGGATGCGTATGGGTGGACGGTGGGCGACTTTGCAAACTGGTTCCGTGAAAAGATCGGTCATGCCAAAGCGGCCAAGCCGTTGCAAGAGGCGGTGCTGGAAGCCCGCCAGCGCATCCTGGGCGGGGCGCATCCGGGTACGCTCACGGCCATGGGCAACCTCGCCCTCACGTTCCTCGCCATGGGCGACCTGCCGGGCGCGCGGGCGCTGGCAGAACAAGTGCTGGAAGCGTTCCAGCGTATCCTGGGTGAGGAGCATCCGGATACGCTCATGGCCATGAACAACCTCGCCGGCACGCTCAGCGCCATGGGCGACCTGCCGGGCGCGCGGGCGCTGCAAGAACAAGTGCTGGAAGCCCGCCAGCGCATCCTGGGTGAGGAGCATCCGGATACGCTCATGGCCATGAACAACCTCGCCGGCACGCTCAGCGCCATGGGCGACCTGCCGGGCGCGCGGGCGCTGCAAGAACAAGTGCTGGAAGCGTTCCAGCGCATCCTGGGTGAGGTGCATCCGTATACGCTCACGGCCATGGATAACCTCGCCGGCACGCTCCGCGCCATGGGCGACCTGCCGGGCGCGCGGGCGCTGGCAGAACAAGTGCTGGAAGCCAGCCAGCGCATCCTGGGTGAAGAGCATCCGGATACGCTCACGGCCATGGGCAACCTCGCCCTCACGTTCCTCGCCATGGGCGACCTGCCGGGCGCGCGGGCGCTGGCAGAACAAGTGTTGGAAGCGTTCCAGCGTATCCTGGGTGAGGAGCATCCGGATACGCTCACGGCCATGAGCAATCTCGCCGGCACGCTCAGCGCCATGGGCGACCTGCCGGGCGCGCGGGCGCTGGAAGAAAAAGTGCTGGCAGCCCGCCAGCGCATCCTGGGCGAGGAACATCCGAATACGCTCAAGGCCATGAACAACCTCGCCGTCACGCTCTACAACCTTGGCGACCTGCCGGGCGCGCGGGCGCTGGAAGAAAAAGTGCTGGCAGCCCGCCAGCGCATCTTCGGCGAAGAGCATCCGGATACGCTCACGGCCATAAGCAATCTCGCCGGCACGCTCAGCGCCATGGGCGACCTGCCGGGCGCGCGGGCGCTGGAAGAAAAAGTGCTGGAAGCCCGCCAGCGCATCTTGGGGGAGGAGCATCCGGACACCTTGAACACGATGGATCGCTTGGCTGTGTACCTAGAGCAAGTAGGGGATATTGATGAGCTAGTCAAGATTAGAACTAGGCAAATATTGATTCTCGAAAATACCGTAGGAA
>Ga0210044_10004265_pt1 | contig 19991 bp, 17 predicted proteins | sample CryGey13umfilter_2_FD_183959 | JGI IMG/M metagenome (GOLD analysis project Ga0210044, IMG submission 183959) | Groundwater microbial communities from aquifer in Utah, USA - Crystal Geyser 4/9/14 3 um filter (SPAdes) (version 2) | ecosystem: Environmental > Aquatic > Deep subsurface >... | reverse complement strand
AAATGGCTCGGCATTATGTTTCGTAACTAATGAGTTTTGATACTAGTAACTATCCAGCTTGTGTCGGCAGTCAAGCATTCCCGGCCTGAAAATACTTTTCGCTCATGCGGGGGCGGGCGTCCTGCCCGCCTCCGAGGCGTCCGCGACCTCCCGCGCATCCTGCGCCCGGTCGCGGACGAATCCGCGAAAAGCATTTCCAGGCCGGGAACTCACCTGGGTTGCGGTTCCACTGGATAGCTACAACAGCTACAGACTATTCACCTTCGAGTTCTCTTTTATACCACAAGGGCATAAGTTTCGTACGAGCAGACAAGCTGCTCAACTCAGCTTTATCATCGGTAGGATAGGGGCGCGGCTTGAACAAAAAAACATGGGCTTTAAAAAGAATAATGAAACCGTTCCCAGATCTTTGTGCCGCACGGGCGAGCAACCCATGACCGGCAACCGGGCACGGATCATGGAAGACGAGCTGCTCATGGTCCGCCATTCCGGCGAGATTCCGGCGGTGGCCTTCCATGGGGCGCTCCATTTTCTCGGCGTGGATCCGGAAGGGCCGGGCCTGGTGCTCACCGCGGCGGAGCGTCTTGCCCTGGCGGGCCAGGCGCGGCAACGTTTTCGGGAGATCCTGCTCCGCGATCTGCGGCCGGATAATCGCGACCAGCCGCATTATCGGGGCCAGGCGCGCTGCGCCATGAACTGGGAGCGCTGCTCTATATTCTGCCAGCAGCAGGGGCTGGAAGTCAAGGCCCTGCGCCAGGAGGTGGCGGTGGCGCTGATCAGCTTCCTGCGCCAGGAAAGCGACGAGATCAAAGCCGGACTGCGGCCAGCCAGCCTCACCTGCACCTCGGTTACCCTGGGCCGGCTGGCCGCGCAACTGGGGTTGGCCGAGGCCGATCTGCCGGCCGGCTGGGAGACGCGCTGCGCCGACCGCGACCGGCCCGAGGGCCCCTACTTCCCCTGACGGACGCGGTTCAACAGGGCGGTGGTGGAATGCTCGCCCACCAGGGGAATCGACCGGACCTGACCGCCGGCCGCCAGCACCTCGGGGCCACCGACGATGGTTTCCACCGGCCAGTCGCCACCCTTGACCAGGAGGTCGGGCCTGATCGCCTTGATCAGCGTAAGCGGCGTCTCCTCGGCAAACAGCACCACGTAATCGACACAGCCCAGGGCGGCGAGCAGCCGGGCCCGGTCCTCTTCCCGGTTGACCGGCCGGCCCGCGCCCTTCAGGCCGCGCACCGAACTGTCGCTGTTCAGGCCGACGATCAGGCAGTCGCCCAGTTGCCGGGCCTGTTCCAGATAGGTGACATGGCCGGGGTGCAGGATATCGAAGCAGCCGTTGGTAAAGACGAGCCGCCGGCCGGTCTGGCGCAAACGCTGTGCCAGCGCAACCAGGGCCGGCAGAGTTTGGATCTTGTCCTGGTCGGCCAGCGGGTAGGGGCTAGGGGCCACGGTGTTGAAGCGGCCGCGCACCGTGGCCAGCAATGCGCCATCCAGCGGGGCGCCAGCCGTTGCCTCGGTATCACCCGCCTCAACCAGGATAACGCCGTCCGGCGCCACGATCATGGAGTGGCCACCGAAGGGGGTGTCGCCGGTTACGCCGCACCGGTTAGCGGCCAGCACAAAGAGCTGGTTTTCAATGGCCCGCGCCTGGAGGAGGGCGCGCCAGTGCGCCAGGCGCGCCGTTGGCCACTGGGCCGTCACCAGCAGGAGGCCAACGCCCGCAACGGCCTGCTGCCGCGCCAGCTCCGGGAAGCGCAGGTCGTAGCAGACCAGGCCCCCCAGCAGGCCCACTGGGGTGGCCATGGGGCGCGGGCTCATGCCGGCGGTAAAGTGGCAATCCTCGGCCATGGGCGCGAACAGGCGCTGCTTGCGATAGCGGCCGACCACGCCATCCGGGCCGGTGACGTACATGGTGTTGTGAAAGCGGGACTCACCGTTCCCCTCAACTCTTTCCATGAGCGAGCCGGCCAGAAAGACCTGGTACCGGGCGGCCAGGCTGGCCAACTGTTCCAGCAATTCCGGGGTACGGGCCGCCATGGGTTTGAGTTGTTCGTAAGCAAAGCCGGTGGCCCACAGTTCGGGCAGGGCGACCACACTCTGGGCTGGCGGGGCGAGCAGGGTAAGCAGCCGCGTCATTGCGGCCAGGTTATCGTCTACTTGGCCCTGGCGTACGTCAAACTGCAGAAAGCCCGCGAACGGGGGAATGTGGATGGCGTCGGTCATGTCAGTCTTCCTGCACACCCTGCTTGACAAGCGGGCGCTTCCTGCTATGCTGGGCGGATTGTGTGTTCAGGCTGTCAGCTTATTAGGCTGTAGCCTTTTAGGTAATAAAAGTCAACAAGCCAATCCGGCCGGGAAGACGATGGTGGCAAGGCGTGATTTGCCTGGTATCTTGCTGTTGCTAACAGGCTAAACGCCTACAGCCTGAACCCCTGAGTTTTACTATGAAAAAAACCATCCGTTTTCTACCCGACGACATCACCTGCGAGGTGGAGGAGGGCGAGAGTCTGCTGACCGCCGCCGCCAACGCCGGGGTTTATATCCATGCCTTCTGCGGCGGCGACGGGGTGTGCGGCAAGTGCAAGGTGGTTGTCGAAGCGGGCCAGGTGGCCGCGGCCAAGGCCATGCAACTGCGGCCCGAGGAGGAGGCGCAGGGTATCCGCCTGGCCTGCCAGTCCAAGGTGATGGAGGACATCACCGTCCGCATCCCCGAGGAGATCGCCGCCGATGGCCGGTCCTTGAAGCGCAAGCCCAAGACTACTCGCGCCATCTCGGCCCGTTCGCTCGATGCCCTGGTGGGCCAGTGGCAGGTGGCGCCGCCGGTGGAAAAACGCTTCCTGCAACTGCCCCCGCCCTCCGTGGACGACAATATCCCGGACCTGCAGCGGTTGCTCAAGGCCATCCGCCAGCGCTGTCATGACTGCGAGGAGCCCACCTACGACCATCCCGAGCTGCTGAAAAGCCTGCCCTTTATCTTGCGCGAGGCATCCTGGCAGGTGACGGTTATCATGTTGCGCGGCAAAAGGGCCGAGGAGCCGGACCGCATTATCGCGGTGGAGCCCGGTGACACCACCGCTCAGCTTTACGGCCTGGCTTTAGACATAGGAACCACCACGGTCTGCGGCGTGCTCCTCGACCTCAACAGCGGCACGGTCATCGGCGAGGCCTCGTCGTACAACGACCAGATTCCCTGCGGCGAGGACATCATCTCGCGGATCATCTACTCGCAGCGGCCAGGCGGGCTGGCCGACCTGCAGGGCAAGGTGGTGGCCACCGCCAACCGGGTGATCGCGGCGGTGTGCGGCCCCCGGGGCATCAACCCGCACGACATCAGCTATATCATGGCGGCCGGCAACACCACCATGTCCCATCTTCTCCTGGGCCTCGATCCAAAGTTCATCCGGGAGGCGCCCTATGTGCCGACCTGCAGCCAGTTTCCCCTGACCCGCGCCGCGGCCCTGGGCATTGCCGCCCATCCCTCGGTGCGCCTGTTCCTGTACTCCTCGGTGGCCAGCTTCGTGGGTGGCGATATCGTGGCCGGCGTCCATGCCTGCCAGATGTACAAGAGCCCGGAACTTACCCTGTTCATCGATATCGGCACCAACGGCGAGATCGTGGTCGGCAACGAGGAGTGGCTGGTCTGCGCCGCCTGTTCGGCCGGGCCGGCCTTCGAGGGCGGCGGCATCCGGCACGGCATGCGGGCCAGCCGCGGCGCCATCGAGAACTTCCACATTCATCCCGAAACCCTGGAGCCGATGATCGTCACCATTGGCCAGGCCAAGCCTTGCGGCATCTGCGGTTCCGGCCTGATCAGCACGGTCTCCGAACTGCTCGAGGCCGGGGCCATCGACCAGCAGGGCAAGTTCAACCAGACCCTGAACAACCCCCGGGTGCGGCCCGGCCTGGACGGCTATGAGTACGTCATGGTCTGGGGCCACGATTCCCTTACCGGCGAGGACATCGTCATCACCGAGGTGGACCTCGACAACCTGATCCGTGCCAAGGGCGCCATGTACGCCGGCTACGAGACCCTGCTGGAGTCGGTCGGCATGACCTTCGCCGACCTCGACCGGGTGGTGCTGGCCGGCAACTTCGGGGCCTACATCGACCTGGAGCGCGGCATCTGCATCGGCCTCTTGCCCGATATCGCCCGCGAGAAATTTTTCTACCTGGGTAACGCCTCCCTGCTGGGCTGCCAGATCAGCCTCACCGACCACGTCCGTTTCCGCGAGCGCGTTGAGGTCAGCCGGCTGATGACCAACATGGAGCTCGCCGAGAATCCCCACTTCATGAACAACTACATGGCCGCCCTCTTTCTGCCACACACTAATATGGAGCTGTTCCCCACGGTGCGGGACAAGCTCCAGGCCTGAAAGGCCCGAGGAACATGGACCTGGTTCCCGACCTGAGCTTTTGCATCGTCGCCCGCCAAGGCCCGGAGCAGTTGCGCGCCATCCTGCAGGCGCTCTACGACACGGCCGGCCAGATCATGTTCGAGGTTTTTGTGGTGGATTGCGGCACTGGCCCCGGCCTGGCCGGGATGCTCGGCCGCCACTTTCCGGCCGTCCACCTCTTCGATAACCCCGGCCAGCCAAGCTGGGCCGAGGCCAGCAACCTGGCCCTGCGCCTGGCTCGCGGCCGCTACCTGGCCCTCTGGGACGATGACCTGCTATGCCATCCCGGCTGCCTCCACGCCCTGCTCGGCTTTCTTGACGACACCCCGGAGGTCGGCCTGGCCGGCCCCCGCATCGTGGACGCCGTTGGCCGGCCCGAGGCGACCATGCGCCGCTTTCCTACTCTATTGAGTTTGCTGGCCACCGTCCCGGCCATTGGCCGGGACTGGCCAGGGCAGCGTTGGCGCGACCGTCATCGTTACGCGGACAGGGATTTGACCGTAAACGTCGAGGTCGACTGGCTGCAAGGGGCCGCCCTGTTCATGCGCGCGGAGATGCTTGAGGAGATCGGCCTGCTGGAGGAAGCCTATGGCGACCGCTACGCGGACATGGATTTATGCTGGCGGGCCAGGCGGGCCGGCTGGCATGTCCATTCCCTGGCCCAGGCCGTGGCGGAACGCCTGCCAGGGGCCGGCCCGGTTTTGCCAGTACCGCTTGCGCCGCCGCCCTGGCCCGCCCTGGCCCGGTTTTTCTGGAAGAAATTGTAGGTTCCGCTGGATAGTTACAAAAATTGTCTCTCTCTGTGGCATTCATGCTATAATGCATCAGACTTGACGCTTTAAGATAATCTAGCATAGCAAATATGAGCACTGAGGCGATATATGTTTTCTGAGCAAATGCAGGAAAGGCTTGGGCGTCTCGGGCGCAACCTGCAACTCGCCCGCAAAAGGCGGCGGAAAACCCTGCGGCAGGCCGCGACCATGATCGGTACGTCGGTCTCATCGGTACGCAGGATGGAGGCCGGCGACCCCTCGGTTAAATTCGGCACCTATCTGGCCGCGCTGGAGGTTTACCAACTGGACGAATCCTTGCGGTTCGCCGAGCCCGAGGACGACCGCATCGGCCTGACTTTGGACAAGCAGCGCCTGCCGGTACGGATCCGCCTGAAAAAGGAAAAACGCCTTGACTTCTAAGGAGTTCGAGCGGGTCGTCTTTACCGAGCTGGCTGGCGAACCAGGGCCGGTGCCGGCCGGGCTGTTTACCCTGGACCTGGACCTTGGCGTCGGCCGTTTCCAGTATGGCCGCCGCTATCTGCAACGGGCCAACGCCATTCCCTTGGACCCGGTTAATCTGCCGCTGACCGGGGCAGAATATCTGACCCGGAAAAATCATGGGATTTTCGGGGTTATCGGGGACGTGTTGCCGGACAGTTGGGGCAGGTATATCCTGGCCAAGGAACGCAATGTGCCCTTTGGCGCCCTGCGGGATTATGAGTTTATCGACCTGGCCTCGACCCAGACGGTGGGCGCTCTCTCCTTCGGTGCCACCCCGGACCAGCCGACCTCCAAGGCGCGGGAGGCGGTCTCCCTGGCCGAGCTTGGCGAGGTGGCGCGGCTTTTCGAGCGGGCCATGGCCGAGGAGCCCCTGCCGCCGGAAATCCTTTACCTGCTTCGGCAGGGCACCTCACTGGGTGGCGCGCAGCCGAAATGCCCGGTGAATATTGACGGGGAGGCCTGGATCGCCAAATTTGCCAGCAGTAAAACCGTGGTAAAATATCCGGCCATCGAATTCGCCACCATGACCCTTGCCGCCAAGTCCGGGATCAGGGTGCCAGAAATCCGCCTGGAAGTGGTGGGCGGCCGGGCCGTCTTTCTCATCAAGCGGTTCGACCGGGTGGCGGGCGCCAGAATTCCCTTCCTGAGCGCCATGGCCGTAAGCGACCTGGATGTCGACGAGCTGGAACAGGCTTCTTACCCTGAACTCGCCGGCCGGATGCGGAAATTCGTTGAAAATGTGCAGATGGAGCAGCATGAACTTTTCCGGCGGATGGCTTTCAACATGCATGTCCGTAACGAAGACGACCATCCGCGCAATCACGGCTTTATTTACCGGAACGGCTGGTCGCTCTCTCCAGCCTTTGATATACTGCCCATGCCGGCCCGGGCGGGAAGCGCTACCTTTCACCTGGCCTTGCAGGTCGGCGACTTCGGCTCCGAAGCCAGCCTGCAGAACCTGCTCAGTCGGCATGAACGCTTCAGCCTGACACGAAAAGAGGCCATGACCATCATTTTGGAGGTCCGGGATTCCTTGACGAACTGGGAGCAGGAAATGCGGCGGGCCGGGGTAAGCCGGCCAGACTTGGAGTCAATCCGTTGGAGTTTTGCAGGATTCAGGAGATAACCGGAGAGGCGGTACTCGCCGGGGCCGGCGTTTCGTCTCTCACCCGTTCCAGGCCGTTTTGGCGGTCGAGGCTTTTTGACTGGTAGAGGGCCATATCGACCCGATGAAGGATGTCCACCAGGTCGCGACCATGCCGGGGCGCCTCGCCGAGGCCAAAGCTCACGCTGAAATCCAGTTTTTTGGCGGCCGCATAATCCCGCACGGCCTGCTGGATACGCCGGGCCGTCTGTTCGGCCTGGTCGAGGGTGGCGTCGGGCAGGAGCAGAACGAATTCATCGCCGCCCAGGCGGGCCACCAGGTCGTAGCCCCGGACGGCATGCTGCAGGATGGCGGCAAAGTCTCGCAGGACCTGATCGCCGGTGCTGTGCCCGAAGGAATCATTGATGGCCTTGAATTTGTCCAGGTCGGCAAACATCACGGTCAGGGGGCTTTTGCTTCTTTCCACCTGCTGGAAGATGGGTGTGGCGCCTTCGAACAGGGCCCGCCGGTTCATGACGCCGGTCAACGGGTCGAGCCGGCTCTGTCGTTCCAGTTGATTGCGGTTTTTTTCAATGCGGCCCATGAGGATATAGCTGTAAACGAGGATGATGCCGCCGAACAGGTTCAAGAACCCGAGCCCCGGGCTCAACTCCTGGCCGTGCCTGGTAAAACGCAGGATGAAGGCCAGGATGATCGCGGCAAAGGAGCCCGCCAGGGCCTCGGCAAAGATCCGCATGCCGTAGCGCATGCCATTGCCCAGCACCACGACGATGAACACCAGCTCCGATGGCGGCAGGGGGTAAGGATCGTTGGCCACGGCAATGGCCACAATGGCAATGTCCAGCCACATGGCCAGGCGGAAACGGCTCGGACAGTAATGGATCTTGCCAGCGTGAATAAACAGGGCGGTAACGCAGCCAACATAGGTCAGCAGGGCCGCGTTCATCTGGAGCGGGGTCAGCCAGGCCGGGCTGATCCCCTTGGACAGATTGAAAAAGGCCATGGCCAGACACCAGAACAGATAGCGGGTGCAGAACTGGACCTGCTGCTCCGGCCAGGAGGGGAAGCGCACCTGGGCCTCGGCCTGGGCCTGCCGGCGCTCCCCGCCTTGCCGTCGTTCCGGGGCGGACGGTCGCGTATCTGGTATGTAGCGCTGGGAGGCCATCTGGTATCGGGTAAGGTGTTTGATCGGGCATGGCGGGCGGCCAGTCGTCGCCGGTCACCGATCTCATGGCCCGCTATCCTATCATGAAACTGTTGGAGTTGCCAACAGTTTCATGATAGTTGCCGCGGTTCGTCATGGCCGGTTCAGGCAGCGGGGCCAGGCGGCACAAAGACCCGCTGCCCCAGTTCCTGGTCAAGCATCAGCAGGCCGCGGCCGTCGCCCGCCACCCGCGTAAGCTTTTTCAGGATGAGGGAGAAGCTCCCCTCCTCCTCCACCTGTTCGGTGACAAACCACTGGAGAAAAATTCGGGCAGCATGGTTTTTTTCCTTGATGGCCATGTCCATGAGCTTGTTGATGCGGTCGGTAACGAACTTTTCATGTTTCAGGCCGTGGGCAAAGGCCGCGGCGGGTGATTTGAAGTTGTTTTCGGGGCCTTCGATCGGCAGCAGGTGGTTGCGGCCGCCGGTCTCGCAACTGAAGTTGAAGAATTTCTCGCCGTGGGTCATCTCCTCCAGGGCCTGCACTCGCATCCAGGAGGCGAAGCCCGGCAGATCCTCGGACTGAAAATAGCCGGCCATGGCCATGTAAAGATAGGCCGAGAAGAATTCATTCTTCATCTGTTCGTTGAAGGCATCCTGCATTTTTTTGCTGAGCATGGGTTTTCCTCCGTTAGGTTGGTTAGACTGTAGTCTGAAGTTTTAGGCACAAAGGCAGAAGGCACAGAGTAAAAAAACATATCGAGCAGAAACTAATTTAAAACTTTGGTAACTATCCAGTGGAACCGCAACCCAGGTGAGTTCCCGGCCTGGCAATGCTTTTCGCGGGTTCGTCCGCGACCGGGCGCAGGATGCGCGGGAGGTCGCGGACGCCTCGGAGGCGGGCAGGACGCCCGCCCCCGCATGAGCGAAAAGTATTTTCAGGCCGGGAACGCTTGACTGCCGACACAAGCTGGATAGTTACAAACTTTGTGCCTTCTGCCTGCGCAGTTTATTCCATATTCAGCCGGGTGAGAAAGCCTTTTTCCCGAACCTGGTCCATCATCCAGGCAAAGTAGAGGGAGCCCGCGCCGAGATAGAGCAGGTTCAGGCCAAAGGAGATCGTGAGCCCGCGCCAGTCCACGGTGCCGGTCCGCAGGGCATGGCGCATGCCCTCGAAGACATAGGTGGAGGGGATGAGGTAGGCGATTTTTTGGAGCCAGACGGGCAGCACGGTCACCGGATAGAACACCGCGGAGATGGGCTGGATGAGGAACGGCACGCCCCAGATCAAGGCCTCGGCCGCCCGGCCATAGCGGAAGATGAGCCCCAGGGTGAAGAGCCCTACCGCCCAGCCGAAAAGCAGCAGGCTGCCGAAGAAGGGCGCCAGGGGCAGCCCCACGGTCAGCAGGTCGTAGCTGAAGAAGAGATAGGCCAGCAGGCCGAGCAGGGCGGTGGTCACCAGGGCTTTGACCAGGCCGACGATGCAGATGCCGATGATGATTTCCACCATGCGGACCGGCGCGATAAAAATGTTGATGATGTTCTTGACCCAGAACTCCTCGGTGATGGTCAGGGTAATGCCTTGCTGGGAGCGATAGAGCACGTCCCAGAGGATGATGCCGCCCAACAGGAAAACCACGAAGCGCGGCGCGGCCAGTTCCTGCAGGTACATGGTCAGGTAGCCCCAGACCAGGAGGTTCATCACCGGCCAGAAAAAGATCTCCATGATCCTGGCGATGCTGCGGCGGTGCAGATAATAATAGCGCAGGACAAAGGCGCTTATCCGGAGCCACATGGCAGTTTTTCCTTATCCGGGTCAGTGGCGTAAAGTTCGCCGTTGCGGGCAATGGCGATGAACAGCTCCTCCAGGGAGGCGCTGCCCGTCTTTTGGAGGATCTCCGCCGGCGGTCCGGTCATGACGATTCTGCCCCTGGCCAGGAAGATCACCCGGTCGCAGAGCAGTTGTACCTCCTGCATGTTATGGGAGGTGTAGAGCATGGTGACCCCCTGTTCCCGCTGCAGGAGTTGGAGCCGGTTGCGGACCTTTTCGCTGATGTCCGGGTCCAGGCTGGCGGTGGGCTCGTCCAGCAACAGGACTTCCGGGTCATTGAGAAAGGCCTTGCAGAGATTGAGCCGGGTCATCTGGCCCGAGGACAGGCTGCCGGTCAGGCGGCCGATGGTATCCTCGATCTCGAAGGCGGCGAGCAGGGTTTCGATCTTGCGGCGCGGTCGGCGCAGGCCATACAGCCGGGCAAAAAAGTTCAAATTTTCCCACACCGACAGATTGGTGGGCAGGGCGGTATAGGCCGAGGAAAAGTTGACCCGGGCCAGCACCTCCCGCCGCCGGCTGGCCAGGTCGAGCCCCAGGATGCGGACCGTGCCGCGGGTGGGGGTGATGAGGCCGAGCAGCATGTGGAGGATGGTGGTCTTGCCCGCGCCGTTGGGACCCAGGATGCCGAGGATCTCCCCGGGGGCCGCGGTAAAGTCCACCTCGTCCACCGCCACCAGGTCAGCAAAGCGCTTGGTGAGCCCGCAGACCTCCACGGCCGCCGTCATTGCCCGCTCCTCGCGGGTCTGGCCCGGCCTGGTCCCTTTTTCCCCTTGGGCGTTACCATGCCGCCGGAGATCACCAGTTTGAAGGCCTCGTCCACGCTCATGGCCAGGGGGATGGTGTCCTCCTCGGGCACCAGCAGGTAGAAGCCCGAGGTCGGGTTGGGGGTGGTGGGCACGAAGACGTTGAGCATCCGTTTCTCCAGCAGTTGCTGGACCTCGCCCTCGGTCACCCCGGTGAGAAAGCCCACGGACCAGATGCCAGCCCGCGGGTATTCGAGGAGCACCACCTGGCGGAACCCCTTGCGTTCCTTGCCAAACGTGCTGTCAGCCACCTGCCTGAACAGGGTGTAGATGATTCTTACCAGGGGGATGCGGTACAGCAAGCGCTCGGAATAGACGAACAGCTTGTTGCCCAGGTAATTGGCGGCCAAGGCCCCGGCCAGCAGGATGATCAGCACCCCGGCGATCAGGCCCAGGCCGGGCACATGGAAGCCGAGCAGCCGATCCGGGTGAAAGGCGGCCGGCAGCAGGCCGGCCAGGAAGCTGTCCAGGCCGGTGACGATCCATTGCACCACCATGAAGGTGAGGGCAATGGGCCCCACCACCAGCAGACCCGTGAAGAAATAGGTCTTGAGTTTCAACTGCAAGAAACGTTGGATGACCGCCCGCTGTGCCATGATCCCCCTGTCTTTCGTGCCTGTCGGCGCCAGCAGCGGCGCCCCTACGGCATGGCCTTGGCATAAAATTTCCGCAGGTATTCCTTGGCCATCCGGCGGGCGGAGAACTGGCTGCCGATGGTTTTTATGGCGTTTTTCATGACGCGCACCCAGCCGTGCGGGATGCCGTCGTCCGCCACCTCATAGTAGAGCGGCACGATCCGTTCTTCGAGGAGCCGGTAAAGGGCCGCGCCATCAGCCAGATCCCGGTCCCCGGTCCCAGGGGCATCGCCCCATGCCCAGCCGTTCTCGCCGTTATACCCTTCCAGCCACCAGCCGTCCAGGATGCTCAAGTTGGGCACGCCGTTCAAGGCCGCCTTCATGCCGCTGGTGCCGCACGCCTCCATGGGCGGCAGGGGGTTGTTCAGCCAGACATCCACGCCGTGCACCAGATACTGGGCGAACTGTTCGCCGTAATTCTCCACAAAGGCAAGCCGCCCGCAGAGCTCCGGGTTACGGCAGGCGTTATAGATGCGCTGCAGGATCATCTTGCCGGGGTCATCGGCCGGATGGGCCTTGCCGGCAAAGATGATCTGCACCGGCCGCCAGCGGTCAGCCAGCAGCTTTTGCAAGCGTTCCAGGTTGGACAGGATCAGTTCCGCCCGCTTGTAAGTAGCAAACCGCCGGGCAAAGCCGATGGTGAGGACATTGGGATCGAGCAGGACGCCGCCGGTCAGGACCAGGGAGGCCGGGGCCCGGTCCTCGGCAAAGCGGCGCCGGGACTGGGCCCGGATGACATCCAGGAGTTTTGTCTTGAGCCAGCGGTGGGTGCGCCAGAGTTCCTGGTCCGGGATTTCGTCGATCAGGTTCCAGAGATAGGGGTTGTCGTGGTCGTCCAGCCAGTCGGCGCCCAGGTGGGTGTTAAACAGCAACTCCATTTTCGGTTCGATCCAGGTGGGCACGTGCACGCCGTTGGTGATGGCCTCGATGTGGCCCGGCGCGGCCGGCGCCTGCAGCCAGAGGTTTTGCCACATGCGGTTGGCGATCTCGCCGTGTTTTCGGCTCACCCCGTTTTTGAAGCCCGAGAGGCGCAGGGCAAAGGCGGTCATGTTGAAGCCGGCCTCCGGCGTGTCGGGATGGGTGCCCAGTTGCAGGAAGGTCTCCCGATCCAGGCCCAGGGAGGTCCAGAACGACTGGAAGTATTTCTCGATCAGGTGAAACGGAAAGACGTCGTGCCCGGCCGGCACCGGGGTATGGGTAGTGAAGACCGAGGTCTGGCGCACCTGGACGAGGGCGTCCTCCAGGGAGAAGCCCTCGGCCAGGCAGTCCCTGATCCTGGCCAGGAGGGTAAAGGCGGCATGGCCTTCGTTCAAGTGGACCACGGAATGCTTGATGCCCAGTTGCTGCAGGACCTCGTCGCCGCCCAGGCCCAGGACAATCTCCTGGCGCAACCGCTGTTCCAGGTCCCCGGTGTAGAGACGGGCCGAGATCCCCCGGTTCCAGGCATCGTTGCTGCTGATATCGGTGTCCAGCAGGTAGAGGGGGATGCGGCCGACATTCACCTGCCAGACCGTGACCTGGATGGGCGGCTCCATGAGCGGCACCTTGACAATCATCGGCGTGCCGTCTTGATTAAGCAGGCGGGTGATGGAGGCCGCCTCGCGGTCCAGGTCCTGCTTGATGCTTTCCTGCCAGCCGGACTCGCTCAGTCGCTGCCGCACATAGCCCTCGGGATACATGAAGCCGACCGCCACCAGGGGAACATGGAGATCGCTGCATTCCTTGAGATAATCACCGGCCAGAAAACCCAGGCCGCCGGCATAGAAGGGCAGGGAGTGGTGCAGGCCGTACTCGGCGGAGAAATAGGCGATGAGTGGTTGCGCGGCCGGGCAGGCTTCGCGCAGGATGGAACAGCCGTTCGGCCGCATGTATTCCCGGAAGCGGGAAAAGACGAGATCATAGTGGCGCAGGAAGCCTTCATCCTGGCTTGCGGCGGTAAGAATGGCCTCGGGCAATTCCCGGAGCATCTTGTCCGGGTTGTGGATGCTCTCCTTCCAGGCCGTCCGGTTCAGCATCTTGAAGAGCATGCGGGCCGTCGGGTGCCAGCTCCACCAGAGATTCTCGGCAAGCTCCTCCAGGCCGGCGATCCGTTCCGGCAGATCTGGGAAAATACGTGGGATTGGTATCATTGCTGACTCCGGATGCATGCGGATAGCCCAGTAGGGTGCGCCGTGCGCACCATGTGCTGAATGGTGCGCACGGCGCACCCTACTTACTGAGAGCTGGCCGCTGAACCCTCAGGAAGCGTTACTAAACACCTCGACCCGATTCCGCCCCTTTTCCTTCGCCAGATAGAGCGCCTGATCGGCCTGGTTGACCAACTCCTCGTGGGTGGTTTCCATGCCATCGCTGATGGTGGCTATGCCCAGGCTGATGGTGACCAGTTGGAGAGGTAACGATTTTTGGTGTTCGATGCCCATGGCCTGCACATTTGCCCGGATTTTCTCGGCAAGGTGGAGAGAACCGTTTGCCCCGGTATCCGGCAGAATGACCACGAATTCCTCGCCCCCGTAACGGGCACAGAAATCACCGGCCCGGCTGATGGTCTGGTCAATGGTGTGGGCCACGGCGACCAGGCAATCGTCGCCCTTCCTGTGGCCGTAGGTATCGTTATACAGTTTAAAATTATCCACATCGCACATGATGAGCGACAGGGGATAGCGGTCGCGTTTACTTCTGCGAAATTCCCGCAGCAGTTCCTCGGAAAAACTCCGGCGATTGGGAATTTCGGTAAGCGCGTCAAAGGCGGCCTGCAATTTGATGGCCTCAAAGGATCGGGTGAGTTTCGTGCCGGTAATCAGGATGGCCATCAGTCCCACCAGGCCGATGCCGAGGTGGGCCAGGAGCAGCACCAGCAGCGGCGGCTTATGCAGGAAGGGCAGGGTGAGGCTCAGGCCGCCGCGGATATCGCCTTCCTGGTAACCCTGCCTGGCGTGGCAGGCGAGGCATGCCTTTTCGGTAACGAGCGGCGCCATGTAGAAGAAAGCGGTGCCGGTCGCATCCTTTATGTAGGCGCTGACCTCCGGGGTGCCGCGGGCAAAGGCCTCCAGGGCCAAGGTTTCCCTGGCGGTCGGGCGGTTTTCGGGCCGGATGGGCCGCAAACTGGTGAGGTGGAAATGGACGCCCGTCCTCGCCGCGGCTATTTCGGCTAGCTGTCTGGTCATCAGGGCGGGGTTGAGCTTGGTGAGGGTCAGGTTGGCGTTGACCTCTATCTCCCGCAGGGGGTCTTCGAGCCAGGGATTGAACTGCGTCCGTTCGGTTACCGGCACGTAGACGCCGCCGTGCTCGGCGTTCCATTGCCTGGTCACCAGGATCTGGTCAAAAAAGCTTCGGGCCACCTGCAAGGCCGTGGCTTCCACCTCCTTGCCCGCCTCGCGATAGTTCCACGCAAACGATAGCCCAACCAGGAGAAGCCAGATGCAACTGGTGCTGATCATAGTCTTCTTCATGGCATGCTCCTCGCGTACAAGTATCCCGCCATATCCATGGAGAAAACGGGCCGGGCCGCGTTTTGGGAATTCTTTATAAAGACGACGCCTGCCGTAGAATTACACGGGTCGCTAGGAAAAGCAAGGCGGTTTGTAACTATCCAGCTTGGGTCGGCAGTCAAGCGTTCCCGGCCTGAAAATACTTTTCGCTCATGCGGGGGCGGGCGTCCTGCCCGCCTCCGAGGCGTCCGCGACCTCACGCGCATCCTGCGCCCGGTCGCGGACGAACCCGCGAAAGGCATTTCCAGTCCGGGAACTCACCCGGGTTGCGGTTCCACTGGATAGTTAAGGCGGTTTCAGTCAATAGCCAGCAGGTCGCCGACCTTGGCCTGTCGAAGTCTCGCCGCGAAGGCCGCCACTTGGGGGGTACCTTCGACCGGCGACCAGGGCGCAAACTCGGCGGCGGTTTGCGGATCATAGGGGCCTTGCTTGAGTTCGAAAAAAAGGGCTTCATCGGTCATGGGCAGCCAGGCATGCCAGGTGTCGGCCGCCATCTCAAAACCAACCACCCGGGCGTCGGGTCCAAGGGCGACACGCTGGAGAACCTTACCGCGATCGTCCAGCACGATGACATCAAGGCGGCCTTGGAGGACCAGGGCAAACTCCCCGCGCCGCCGATGGCGATGCGGTCGGAAATAGGAATCCCGCCGGGCGGCGACGAAGAAGCGCTGGATCGGATCGGCCGGAGACTCGTGGACCGTGTGATGGGCCCGACGGCGGGGGCTGGCGCCAGCCTGGTCCATTAAATCAGCAAGCAGGTCGGCGGTGATCAGTTTCATTGCCTGGCCCCGGTTATTTTTTCTTGAGCAGGTCCCTGATCTCCGCCAGCAGGATCTCGCTTTTGGGAGGCTCCGGCGGCGCGGCGGGCGCCTCAGCCTCTTTTTTCTTGAGAATGAAGATGGCCTTGACCCCCATGAAGATGGCCAAGGCAATAATGACAAAATCAACCACGGACTGGATGAATTTGCCGTAATTCAAGGTGACGGCGGCGGCCCCGTCCGCCGCGGCCTTAAGGGTTATGACCAGGTTGGAAAAATCCACCCCGCCCAGGAGCAGGCCTATGGGCGGCATGATGACGTCGGCCACGAATGATGAAACGATCTTGCCGAAGGCGGCACCGACGATGATACCGACGGCCATGTCCACAACATTCCCCTTGACGGCAAAATCCTTGAACTCTTGGATCATTCCCATTTTCGGCCTCCTGTTGTTTGATTTTTGCCGCCTAGCGGCGCGGCCTTACGGCAATCTGTTCTTTTATAGCGTGCCTGGCTGGAAAAGGCAACCTGCTAAGCAGGTCCTGCCTGGATGATCTTGCCGGGGTTGAGCACGCCATTGGGGTCGAAGAGGTTTTTGATGGCGCGGGTTACCGCCATGGCGACCGGGCTGAGTTCCATGGGAAGATAGGCGGCCTTGGTGATGCCGATGCCGTGCTCGCCGGACAGCGTCCCGCCCAGTTCCAGCACCTTGGCGAACAGTTGCTCCTTGGCGCGGTTGGCCTGGGCCACCTCCTCGGCCTTGGCCCGGTCCAGCATGATATTGACATGGATGTTGCCGTCGCCGGCATGGCCGAAGGTGAAGATGAGCACCCCCAGCTTTTGGCCGAGCTCCTGGGTAAAGGCGACCAGCTCGGGAATTTTGGTGCGCGGCACCACCACGTCTTCGCTCAGTTTGTGCGGCCGCAGACTGAATGCGGCCGGCGAAATGGCCCGGCGCGCCGCCCACAGGGCCTGGGCTTCGGCCGGGTCGGCCGCCTGCCGCACGCCGACCAGGTCCGGGCAGGCGGCAAGGCAGGCCATGAGCGCCTGGCCTTGCGCCGTCAGGCTGGCCTGGTCGCCGTCCAACTCCAACAGCAGCAGCGCCTTGGTGGCCGCCGGCAGCGGCTCGGGCAGGCTATGGGCGACGATTTGCAGGGCCGTGGTGTCCATGTACTCCAGGGTGCAGGGGTGGTGCTGGGAAAGGATCTTGGTCACCAGGCCGGTGGCCTGGGCCATGGAGGCGCAGAGAATCAGGAAGGTCTGCCGGGCCTCGGGCGCCGCCAGCAGGCTGACGGTGATCCTGGTGATGATCCCCAGAGTGCCCTCGGAGCCGACAAAGAGCCGGGTGAGGTCGTAGCCCGCCACCCCCTTGGCGGTGCGCACGCCGGTGGCAAGGAGGCGGCCGTCGGGCAGGACGAGCTCCAGGCCGCGCACGTAGTCGCGGGTCACCCCGTACTTTACCGCCGACGGCCCGCCGGCGCATTCGGCCACGTTGCCGCCCATGGTGCAGAAGGCGGCGCTGGCCGGGTCCGGCGGGTAGAAGAGACCGAGGCGTTGCACCTCGGCCTGGAACTGGCCGGTGATTACGCCGGGTTCGACCACGGCGATCTGGTTGGCGGTGTCGATCTCCAGGATGCGGTTCAGGCGGTTCATGGCCAGCACCACGCCGCCCGCGACGGCCAGGGCGCCGCCGGTCATACCGGTGCCCGCGCCCCGCGGCACCACGCTAAAGGGCACCTGGTTGGCGAGTTCCATGATCCGGCCGATCTCAGCGGCTGAGCCCGGAAAGACCACGGCAACGGGCGGATATTCCAGGGCCGTGCCGTCGTAGGCATAGCAGAGCAGTTCCTCGGGCGCCAGGCAGACGTTGGCCGGGCCGACGATGGCCTGCAAGTGTTTGATGGTGGTGCTGCTAAGGGCAACGGCCATATTTTTTGCCAAGCGCTTGCCGGCACCGGGAAGAACCGTTGCCGATGCGGGAAAAAGTCGGTAAATTGCTCAAGGCTCAAGGCGTAGTCTTGCTGGAGCACATTTACTATGGGTGTAGATCTTTTAGGGCCACTATGTATTCTTTTAAAATCAGCTAGATAGCCAACTTAATGTTTTTTTTACAGCTTCCGGATTGCAGGAAACAATGCAGTCATACCATGGTGCACGACCCTTACATTTTTGCGAACAAGCAGTGCTCGCTTACCCAGTTGTGCCATCATCATCAAGAAAACCTTTGTATTTGGATAGTTATTCACTGCTTGCTTATATAACCCATGGAGGCGCATTTTGGCAGGCCGTGCCTGTTTATATCAAGATGATATTACAATGATTTTAAGTGGTTCCCAAAAGATCTACACCCATTTACTATAATACAGTCTTTCGTCTCGCCGCAAGCGGGCTGGCGGCTTGGGCGGGTAATCAGGGGGAATCATGGCAAACAAAATACGCGTGGCCCTGCTCCGCGGCGGCAAGTCCGGGGAGCGGGAGGTGTCGTTGGCCGGCGGCCGGGAGGTGGCCCGCGCCTTGGACCCGGCGCGATACGAGGTCACGACCTATGACCCGGCCACCGACCTGGCCCGCCTTGCCCAGGATGCCGGGCGGATCGATGTGGCCTTTATCCTGCTGCACGGGCCCCTGGGCGAGGACGGCACGGTCCAGGGTTTTCTGGAACTTTTGGGCATCCCCTATCAGGGGTCCGGGGTGCTGGGCAGCGCCCTGGCCATGGACAAGGATCTGGCCAAGCAGCTCTATCGGGCCGCCGGCCTGACCGTGCCAGACGCGGTGGTGTTGCGGCGCGGCGAGCCGGTGCATCCTGGCGATCTGTTTGCCAGGCTGGGCCGGCCGGTGGTTATCAAGCCGGTGGGCCAGGGCTCCAGCCTGGGCATGAGCATGCCGGCCGACGAGCCGGCCCTGGCCACCGGGCTGGCCGCGGCCTTTAACTTCGGCCGGGTGGTCATGGTGGAGGAGTTCGTGCGCGGCCGGGAGATCACCGTGGGCGTGCTCGGCAACGACGAACTGCTGGCCCTGCCCCTGGTGGAGATCATTCCGGGCGAGGCCTTCAGCTTTTTTGACTACCAGGCCAAATACACGCCCGGCGCCTCCCGCGAGGTCTGCCCGGCCGATTTTGACCAGGAAACCGGGGCCCGGGCCCAGGCCGCGGCCATGGCCGCCCACCGGGCCCTGCGGCTGCGGGGCTATTCCCGCACCGACATGATCGTGCGGGAAAAAGACCTCTTCGTGCTGGAAACCAACACCATCCCCGGCATGACCCCTACCAGCCTGTTGCCCCAGGCGGCGGCAGTCCACGGTCTGCCCTTCCCTAGGCTGTTGGACCGGCTCCTTGAGTTGGCCCTGGAGGGGAAAGAAATTCGTTAACAATTATTCCGCCATGGCAGAATAAAAAAACGCCTGTCAGCTTGTTCGGCTGACAGGCGTTTTTGGCTAAAATTACTGCGAAACGTTGCCTGTGACAGGGGCTGGCAATCCTGCCCCCATCACAGGGATATGCCCTTCTTAGTAGAGATGGCAACCCGTGCAGACGCCCTTGAGCTTATCGAAATGCTTCTTGTGGAGATCCTGGGCACTGCTGTAGGTTTCGCCGCCGTGGCAGTTGTTGCAGAGGCCGGTGCTGGTCGCCGGCTCTTTCAGACCAATGGGCTCCTTGGAATGGCAACCGGCGCAGGCGCTGGCCAGTGAGTTGGCATGCTCGTCGTGCATATTTTCCCAGCTCAGGGTCTTGGCGGAATGGCACAGGGTGCAGGCCTTGACCTTGGCGGGCCAGACATGGTAGCCAAGCTGGTCAAACGGCACCATCTTGGTGCCGTCCACGGTGGTGCCGAGGGTGTTATGGCATTCCGTGCAGGTGGGCGCCATGGACTTGGGCTCAACCCCGTGGGTGATGAGCATCTCGGCGTTGACGTTCTTCATGGCGTAGGTGCCGGTCATGCCGAAATCCACCATGCCTTGCGTGACCGCGTCATCGAACCTGCCGGTCATGAACATCCACATGATGGACGGCGGCACTACCTTGTTCGCGATGAAAGGCATGTTGCTCTTGTGATTTTTGATCGGCACGATCTTGGACTTGCCGTCAAAAATCTTGCCGTTGGCCTTGGCCATGGTGTAGGTGCCGTCGGCATTCGGCAGGATCGTTTCGCCGACGTTGTACACATAGGAAGTGCCATCAAAGAAGCGGTATTCCGGTTTGACGTTGGAATACTTAAGCTCGGTGCCGACGAAGCCACCCTGGCCACCGCAGAAAGCGGCATCCCAGACCGGCTTCAGCCAGTCGCGGGACATCTCCGTGGCGCCGCCCTTGCCAAAGGTACGGATATGGCAGACCTGGCAGCCCACCTGGCCGGCGGCATGCCGGTTCAATTTGGAATCCGAATGCGGCGCGGTGCCATGGCAGGTGGTGCACTTGGGATCGGTGGCCTCGGTCTCCCTGAGGTCGATGCCGCGGCCACTTATCTTGTGGCTGCCGGCCGCGTGGCACTTGGAGCAAGTCATGTTGGCGCCGCCAACGGCCTGGGACATATGCACATCTTGCGTCAGTGACGGGGCGTT
>Ga0210044_10004263_pt1 | contig 19997 bp, 19 predicted proteins | sample CryGey13umfilter_2_FD_183959 | JGI IMG/M metagenome (GOLD analysis project Ga0210044, IMG submission 183959) | Groundwater microbial communities from aquifer in Utah, USA - Crystal Geyser 4/9/14 3 um filter (SPAdes) (version 2) | ecosystem: Environmental > Aquatic > Deep subsurface >... | reverse complement strand
GCCATCCTGGTTGGCATCTCTGTCATCATCGAAGCCTTCATACCGGGCCGCCAGTTCCAGAGGTTCTGCAACCTGAAGTGCAACCGCACCAAACCAGGCCGATTCCTTGTATGCCTTATCATCGGTGAAGTTTTTCTCTCTGGATATAGCCTTCATATATTCGGCATCGAATGTGAGCTTCCATATCTGGAGATTGAACATACCGCCAACCGTCTCATTTCGGTCCCCATCCCCGGGCTCTGAATCGTAAAATATAGCCAGGGTCAGACCTTCTACAGGAGAGACAGCGATGTTCCCTATATATGAACTCACATCGTCTGTCGCGAAATAGGTCGAACTTGTGGAACGGGTAAGACCAACCCCGGCATTATAGAGTTTGCCGGCAAGTATCTCACCTCTATATACCGTGAAAGAGGCATCAAGCCCTAAGATATCCGGTGTAAATCCAAGGGTAGCGCCTGTCCTGGCGATCTCGTAGCACTCCTTGGTAATAGGGTCATTGATCAGGTGACTTTCGAATACACCAAAGGGCTGTCCCCTTTTGCCGCCTACAAAATATAAGGGGAATCCTTCCTTCCGGATCGTAATGGTTGCCTCATCCCAGGACACCTTATCCTCACTGTCGAGGTTCTCACCCTTCAGGAGGAGATTACCTGTCACATATTCATGTAACTTTATCTCAGCCCCCAGCTCTACTGTCCCGATCTGCATATCAGAAGTTGGATCATTGACCGTATTATCGCCAGTATCACTGTCGTCTGCATAGCTGAAGTCCAGTTCAACACCACCACTGAAGCTTATCTTCTCAGCTATCACTCCCAATATCCCTTTCGATCCTTCTTCCTGTCTTTCTCCTCTCTTCTCTAGTTCCTCAACGCGGGTCTTCAATCCTTCCATCTCCATTTTGGTGTCTTCAGCAAAACCTTGAGAAGTTACTAAAATTATCAAACCTGTAAACAGCCAAATCACAAACAGTAGTTTCTTCACGGTAACTACTCCTTTCTGAAGCGTGGCCTCAAAATACAAAAGCCACGAAAGCATTATTTGGTCTTCTGACCTTCCTTAAGCCTTCGTGGCTTTTCTTCAGAGGAAAAACTATTTATTTAATTTAACTTTAAGTTTAAGCCTATATCAAGTTAAAAAGGATGTCAAGAAAAAAATTGGAGATTTTTTTGAGAAATTACTTAAATATACTCTCTTACAAGGATTTCAGCAATCTGAATGGCATTGAGGGCAGCACCTTTGCGAAGGTTGTCCGCTACAATCCACATATTGATCCCCTTCTCAATGGATTCATCCTCCCGGATTCTTCCGACAAAGGTATCATCCTTGCCAGCAGCATCAATAGCCATAGGGTATCTTGCAGATGCAGGATCATCAACAACAGTTACCCCTGGTGCTTGTGAAAGCAGATTTCTAACTTCATCTGCAGTAATCTTCTTCTCGGTCTCTATGTTGACTGATTCTGAGTGACTATAAAACACCGGCACTCTCACCGTGGTTGCAGTTACCCTGATTGAGTCGTCCTCCAGTATCTTCCTTGTCTCATTTACCATCTTCATCTCTTCTTTAGTATAAGCATTCTCAAGAAAGATATCTATATGGGGCAGGCAGTTAAAGGCTATTTGGTGGGGATAAACGTTACATTCAACATCCTGAAAGCTTAGTATATCCCTGGTCTGATCCTGAAGTTCATCTATAGCCTTTTTCCCGGTTCCGGACACCGCCTGATAAGTTGATACTACAATCCTTTTGATCCCTGCCACATCATGGATTGGTTTTAGTGCCACCACCATCTGAATTGTAGAGCAGTTGGGATTAGCAATAATCCCTTTCTTCTTATATTGGGCAATGGCATGGGGGTTTACCTCTGGAACTACCAGGGGAACCTGGCTGTCCATCCTGAAGGCGCTGGTATTGTCGACCACTATACAGCCTGCACTGGCAGCAATAGGGGCAAACTTCTCGCTGACTGTCCCCCCTGCAGAGAACAACCCGATATCGACCCCTTTAAAAGAATCCTCATCGAGTATCTCAACCTTTATATCTTTGTTATAAAATTCAATATAAGAACCAGCCGATCTAGTGGAAGCCAGCAATTTTAACTTCCCAACAGGGAGTTTCCGTTCTTCCAGGATCTTTATCATCTCATTGCCAACTGCTCCTGTTGCTCCAACAACTGCAATGCTGTACTTCTCTTTCTTCATAAAATCTAAAGCTCCTTCATGTATTTTACTACTAAATCACCCACTTCTTTGGTGCCATATCCCATCTCCCCCGCTGAAAGACTCTTAATATCTCTGGTTAGCACCTTGATGACCGCCTTTTCTATAAGCCTTGCTGAATTTTCTTCTTCCAGATGCTCTAACATCATCTGACATGCCGAAATTGCGGCCAAGGGGTTTATCACATTTTTTCCCTTGTATTTAGGGGCTGATCCCCCGATGGGTTCAAACATAGAGGTTCCCTGGGGATTAATATTTCCGCCAGCGGCTATCCCCATTCCTCCCTGAATTATAGCCCCGATATCAGTAATTATGTCTCCGAACATGTTATCGGTGACGATTACGTCAAACCATTCAGGATTTTTTATCAGCCACATGGATATTGCATCCACATGGGCATAATCTGTGGTAATATCGGGGTAGTCCATGGAGATTTCTTTAAAGGCTCTATCCCAAAGATCGAAAGCATAAGTCAAAACATTTGTCTTCCCGCATAGGGTTAGCTTCTTGGCCTTGTTTCTCTTCCGACATAAATCGAAGGCATATCTAATACATCTTTCCACGCCCTTTCTGGTGTTTATAGACTCTTGTATTGCCACCTCATCAGGGGTTCCTTTCTTGAAAAACCCTCCAGAACCCACATAAAAACCTTCCGTATTTTCCCGGACCACCACTAAGTCAATATCCTCTGGCCCCTTGTTTTTGAGGGGAGTCTCTACACCAGGGTATAGTTTTACCGGCCTGAGGTTTACATACTGGTCAAGCAAAAATCTGAGCTTCAGAAGTATGCCTCTCTCCAGGATTCCGGGTTTCACATCGGGATGGCCTATAGCGCCCAGGTATATCGCATCCATCTTCTGGAGTTCTTCAACTACTGAATCAGGAAGGGTTTCACCCGTCCGAAGATACCTCTCTCCTCCCAGGTCATACTCTATTAGATCATACTTGAATCCGTTTATCTCCGAAGCAGCCTTCATGATCTTAAGCCCTTCAGCAACGACCTCAGGACCTGTACCATCACCAGGTATAACCGCTATATTGTATGCATTCCTGTTCATATGAAATTTACCTCCAATTCGCTCAAAAGTATCGTTGAGGTTAAAAAAAGTTCTATAGTAAAAACATTATATATCATAACCCCTTATTTTCATATCAAGATCGTATCGTTGTTAAAATCATCTTAAACTTCCTTACTGCTCTTAAGGCGTGTGGTTGGTTGGCCGGCATTATAACCATTTCACCCTGCTTCAGGTGAAGAGGTTTGCCAGAAATAACAATTTCCGCTTCACCATCAAGAAGGTAAACCAATGCGTCAAATGGCGCTGTATGTTCGCTTAACCCTTGGCCCTCATCAAAGGCAAAAAAGGTTACTGTGCCTGTCTTTTTATCAATTATCGTTCGACTCACCACAGAGCCTTCTTGATAATCTGCCAAATCAATTAATCTTATAGCTTGCGCAACTAGCTTTTCCATACTTGGTTTTTCCCTAGTCTGCTCCATTTCTTTAGCCTCCATTGTTCTTTCAAGCAATTTCGCTTAACGGGCTGGCGGATCAGCGAGTGCCGTTTTGTCCTTATTACATGTCAGGCAATATTCGGCAGCCCATAAATGTTACTCACCTCCCATAGATTTTATTAGAATCTCTAATTCCGATTCGAATTCTTTCCATATATTTGGTAAATTCTCGGCAAGAGGTATCAGCCGTTCTCTATCTAGTGCCCATCCAGAAATACCCTAAATTCCCTCCCCCTTGATGGGGGAGGGTTAGGGTGGGGGTGAAAAAGATGTGTAATTTCGTTGAGCTGCAAACATATTCCCCCTCCCCCTAGCCCCCTCCCTCCAGGGGAGGGGGAGTTTATGGATGGACACTATCTAACATAATTCCGTATCCGTGGATAAAAAAATGCCGAAAAGCACGATACTCATCAAATTTCTTTGAAAGTTCAAAAGAAATTGCCTTGTTATCTGCGGACAGGTCTAGTAAATCTTTGTGGAAGGATTCCGAAACGGGTACTGGTACCCCTTTGAATTTTAGTATCCTCTTAAGGAGGTTCTCCATTCCATTATATGTATTTTGCAAGAATGTAGCAATAGCAGCCAGCCCAATGACTGTCTTTTCTTTCCGTTCTAAGGCTTCTTGCAGTGCGTTAAGTGTCTCTAAAATATGTTCTTTCTCAGCCGCAATCTCCCGGAGTAACTCATCCATAGATTTTAACTCCTTTTTCTTCGACTATTTGATTGAATAATGATTTTTTAGACAAATCTGTAAGATCTACAGGCTTAGATAAATTTCTCAACAATTCCCCATAAAATTTGAAAAATAATTTTGGCAAAATTCCTTTCACTCCCAAATCAATATCTGCGGCTTCACGATTATCATCCAGTGAAGATCCAAATAGATAGATAGAAGACACTTTGTATTTCCTGGCATACTGTATGATAATCTCTTTATCTTTTTCCGATATCATCGTTCACCTCATGGATAATATATCAAATTCCTTATTTAAATATTACGTTGGTCGCCAAATTTCGTCTAACGGGCGCAGCACAGACGAAGCCATCATGTTTTTGCAGAATGCGTTTGTGCTGCTGTTATCTGCCGGTGCGGGCAATATATAATGAAAAATAAGAAAAATATCACATTTTTTATAAATTATTCCATTCATCAACAGTAACTTCACGACATAATATTTCTTCTATTTCTTGAATCATCATGCGAAGTTGAGGGATGGAATATTCTGTATTAGAAGGGATTGCCAAACGATGTGTTTTGTAAACCAAAAACCGATGTCTTGTTCCTGAGAAAGGACCGCAAAACCAAGTTGTCGCAATCGATGAATGAAATCCCTGCGCTTACACGGCGTCCATTTGCTCACAGGTTGGCTCCCTGTTCAAATCAATTCCCCCTACGACTGGCAGAGGATGTCCAAGTTTTAATCCCACTAAAATCCAGTCTTCAAGTATTGATTGCAATTCGTCCTCACATTCGCGCAAAGTGTTTCCAAATGCTATAACTCCTTTGCATGGGGGGATCCTACCAGCAAATGTGCCGTCTTCAAGCTTGTCGTAGATGGCTTGAGCCATTACCTGTTCCACATATTCACTCAGGATATATCGTATTACAGGCATAATAAACCCTCCTTGCTCATCAGCCTATGATAAATTAGATGAGGTTTGTAGGGTTTGATTATTGATTAAAACCCTAGTGGTGTCAAGGATTTTCTCATATATGAGGAGATAGAGAAGAGTTTAGCAGTAAATGGTGAGCTATTTAATGATCCTGCCGATGTTTGCTCCAGAGGAATTTTTCAGGGGGAACTAATTAGTTCACCCTGAAAAATGAAAAATTTCCTTTGGAGCGAACATGAGCAGGATTTTTGGGGCACCCATCTTGACGAAGCGGAAGATAAGCATTTTCAGGTGTTTGAGCCCGCTTGTCTGCGTGCTACGCACAGGCAGGAAGGGCGAGTTTCTGAAAATGCCTGAAGCGAGTCATAGATGGGTCAAAAAACCTGACCCAGAGAGCGGAAAAGGGAATTTTTCAGTGTGAACTAATTATCTTTTTTCTTACATATCCCATCAATCCCCCGCTCTGGACTAATTCCTGCATGAAAGGTGGAATTGATTGACAATTGAAGGTTTTATGCCTTGTATGATTTATAATCTCTCCCCTGTCGAGGTCTATCTCTACCTCATCTCCAGCCTCTGTAACATCAACGGCATTGGGACATTCCATTATAGGAAGGGCCATGTTAAAAGAGTTTCGGTAGAATATCCTGGCAAAACTTCTGGCAACCACACAGGATATCCCCGCTGCTTTTATGGCAATAGGGGCGTGTTCTCTCGACGATCCACAACCGAAGTTTTTCCCGGCAAATATGATATCCCCATATTTTACCCTATCGGTAAAGGATGAATCAACATCTTCCATGCAGTGTTTTGCCAGTTCTTCCGGATCAGAGGTATTCAAGTAACGTGCAGGTATGATAGCATCGGTGTCAACATCTGATCCAAATTTCCAGACCTTCCCCTTAAATTTCATCTATTTCTCCTGGGTTTTGGAGTTCTTCCGGGCTCCCTATCCTTCCGAGGACGGCCGAAGCCGCTGCTATTGCTGGATTTGTCAGATAGACTTCACTCTCAGGGTCTCCCATCCTTCCCACGAAGTTTCTGTTCGTTGTAGCCACTGCCCGCTCTCCCCTGGCGAGTACCCCCATATGGCCACCAAGACAGGGACCACAGGTTGGGGTGCTGATAGCGGCGTTGGCATCCAGAAAAATGTCAAAAAGCCCCTCTTTCATACTCTGCCTATAGACCCACTGGGTAGCCGGGATAATTATTAACCGGGTATAGGGGGCTGCCTTTCTGCCCTTTAAAATACGAGCTGCTGTCCTCATATCTTCCAGCCTTCCATTGGTACATGATCCAATTACCACCTGGTCTATGGGGATATTTCCTACTTCACTGACCCCTTTCACATTTTCCGGGAGATGAGGAAATGCCACCTGAGGCTCTATCCCTGATACGTTGTATTCTCTTACATCACAGTAACTGGCATCCTTATCACTGGAATAGAATTTATACTCCCTCTTAGCTTTATTAGCCACATACTCTTCTGTTATTTTATCAGGGACAATTATGCCATTCTTCCCCCCGGCCTCTATCGCCATATTGGCCATGGTAAACCTGGATGCCATTGGTAGATTTTCTATAACATCGCCTGTAAATTCCATGGCCTTATAAAGGGCTCCGTCTACCCCAATATCCCCTATTGTATACAGGATAAGATCCTTTCCACTCACCCACCTGTTTAGTTTCCCTGTATAAACAAACTTAATTGTTTCAGGAACCCTTAACCATGCCTCCCCAGAAATCATTGCTGCTGCCAGGTCAGTGCTGCCAACTCCGGTAGAAAAAGCACCCAGTGCGCCATATGTACATGTATGACTGTCAGCGCCTATCACCAGATCCCCTGGTAGGACTATCCCTTTCTCTGGGAGAAGGACATGCTCGATCCCCATCTCTCCCACTTCATAATAGTAGATTAGATCCTGCTCTTTAGCGAAATCCCGTAATAACTTGGACTGATTGGCGGATTTAATATCCTTATTCGGGACAAAGTGGTCTGAAATCAGTACAATCTTTTCCCTGTCAAATACCTTTAATGCCCCTGCCTTTTTGAACTCATTGATGGCAATTGGAGCCGTGATGTCATTTCCCAGGGCGATATCTACTCTTACATTGATTATCTGTCCTGGTTCAACCTCACGCTCAGAAGCATGTTCAGCAAGTATCTTCTCTGTAATGGTCATTCCCATCAAGCTGACCCTTTCATCCAAAACTCGGTTTTAAATCCATCAAATTATTGACTAGCTGAAAAAGGGATTTTTTAATAGCGTAGTGAAAGTTCTTTGGTTTTTAGACAAAGCGAAAAGAGATTTAGACAGTAAGCTGTTGACTAGTTACTGTATTACAATAGGATTCTTCTTCCTATACTCAAGTCTATTAAGGGCATTCACAAATGCCTTAGCACTTGCCATAATGATATCTGTATCTGCACCCTGCCCGGTTACCTGAACGCCATTCTCCTCTAATCTAACTGTAACCTCTCCAAGTGCATCAGTCCCTCCGGTGATGGAGTTTACAGAGTATCGCACCAATTTGCTTTCTGTCCCCGTAATCTTTGAGATGGCTTTAAAGGTGGCGTCCACAGGCCCCCCCCCAAATCCAGCCTCCTGGACAATCTCTCCTCCTACCTCAATCTGAACTGTAGCTACTGGCACAGTGACACTCCCGCTGATTACATTCAGATATATTAATTTATAGGTGTCTGGAATTCTTAAGATTTCGTCTATGATTATGGCCTCTATATCCGCATCAAAGACCGTTTTCTTTTTGTCGGCTAATTTCTTAAAGCGCTTAAATGCAAGGTTAAGGTTTTCCTCTGACAATTCATACCCAATTTGCCTCAGTCTTTCACGAAATGCGTGTCTCCCTGAATGCTTGCCTAAGACCAAGGTGCTTTGAGATACACCTATAGATTCCGGGGTCATTATCTCGTAGGTTGTCTTCTCCTTCAAGACTCCATCTTGATGTATCCCGGCTTCATGCGCAAATGCATTGCTGCCGACAATGGCCTTATTTGGTTGTACAGGGACACCAGTAATATGAGCAAGCAGCCTGCTTGTGTTGTATATGTGTTCTGTACGAATATTGGTATCACATTTGTGGAAGTCTTTTCTCGTTCTAAGGGCCATTACAATCTCTTCTAAAGAGGCATTTCCTGCCCTCTCGCCTATGCCGTTTATAGCGCATTCAACCTTCCTGGCCCCATTTTTAATTCCAGCCAGAGTATTTGCCACAGCCAGGCCAAGATCGTTATGGCAGTGGATACTTATACAGGCCTTGTCGATATTTGGCACCCTTTCCCTGATATGCTTTATCAATGAGCCGAACTCCTCCGGTATGGCATAGCCAACCGTGTCGGGAATATTGATAGTTGTTGCTCCCGCGTCTATCACTGCCTCAAATATCCTGCATAGGTAGTCTACATCGCTTCGGGTTGCGTCTTCGGCAGAGAATTCAACATTTGTTGTGTATCCTTTGGCATGTTTTACAGCCCTCACTGCAGCATCCAGTACCTCTTCTTTACTCTTCATTAATTTATATTTAAGGTGTATATCCGATGTAGCAATAACAATATGGATAAGGGGATTCTCTGCGTATTGTAACGCCTCCCATGCCCTATCAATATCTTCAATATCTGTACGGGCAAGACCGGCGATCTGGGGTTTCCTGATGTTCTTGGCAATCTCTCTAACTGCTACAAAATCCCCTTCTGAGCTGATGGGAAACCCGGCTTCAATAATGTCCACATTGAGCTTTTCCAGTTGCTCCGCCACTCTTAGCTTTTCAGCAACATTCATGCTGAAACCAGGCGACTGTTCACCATCCCTCAATGTAGTATCGAATATCCTGATAATCTCTGTCATAATCTTTGCCCCCATGATCTAAAGATCTACACTCTCACTCTCTTTCTCGCTCAACTTTTCAGCTGCCTTTCTTCTCTGGTAGAATATCATAGTTACAGGACCAGATAGGACATAGGATAGAAAAAGGGTGAACAGCATAATCTGTGGCTTGGCTACGACGAGCATAAGGACAAGAACTAAGGTTACTAAAAAACTGAAAGGCCTCCTCTTCAGTAAACCGAGGTCTTTAAAGCTGTTGTACTTGACGCTGCTCACCATCAAAAATGAGAGCATATAGATCATAACCAGGACAGTTATGTGTTTAGTATCTTCATCATAACCAAGGTAATAAAAGAACAGTACTGTTGATGCTATAAGGCTTGCTGCTGCCGGTATGGGAAGTCCGTTAAACTTATCACCTTTAACATCACTTATCTGGACATTGAATCTGGCCAGTCGAAGTGCCCCACATGCTACGTAAAGAAAGGCTGCCAACCAACCAAACCTTCCAAATGGTACCAATGCCCACGAAAAGACAAGCAACCCTGGTGCTATCCCGAATGCCACCAAATCTGCGAGAGAGTCATATTCGATACCAAATCTGCTTGTGGTTCTGGTAAGTCTTGCAATTCTGCCGTCGAGCCCATCGAAGAGGAGCGAAACCAATATAGCACAGGCAGCATATTGAAACTTACCATCCAAAACCGAGACAATTGCATAAAACCCTGAGAGCAAACTCACAGTGGTAAAGAGATTCGGCAGCACATAGATGCCCCTTTTCATACTGTCTTTCTTTTCCTTTTTTCTTCTTCTCATGTCAAATACCCCAGTATTGTTTCTCCACACTTCACCCGTTGGCCGATCTTGACATCGATTTTAGTCTCTAGAGGCAAAAAGATGTCCACACGAGAACCAAAGCATATTAGACCAAATCTCTGCCCCCTTACTACGATATCTCCCTTTTTAATCCAACAGATAATCCTCCTTGCAACCAATCCGGCAATCTGGATAAAAAGGACCTTCTTGCCATCCTCTGTTTCCATGAGTAATGCGTTATGTTCATTTAACAGAGATGCCTTGTCAAAATTTGCTGAAAAGAACCTTCCTTTTCCATAAAATACGTCTGTTATTCTACCAGATGTTGGTATTCTATTTATATGAACATTAAAAATAGACATAAATATACTGATCTTAATTGTCTTTACGCCCAGGAACCGGTCTTCCAGGTACTCCCCTGCATGGATAACCTTACCGTCAGCCGGGGCTACTACAGAGCCTTCGCACTCTGGTATATTTCTTTTTGGATTACGGAAGAAGTATACCAGAAATAGATCGATTAAGATCAGCAGGAGAGTGATGTAAACTGGGAGTAAGAATCCAAGAACTATTGTAAGTATGGAAAGAGGGATAACAAGCAGAAGCCCCTCTTTGACAATAGGAAATTCCGTAAACCGCAAGGTTAACCCTTCTTTCCAATCCAGCCCATCATGCTGCGGAGTTTTTTCCCGACTACTTCTATAAGGTGTTCACCGTCCTGCTTTTTCAAGGCGTTATAGACAGGCCGGTTTGCCTGGTTCTCCAGTATCCATTCCCTGGCAAACTTCCCGTTTTGTACCTCTTCCAGGACCTTTTTCATCTCTTTTCTTGTGTCCTGATTGATTATCCTTCTTCCAACCATCAGGTCTCCGTATTCGGCAGTATCGCTCACTGAGTATCTCATATAACTGATTCCACCTTCATAAAACAGGTCCACGATGAGTTTCAGCTCATGAAGACATTCAAAATAGGCTATTTCCGGCTGATACCCGGCTTCAACCAGCGTATCGAAGCCCGCTCTGACTAATTCTGAAACACCTCCACACAGGACACATTGTTCACCAAAAAGGTCCGTTTCAGTCTCTTCCTTAAAGGTTGTTTCAATCACCCCTGCCCTGGCTGCTCCTATCCCTTTTGCATAGGCCAAAGCCGTATCTTTTGCCTTCCCGGTATAATCTTGAAAAATAGCCACCAAAGCCGGAACCCCAGCGCCTTTTTCATATTCTCTTCTCACTAAGTGCCCGGGGCCTTTAGGAGCTATCATAATTACATCTATATTGTTGGGTGGAACAATCTGGCCAAAATGTATGTTGAATCCATGAGAGAAGACCAGAGTCTTTCCTTTAGTTAAATTGGCTCTCACTTCATTTTGGTATAATTTGGCCTGGACATCATCCTGTGCCAGGATCTGTATCACATGAGCTTTAGCTGACGCATCCGATGCACTGATAGGCTTAAATCCATCCTCTATGGCCTTTTCATAGTTTGGTGTTCCTTTAAGTTCAGCAACTATTACATCAAGGCCACTATCCCTCAGGTTTTGAGCCTGGGCATGCCCTTGACTGCCATATCCAATAATAGCTATCTTTTTTTTCTTCAGGGTCTCTAACTTCGCATCTTTTTCATAGTATATAACCGCCATTGTTCCTCCTTTTTAAAACAGTCCTTTTAGACGCACACAATAAAACATTTAAATCCCCTTACTGCCCCGGGATATAGCCACCCTACCAGTCCGCACAACCTCTTTTATTCCCATAGGTTTAAGAAGATCTATTATTGCTCGAATCTTATTCTCATCCCCTGAGACTTCTATAGTGTATGACTTTGGGGTTACATCAACTATTTTCCCTCTAAAGATATCCGTAATCCTCAGGATTTCAGCCCTGGAAGATGATTCAGCCGTAACCTTTATCAGTATCATTTCCCTGTCAACATACTCACTGCCAAAAAAATCAACAACCTTGATTATGTCTACAAGTTTATTCAACTGTTTGGTTATCTGTTCTATAACCTGATCATTGCCCCTGGTTACTATAGTCATCCTTGAAACAGATGGGTCAAGGGTCTCTGCAACGCAAAGGCTCTCGATATTAAATCCCCTGCCGCTGAAGAGACCTGCTACCCTTGCCAGAACGCCAGGTTGATTCAAAACAAGGGCTGATATAGTATGTCTCATATCCAAAATCTCCCTCTCCATCAGACTAACAACATCTCCTTAAGGGGTGCGCCTACCGGAACCATTGGATACACATCCTCTTCCCGTTCTACCACAAAGTCCATAATAACGGCCTTGGAAATTGACAGGGCTTTTTCGATTGTTGGTACAACTTCCTCGGGTTTTGTAGCCCTCAAACCAACAGCCCCATAGGCTTCAGCTAGCTTAATAAAATCAGGGGAAACTTCTAAAGGGGTTTGGGAGTATCTTTTATTATGGAATAACCCCTGCCATTGTCGCACCATCCCCAAATATCGATTGTTTAAAATAGCTATCTTCACAGGCAGGTTGTATTGAGCCACTGTAGCCAATTCCTGAATGTTCATCTGTATGCTTCCGTCACCGGCTATATCTATAACTGTCTTTTCAGGGAACGCAATCTGCGCTCCTATAGCCGCAGGAAACCCATAACCCATGGTACCAAGCCCACCTGAAGTTAAAAGGGTTCGGGGTTTGGTGAAATGGTAGTACTGGGCAGTCCACATCTGATTTTGCCCAACCTCGGTAGAGATTATTGCATCTCCTTTGGTTATCTCGTAAATTTTCTCCACCACATATTGGGGTTTTATAACATCCTTTTGTTCATAAGCCAAAGGATACGTATTCTTCCATTTGAGAACCTGATCAAGCCATTCTCGACGGATGCTTGTCCAATCCTCTTTCTCCTCTTGAATCAACTTGTTGATCTTCTTTAAAACATCTTTTGCATCTCCTACTATGGGGATATGCACCCTGATGTTTTTACTGATAGATGTAGGATCAATATCAATATGGATTATCTTTGCATTAGGGGCAAACCCATCTATTTTCCCTGTGACCCGATCGTCAAAACGGGCACCAACGGCTATCAACAGATCACAATTGGTAACAGCCATATTTGCCCTGTAGGTTCCATGCATCCCCAACATTCCAAGTGAAAGGTCATCCACTCCAGGGAAACATCCCAAACCCATCAGTGTAGCAGTAACAGGGATGGAGAGAGTCCTGGCAAATGCTGTTAACTCCTCGGAGGCATCAGAAGAGATTACTCCTCCACCTGCATAGATTAGAGGTCTATTGGCCTTTAGTATCAATTTAAATGCCTTTTGAATCTGTCCGCGATGCCCTCGATAAGTAGGATTATAACTCTGCATATTAACACTTTCGGGATAATTAAACTCTGCTGAGTCGGCTATAACGTCTTTGGGCAAATCCACAAGTACCGGACCTGGTCTTCCTGTCCCCGCAATATAAAAGGCCTCTTTAATTGTCCTGGCCAATTCTTTTACGTCTTTAACCAGATAGCTGTGTTTGGTACATGGCCTGGTAATTCCCATTATATCTGCTTCCTGAAATGCATCATTGCCTATCAGCCCGGTGGACACCTGACCAGTTAAAACTACTACAGGGATAGAATCCATATAAGCCGTGGCAATGCCTGTAACTGTATTGGTTGCCCCCGGCCCAGAGGTTACCAGACAAACACCAACTTTACCGGAGGAACGGGCGTATCCATCAGCCGCATGGACGGCCGCCTGTTCATGTCTTACCAATATATGCCTGATGGGGGAATTCAATAATGCATCATAGATGCCAATCACTGCTCCCCCTGGGAAACCAAAGATGGTGTCCACACCTTCTAATTGAAGGCTCTCTAATAGAATTTGAGCTCCTGTCTTTTTCACAATAATCCCTGTTTCAAATGTAATTAACGATACTTACCAAGTTTCACAGTGGTCAGAGATCAGTTGTCAGGTAGGCTTTATCTTTTCCTGAACCCTGTTAACTGAACCCCATGAACTGTTACCGATACTTTGATAGAATTTCTTCTATTTTATCTTTCCCTGCAAGTTTCAACTTTTGAATTCTCTTTCTTTCGATCTCTTCTTCCGGGGTAAGGTATGGTTTTTCATTATACCCCACAAGTTTTTTTTCGAATTCAACATGATCATCTACATAGCCCTTTAACTCTCTATCTGTTTCTACCAATTCTTCTATTAATTTCGCATCCCTTTTCTCCATAAAACACACCTCTCATTACCTTAGATGTTTATAACACTCTAAAATAATTAGATCTTCTTATCAGTAAAGTTGATGGCTTCGTAAAAAGTCGAAAAAATCCCTCTCCCTCGATGGGAGAGGGTTGGGGTGAGGGTGCAAAAGGCACTAATTCAACTACTTACATCCCCCTCCCCTTCATCCCCTCCCACAAGGGGAGGGGAAATGTGACTTTTTACGAGTTCATCAAAGTTGAACCTCCAAATTCGGTTGCGACTTGATTAATTATGTCAATAAGTTGTAATCGTAAAAATCAGTAAAATTTATAATACACTTGAATAGATTTGTCAACAATCAATTGGCAGAATGTTGATGCAATATGATTATGTCAGCCCCTAACTGCAAATAGAAAATGTCACCTCTCCTCTCATGAAGCATCCTTTGGGTTTCTCTTCTGACATCATTTCACGGGGGGCAACATAATCGTATTGCACTGACACAGCAGGAAATTATCTATTGACATAAGCCCTATATTTAACTATATAAATAGCGAATAGGTTTCTCTTTTACTGTTTTTCAGTGTGAACTAAATAGTTGATCCTGAAAAATGAAAAGTTTCCTTTGGAGCGAACATGAGCAGGATTTTTGGGGTACCCATCTTGACGAAGCGGAAGATAAGCATTTTCAGGCTGTTTGAGCCCGAAGGGCGAGTTCCTGAAAATGCCTGAAGCAAGTCTAGAATGGGTCAAAAAACCTGATCGAGAGAGCGGAAAAGGGAATTTTTCAGTATGAACTAAATAGAAAAAAACACTCCAAATTCTAAATTGAAGGCTTTTGGCTGAATGCTTATATATGGTTATCTATAAGGGGACTAGGAATTGATTGGAACTGTATTAAAGATGGTAATCGGAAGTAAAAATGAGCGAGACCTGAAAAAACTACAGCCTTTGGTTGTTTCCATTAACGACCTGGAAGCACAGGTAAGTAAGTTAAAAGACCATCAATTACAGGCTAAAACTCCTGAGTTTAAAGAAAGAATTGAAAGGGGAGAACCGCTGGATGAAATTTTACCGGAAGCCTTTGCAGTGGTCAGAGAGACATCAAGACGGGTTTTAGGGGAACGTCATTTCGATGCCCAATTGATAGGGGGCATAGTTCTCCATAAAGGGAAGATTGCAGAGATGAAGACCGGCGAAGGTAAAACCCTGGCTTCTACGCTCCCTGCTTATATCAATGCCTTGAAAGGAAAAGGGGTTCATATAGTTACAGTAAACGACTATCTGGCGAAGAGAGACAGCGAATGGATGGGGACAATATATAGATTTTTGGGACTGTCCGTAGGTGTAATTGTACACGATATGGATGATGAAAGCAGGAGGAAATCATACAATTCTGACATCACCTATGGTACAAACAACGAGTTTGGTTTCGACTACCTCAGGGACAATATGAAATTCAGCCTGGATGACTATGTGCAGCGCAAGCTTCATTATGCAATTGTAGATGAGGTAGACAGTATCTTAATAGATGAAGCCAGAACCCCTCTTATTATATCAGGCCCTACTGAAGAGTCCACTGACAAATACTATCAAATCAACAGAATCATCCCCCGGCTTAAAAATGAAAAAGACTATACTATTGAGGAGAAGACAAGAACGGTTGCCCTGACAGAAAAAGGGGTTGATGAAGTTGAGAAATTACTTCACATTGAAAACCTCTATGATCCAAGGAATATTGAGATACTGCACCATGTAAATCAAGGATTAAAAGCACATACCTTGTTTAAGAAAGACATTGACTATGTGGTTAAAGATAACCAGGTAGTAATAGTCGATGAGTTTACAGGAAGGTTAATGCCGGGGAGAAGATACAGTGACGGTCTGCATCAGGCATTGGAAGCAAAGGAGAATGTCAAGATTGAAAACGAGAATCAAACCCTGGCTTCCATTACCTTTCAAAATTATTTCAGGATGTATGATAAACTGGCAGGGATGACCGGAACGGCAGATACCGAAGCAGCAGAATTCAAGAAGATCTATAATCTGGATGTCATGGTTATACCAACCAATATGCCTATGATAAGAATAGACAATCCAGATGTCATATATAAAACAGAGAGAGAGAAGTTCAATGCTGCTGTTAATGAAATAAAAGAGTTAAACAAGATAGGACGCCCTGTATTGGTGGGAACCATCTCCATAGAGAAATCTGAACAGTTAAGTAAAATGCTGAAAAAGCAGGGGATCAAACACCATGTTTTAAACGCCAAACACCATCAGAGAGAGGCAGAAATCGTAGCACAGGCAGGCAGAAAGCATGCTGTAACAATTTCGACCAATATGGCTGGAAGAGGAACCGACATTATTCTGGGTGGAAATCCGGAGTTTCTGGCTGCAGAAAAAGTAGAGAAGGATATTCATTCAGAGAAATATCAAGAGACCCTGGACCAAATGATGCAGATATGTCGCAGGGAAAAAGAGGAGGTTATAGCCCTGGGTGGATTACATATCCTGGGTACAGAAAGGCATGAGAGCCGCCGCATTGACAACCAGTTGAGAGGAAGATCGGGCAGACAGGGTGATCCAGGCTCCTCCAAATTTTACCTCTCTTTGGAAGATGATCTACTAAGGATCTTTGGGGCCGAAAGAATCTCCACTATCATGGATAAATTGGGGATGGAAGAGGGGCAACCAATCGAGCATGGACTAGTCAGTAAGGCAATAGAGAATGCACAGCGTAAGGTGGAGGGTCATAATTTCGACATACGTAAGCATCTGCTGGAATATGATGATGTTATGAATAGGCAACGAGAAGTAATCTATAAAGAACGTAGGGAAGTATTGAGCAGTGAAAACTTAAAGGGAAATATCGAAGAAATCACAGAGGAAGTAATTGAAGAGATTACCGGGGTTTATGTTGATGAAAAATCCTATCCAGATGAGTGGGACATTAAAGGTTTAAACGAAGCTATTTACAAACAGTTCTCTTTTCGGATAGATACTGACAATATCACTGTTGATAGTTTGACCCGAGAAAAGCTAATTGAATCGATAACCTCTCAGGGCAGGGAGTTTTATAATAGAAAAGAGGCAGAGCTAGGTGAAACCGCTATGCGCTATTTGGAGAGGGTTATATATCTCCAGGGTATTGACAGCCTCTGGAAAGATCATCTTCTGGCTATGGATCACCTGAGAGAAGGCATTGGACTCAGAGGGTACGGCCAGAAGAATCCCCTTCATGAATACCAAAGAGAAGGCTATGGAATGTTTATGGATATGATTAACCGGATTAAAGAAGACGCTTTAGAGAAGCTATACAGGGTTCAACTGGCCAGGGAGGAAGATTTTTCATCACTGGTTCCGACCAGACAGCAACGATTTTTTCTCTCCAGGGGGGAAGATGAGACGCAAACTGAGAAACAGCAACCCGTTAAAAGGGGGGGCAACAAGACAGGCAGAAATGAGCCGTGCCCTTGTGGTAGTGGAAAAAAATACAAAAAGTGCTGTCTTCAAAGGGGTCAAGTGGAAAGTGTCTAAGCTAAAACTATATATGTAAGGACTTAATGCAAAAAAGGGGATAATCATATGAGATTTGTTGTGCCCGGGTTTTTAGCCAGTGGCATTTCAGCGGGAATCAAGCGGAATAAAGTGAAAGACCTAGCCCTAATCTATTCAGAGACACCGGCTGCCACAGCAGCGGTTTTTACTCAAAACAGGGTTAAGGCTGCGCCGATTTTGGTAAGCATAGAAAAGGCAAAAAGGCATTTATGTCAGGCGATTGTTGTAAACAGCGGCAATGCTAACGCATGTACTGGAGAGGCAGGGCTGCAGGATGCCCAATTAATGTCTAGACTCGCGGCACAGAAGCTGAAGATAGACGAGGCACTGGTTTTGGTTGCTTCAACAGGGGTGATTGGGAAAAGGCTTCCCATAGAAATAATCTCCAAAAATATTCCTCAACTTGTAGAGGGACTGACCCCTGATGGAATCCTTTCCGCAGCAGAGGCAATATTGACCACTGATACACATCCCAAGGTAGTGTGGAAAAAAGAAACAATCGGTACTAAAGAGATTACTATATGTGGCGTGGCAAAAGGGGCAGGGATGATAATGCCCAATATGGCCACTATGCTTTCGTTCATCTTAACAGATGCGGCTATTGAAGCTGAAACCCTGGAAAAGGTCTTTAAAGAGGGCATCAGGTGTTCTTTTAACAGTATAAGTATAGACGGTGAAACCAGTACTAATGATATGGCCATGGTTCTGGCCAACGGAAAGGCTAAAAATCCAACTATAACCGGACATTCTCAGGATCTTGGGCTTTTTAGAAACCTACTGGTGGATGTCCTGGTAAAGTTGTCCAGTATGATCGTTAAAGATGGGGAAGGAGCTACAAAATTTGTCGAGATCAGTGTTGTAAATTCAAAAGAGTACCATGATGCGGCCAAAGTAGCCTTCAGTGTTGCAAATTCAAATCTGGTAAAGACAGCTTTTTTCGGAGAAGATTGCAATTGGGGAAGGATCATTTCAGCCATTGGAGCATCAGGAGTCAATGTTGATCCAGAGAAGATTAACATATCTTTTGAAGATATAATGGTGGTTAAAAACGGAGTTGGCACAGGGATTGAACAGGAAGAAAGGGCATCCAAAGTACTTCAGAGGGAAGAATTTAAGGTTGTAATAGACTTAAACACCGGCTCAAGTGATGCCAGGGTCTTTACCGCTGACTTGTCTCCGGAATATGTAACTATAAATGCCAACTATAGAACCTAAAGTCAACTACCATCGGCTAAAGCCGATGACTTGAGGGGTCAAGTGATCAAGGGAGAATCTCTTCTTTACTACTCTCGAATCCTGGAATCCTCGACCCCTTGAACCCTTGCGGCGCAAAAGATCGATACATTTATGAGGTGATAATATGGAGCAAACATTATCGAAGGTAAAAAATCTGGAGAAGTTTATTCAGGAACATGGGGAAGATTCCTTTATCTCCAAGACCATCTCCAAAATGCTAAACTATAAGATTCAAAAATATGAGGAAGAAATAAAGAGACTAAACAAAGAATTAAAAAAGTTCGAGCAAACCTATGAAAAGGAATCTTCTATTTTTTTTAAAGAATTCAATGGGGGTCTCCTCGGAGATGAGATGGACTTTGTGGAATGGTCTTCCCTTTACCAGATGCGCAACCGCCTTCTTGAGAGGAAGAATACCCTGGAAGGAAAGATGTAAATGATTGAGGACTATCTGGAAGGGATAATAGGAGAGCTTTCCGTAAATCCGGTAGTTTCTTCTTTTAGAGTGGTAAAACGAGAAGTGGGGGAGGAGGAGGGTTATATCCGGATAAAATGTAGCCTGGCTAATGGGGATCTTTTGGAATTTGCCGAATATGTTGAGGTTAGAAAGGCTGGGGTTTATACCGAAACTTACAGTTTTCACTGGCAAACATCGGATAAAAGATTAATCAAAAGATGGGACAATGTAAGGCATCACAAGGAATTGGGTACTTTTCCTTATCATCTCCATCTTTCTGGTGAAAGGGTAACGGAATCCATGCCCATGAATGTGAAAAAGGCTCTGGCAGAAATAGAGAAGGCTCTGGGAATTAGTGAATAAAATAAGGCTAGTGGAATGTCCCTTTAATACCTTTACTATGAATTACTATAAATAATTCCCTCCCCCTTGATGGGGGAGGGGCAGGGTGGGGGTGAAGAATCGCTATGTTGCCCCCTCCCCTTAATCCCCTCCCACCAAGGGAGGGGAGACATTTTTGGTAAAGTTATTTATGAGTCAAAG
>Ga0210044_10004261_pt1 | contig 20003 bp, 18 predicted proteins | sample CryGey13umfilter_2_FD_183959 | JGI IMG/M metagenome (GOLD analysis project Ga0210044, IMG submission 183959) | Groundwater microbial communities from aquifer in Utah, USA - Crystal Geyser 4/9/14 3 um filter (SPAdes) (version 2) | ecosystem: Environmental > Aquatic > Deep subsurface >... | reverse complement strand
CCGCAATGAGGCCGGGTGGTGATGCCAGGGGCGATGCCGCCTACGACGCTGGATGGCTCCGGTTTAAGATTGACGTCGCCCTCGCTGAGTCAGCGCAGAAGAGGGGGAACGAGTGATGACCGACGACTCCATGGACCGCGATCTATTCTTTTTCCTCTGCGGCTTCTGCGCTACCGCTGAGGGGTTCAACTGTGAATGTGGAGAACCATACCTTGCCCCATTATTTCTAGGGCAGGACTACGGAGGACTAGTGCAGGCTTTTGAGGCGCTGAAAAGCGACAAGACAGTTTATGGCGAGTTGCTCCGCCTGTTTGCGCAGGCCAAAACGCATCTCACGGAGGAAGATTTTTTCCCGAACAATAATGTGCTGGAGATCGAAGAATGAACAATGTAGTAAATCTCGCGGCATATTTAAACTACGGAGAAATCGTAGTCCGCGCTGCGCGGTTTGCGTGTATCGTCCGTGATCTAACCCAGCCGAAGTTGTTCTTGCGGGAATACCAAAAGCAACTTCATGCTTACACTTCACTTACAAGAGGAGCCGTAAATGACAACGAATAACCCCGCCTCGCCCCCGCTTGTTAAAAAAGCCGGCAAAGCTCCCCTCGCAACCGATGATGCTTTGTTTGGAAGCGGTTTTTCTTCTTCAGTAAACTCTCTTGAGTTTGCAGAAAAGTTAACGCCGGACGAATTCAACGCTCCCGGGCGCCCGCTGTGCCCTTCGCGCCCGCCGCGCCCTTCGCCCGCCGTGCATAAAAGCTTAGCTGAACCTATCTACACTTTCCGCTCAATCGGAAACAGCTTGTTCGAGACAGAAGAAGAAGCTATAATCGACAGTTATAATCTTCTTCTCGATAAAGCTGTTGACGATATTTGGCGGGAAGAGAAAGAAGAAAGCATACGGGATGCTAATACTACTTTGTTAAGGGAGGCAATGAATGTAATAAAAAGTTATCCCTATATCGCAAAGCTACTCGGCGAACGCGCGGAATTAACGTTAACGGTTGTGGACACTAAAGCCGCGAAGAAAGGAAGCGCAAAATGACCAAAGGAACAAAAGCTCCGCAGAGACTAAAAACTCCCGATGAGTTTCCTCCCGAACTATTAAAAGCGTGGCTCTATGTTATCGACAATAACAAAAAGCTAGTGATCCCTTGCGAAAGTTACGGTTTCGCCGTGCATACAAGGCAGCAACTATACGCCGTGCGCGCCGCAGTTAGGCGTGTTGCAGACGGCGAAATTGTGCTTGAGCGAGGACAGACAATCTTCCCCGGACAAAGCGCATCAAGGCAATCCTACAATGCCTTGTGGGAAAAGCTACAACGAGCGATGATCCCGAAGCTCCAACGCGGGGAAACACAGCTTCTTATCCTTCCGCGAAACCAGAATATCATAGATCGCGTCGGGGCGGCGTTGGCTATTGCGATGGAGGAAAAAGAAAAGCAACCCGAAAGTCCTCCGGGGCGCTTTAATCCCGCTCATATTGCCCGCGAAGAAGAACCAACTGCGACTGTGATAGGAACTTTGTTTGGCGACGATACTGAATGACGAAATTGCGCGCATAAACGATAACCAGTATGCGCGCAATTACCGCTCTCTCGCTGAAAAATACCTCTTGACATGCGCGCAACAACGCCATATAATGAAAAACACGCCCAGCAAAGGAGCTTCAAATGGCGCGTCCTCGCTTAGCTAAACCAACACAAGAGATACGCGCGCGCATTGAAATAGGCGTGTATTCGCGCATCCAAATGTTACTATACTCTCCCGCAGACGGGAAGATGCGCTACGGTGCATTAGGAAAAATAACCGAGCGCTTGCTCGCGACGTGGCTTCATCGCGTCGATAAAGCGGGGTTTGCTCGCGCATTAAAAGATATCGGCATTCAACCCGGCGAGATTATACCGGGCTTAACAGAAGCGAACGATCACACCCGACCAGAACAAGATCAGCAGAAGGAACTTCCCCTATGACGACCCAGACTTCGGAATTGCCGCAGCTTACCCTTCTCGATGAGGATAATCTGCCGACAGAGAGCGAGCTTTACTCGATGACCGCCGATCATCGCCTGCGCATCCTTTCCGAACTGAGAACGTATGTTCTCGCGCGACAGGCTCACGAAATCCCCGAGGCAATCGCACAGTTTGGAGTGCTGATCTCGCGAAAACTGCGTGCATCGGCAGAACTCGGCGCGCAGAAGAAAAAGACGAAAGCCGCAGCACCGGAAGTTGCAAAAGCTTCCGACGCAGAGCTGTTTTAAACCACTGACAAAAGAAAGGCCCCACTTATGTCAGACGAAACCCAAGTTAACCTCACCTTTCCACTAAGCGTTGACAGCACAATCCTGTCCTCCTTCACGTCTTGCCCGCGGAAATTCTACTATGAATTTCTCTTGAAGCGTGTTCCGGAAGGAAAAAGCATTGACCTTCACGCCGGAGGTTGTTTTGCTCTGGGACTAGAAATCGCAAGAAATGCTTTTTATGCCGAAAATTTAACCCAAGATGAAGCTATCGCGAAAGCTTGGGTGCATATGGTAAAAGCATGGGGCGAATATACTGAACCGGAAGATCACCCAAAATCTTTCATAAATATGTTCGGCGCATTGTGGCATTACTTCGACACATACCCAATGGAGAACGACCACTTTCAGCCAATCACAATCTCCGGCAAGCGTAAAGCAGTTGAGTTTACCTTCGCAATTCCAACAGCTGTGCGCCACCCGGATACCGGAGAGCCCATTCTCTATTCCGGGCGCTGTGACATGGTAGTGGAAAGTGTAGAAGATAAAGTGATCTTTGCCCTCGATGATAAGACTACAAAAGCTATGAACGCAAATTGGGCTGACCAGTGGGCCATGCGTGGGCAATTCTACGGCTATGTTTACGCCTGCCGCGCTCAAGGTATTAATGCGCTAGGTGCCGTTGTTCGCGGCATTAGTATCCTCAAAGGAAGTTACAAAACCGCAGAAGCCACAATCTTGTTCTCGGATGAGCAGATTGAAAAATGGTGGCTTATGATTAACACAAAAATCCTGCGGATGGTGCAAGCTTATAATAAATACAAAGAATTACTCGCGTGTTACGACGAAGAACACTTAACACAGCAACCCGCGTTAACCCATATAATGGCAGCCGCGCCGTGGGAAATGTCCTACGGCGACGGATGCATGGCTTACTTCCGCCCCTGTTCCTTCACCCAGCTATGCACATCTTCTGAACCTTGGGAAATCTATTCCGACTGGGACGAGCGTGTGTGGGACCCCCTCGCTAAAAATCCGACAGAGAAAAGCGAAGATCGCTTTCTCGCCGCCGGACCGTTAGAGCTTCCGAATGAATTACACGCTCTGCTTGAGCGGTAAACATGGGAAGCGTTGGTGCCCTGTGGGTGCTGCCAAACTTAAGTGTAAAGCACATATACAAAACCCCAACTACCTGGCAACCGTCGATTGTTCTGCTCGCCCCGGAAACCGGAGATAGTTGGGGATATGTGCGCATCTTTTCCAGCACCGATGCGGGAGACATACAGGCGCAAGATTTCTACAGTGCTTGTTTTTGTCCTTACGACACCGCAATAATCACCTATAAAGAATGGTTCTGGCCGGCCTACTTTAAACCAGAACACATCCCAACCGAGGTAGTGAAATGGAACCTGCTGAGACTGCTACAAACAACGCAACAAAACAGCCAGCCGTCCTCCTTCTAGGGGAACCCGGTAATGGGAAAACTTTTTCTCTCGCAACCGTTGCAAAGCATCGTAAGTTGTTCTGCTTGTTTACAGAACCCGGGGGAGAAGAATCTTTGATCGCCGGATGTATGCACTACAACATTCCGATCGACAATGTTCACTGGCATTACGTTTCGCCTTCCAGCACGGGATGGGATGCGATCCAAGAAATGGGCCTTAAAGTTTCGCAGATGTCTTATAAAGACTTAGGGGAACTGAAAAGCGGGATCGACAAGCCCTCGCACAGACAGCTCATTACGTTAATGGGTGTGCTTTCTAACTTTACCTGCCAGCGAACAAATGAAAACTTCGGTCCGGTCGACAAGCTCGGGGAAGATTGCGCCTTTGCCTTTGACTCCCTTTCTGGACTTAACGACATGGCGCGAGAACTCACTGTCGGCGGCAAACCAACACTACATCAAGGAGAGTGGGGGGTTGCGATGCAAACACAAGTAACCCTTGTCAAAAAGATAGTCAACGATACCCGCTGTATGACAATCATAACCGGGCATGTTGACAAACTTTTAGATCTTGTCGCTGAGAAAATGACGTTTCAAGTTTCACTTCTCGGCAACAAAACCGCGCCTGTTTTCCCGCGCATGTTCAGTGATGTTATCTGGGCGTATCGGGCGGATAAAAAATTCTACTGGTCCACGACAGAAGATAAAGTCAGTGGATTAAAAGGCCGCAACATTGGAGTGGTTAGTAAAGTCGAGCAAGATTTCGGGAAGATTGTAGAAGCATACGAAGCAAGAAAGAATTATATTACTACTACAACTAAAGTTTAACTATATTCGGGAGAGCGATCTCCCCCTTTGGCCCTTTAAGCCCCGCACAACGCGGTTCGTTGTAACTGTATCGCAAAACAAAACAGCGATAGACAAAACAGAGGACAATAAACAATGTCAACCTTCGACCCAAATGCTTTCGAAGAACAGATCATCACGGACGTCAGTGCTACCCACATGACTCCGGTTCCAGAGGGTGCTGACTACAAAGCGATCATTGACGACTACAAGTTTGCCGAGGTGGTAATCAAGGGAGAAAAGCAGCTTGTTCTGAACGTGTTCTTCAAGCTTCTCGAAGACCCGCGCTTGGAGGAAGTTGGGCTTTCCGCCGATATGGCGCCGGTCCGCCATACGTTGTGGCTTAATCTCCGGCCGGACGGTGGAATTGCTTATGGCCCGAACCAAAACGTTGGGCTCGGAAAGCTGCGGCAGGCGCTCGGGCTGAACAAGCCCAACATGCAGTGGAGCCAGCTTCGCGGGGCCGGCCCGGTGTCGCTCACTATTGCACATCGTGCGGATAAGAACGATCCTGAGGTGCTCTATACGGACATCAAGCGGATCGACAAAGTGAAGTAATCCTGAAATAGCTCGCGGACTTTCCTCGCCGCGAGCTAACCTGCGGGGCAGCAATGCCCCGCTCTTTTCCGGGTGTGGTGGAACTGGTAGACACAAGAGACTTAAAATCTCTCGCTGCATAGCGTGGGGGTTCGACTCCCCCCGCCCGGACCATTTAAACTTCACAAGGTGCAAAAGGATCGGCCCCCATGGAACTCTCGCAAGCTCAAACAGATGCCGTAAACAAAGCAAAAGATTGGCTAACTTCTTGGCAAGTATCCGCCGGAACAGCAGATGAAGAAGAAGAAAATAAAACTGCTTCCATTGTCGGGAATAACAACCGCGGTTGGTTTGTAATTGCGGGCTACGCCGGAACGGGTAAGTCAACTTCCGTTAAACAGCTTGTAGAAGCTCTTGAATTAGAAGCTGCTTACATGACTTACACCGGCAAAGCAGCTCTTGTTTTGCAGCGTTATGGAAATTTACCCGCGACAACAATTCACTCTCGCATTTACAAACTACGCCACGTTCGGGCGGGTTATCTAACAGAGCTCGCTAATAAGCGAGACATGGCGCAAGATGATGCAGAACGGAAAGCTCTGCAAGCCGAGATAACGGAGTTACAGAAACCACGCTTTGTTCTCCGCGATAGAGCTGAAGAAGAAGGCCCAACTTTTCCCGAGGATATAATTATTCTCGATGAGTGTTCTATGGTCGGGAAAGAAATGCTAGATGATCTACTGACTTTCCGTAAACCTATTATAGCTCTTGGTGATCCAGGGCAGCTTCCCCCGATCGGGGAGAAAAACAAACCTGCGGATAGTCCTTTGTTCGCCGGGGCCCCCGATGTAATGCTTACTGAAATTCATCGGCAAGCGGTAGGCAATCCGATCATTGATTTCTCCATGCGAGCGCGAAAGCAAATTGCGGTCCCCCATCACACGCGCTCGTCGCCGCCAGAGGATACGCGAGCTGTATGTTACCCACTAGCCGGGCTGACCCAGCGTATGTTGTTCGAGGAGATGCAAGCCGCCGATATAACAATCTGCTGGCGAAATGAAACGCGGCATTTTCTTAATAACTTGTATCGACAAGGACTTGGTTTTCACGAAAAATCTCCGGTGTATCCGCTAGCCGGAGATAAAATTGTATGCCGAAAGAATAGTAAAGAAAAAGGTTTGCTGAATGGGTTGTTTGCGGAGGTCGTAGAAGTGCTTGACATCTTCGACGCAAGCATTGACTTGATGATCCGCACGGAATTACAAGAAGCCGAAGATGAGCCGTTCAAAATAAGCGCACTTCGAGCAAAGTTTGATGCAGCGATAAACCCAGACGCAATGAAACAGGCACGCCCGTGGGAGCTTGCTGATCACCAGCAGTTTGAATTTGGTTATGCGATCACTTGTCACACAGCACAAGGTTCGCAATGGCCAAAAGTTCTTCTACTCGATGCTTACCATCTTAACGACAAACGCCGTGTGTTGCAGTGGGCCGCTGCGCGCCAAGATCGCGCAAAATGGCTTTACACGGGGATCACCCGCGCTGCTCAACAACTCACAATCCTTCACGCTTAAGGAAACCATCATGTCAGACACTCCGGCAGATGCCCCCATCGTGCGTAATGCTACGTTAATTCATATAGGTGATATTGTCACACCGCCCGATCGCCAACGAAAGCATTTTGATCCGGTTAAATTGCAGGAATTAGAAAACTCTATCTTCGACAGCAGTGCTGGGTTAATCCACGCTATCCAAGTCGTAGAGATTGACGGCGAGTATCAGCTTGTCGCCGGAGAGCGCCGGTTACGGGCGATACTTGCGCGCTTATCAAAAAATCCTGAAGCAACTTTTATCTACAACGGATTGTCCGTTCCGCCGTATTATTTCCCGGTAACGGTAGCCGCAAATAGCGAAGAAGTAACACTTGTCGAAGCAGAATTAGCGGAAAACGTAACACGGGCTGATTTATCTTGGCAAGAAAGAGTAGAAGCTGAAGCTCGTTTACACGCGCTGAAAAAGAAATTCAACCCGACCCAAACATTCGCTCAGACAGCTGCGCTTATAACCACAAACCGGGATGAAAACGGACAACCTTCGCCGAACAATCACGACTCGCAGCGGATTAAAGAGTCAGAGCTTATCATGGCTTACATGGATAATCCTAATGTCAAAAAAGCAAGCAACCGAAGGCAGGCTTATACCGCAGCCGCCGTTGCCGCAGAGGAAGATTTCCGCCGGGTGCTGCAAAAGAAGATAACCGAGAAACCCTTGCAAGTAAAAACCGCGCAGAAGGAAACGCAAACTACAGAAGATGCTGATGATAATGATGCTAATGAAGATATTCTCCAAACTCCCGCTGACAATTTAATCCTTGATGTTGTTTATGATGGGGAGAAGTATATCTACGGAAGACATAAACTTTATCACGGAGATGCTTTGGAAATCTTCCCAACTCTACCCGACAATACATTTAACCTAGTAATCACTGATCCCCCTTACGGTATTGACACAACAGTTTTTGGGTCCGCAAGTAACTTTGCCCATAATTACGATCACACCGATGCTGAATTACTTTACCGGGAATTGTGCATTACGTTAGCGCGGGTCTGCACCGCGGAAGCCCACGTGTATATTTTTATTGCCGCAAATGATGAAAACATTTTCAATCTCTGCCGCGAGCTACTATCAAGTGCGGGTTTTAAAGTCCGCGCTCGTCCGCTAATCTGGCATAAGCCTTCTCGTGGTTTCCTAACCGACGGAGACAGCCGAGGGTGGCGCGCAAGTTACGAACAGATTATTCACGCTAGGCGCGGTGCCCGGCCCGGCGCCGTTGTGCTGGACGATGTTATTCAGTGTGATCCTGTTCACCCGAAAACGCGGGTTCATGCGGCGCAGAAACCGACAGCGTTGTTAGAAAAACTTATAAAAATGTCAGGAGTCCCCGGAGATAAACTGCTTGATCCTTTTGTGGGAAGCGGATCAATCTATGTTGCGGCAGAGAAAGCTTCAATCTCTGTAACCGGGATTGAGAAAAACGAAACATCGCTTAACCTAGCATTTGATAGCATGAAAGGTGCAATCAACGAAGCGCCGCCGCCACTCTCGCCGGATAGTCTTGATGCTGATATTCTGTTCTAAAGGAATTCACAATGACACAAACTTTCCGCGGAAGTTACGGGCAGCGTTCCGGTAATCCATTCATGGTAGTAGGAAGTTACTTCTCTTCCACCGAACAACAAGCCAATCGCCCATTCCTCGGGACATCAGGGAGAGAACTACGAGAAGAGTTTACACAAGCCGGACTTAATCTAGATACTTGTTTTCAAACTAATGTTGTTAATATAGCACCCGGCGGTCACGACATTAAAGAATTGCTTTTTTCTAACATAGAAGCAAAAGCTGCGGGAATACCAAAAGAAGGGTTGTTTGGGCTTTACCCTAAACCAACTTTACTTGACGGCTTACAAGAACTCTCCCGCGCAATAGATTGTGTGCGCCCAAAAGCTATCATCGCTCTCGGCAATCTCCCGTTGTGGGCACTGACAAAAGGTGCCGCTGGGACCATTATAGCTAAAGAAGGTTATAAACAGCCAAGCGGCATTACTGCTTGGCACGGGTCAATGTTGCGAGAAAGTGCGACAAATATTCCCGTGCTCCCTGTCTATGAACCCTCTTATATTTTACGAGCTTGGGAAGATCGCGCCCGCAATATCCCGACCCTTGCGCGGAGATTAAAGCAATTAAATACATGGGATGAACCTCCGATGAACTTTATTTTTCCGGAGAAATATGATGAAGATAATTATAATAAATTAATGCTTCATCTTGTCCAGCTTTACTATAAGCTAAATAATGCGCAGAAACCGATTATAATAACAGCTGATATAGAAACACGAAACTCAATGGTTGAGTGCATCGGGATAGGGTGGACGGCGACAGACGCTGTTTGTATTCCGCTATATGATGTCCTAACGGAGAGCCGCTCTTGCTGGACTATTACGCAAGAAACACAGTTAATGTATTATGTTCGTGCTATTCTTGCCCACCCAAATGCGCAAGTTTGCGGGCAAAACTTCTTGTTTGATATACAGTATTTACGCTATTACTTTGGGTTAAACGTAAACCTTCAGCACGACACAATGATCGCGCGCCATGTGATCTATCCCGGAACACCTTTAGGGTTAGATTATTTATCTAGTGTTTATTGTGAACATCATGTCTACTGGAAAGCTGACGGAAAAGAAGCGGCGGCAAACGACAATAAGTTAAAACGCTGGGAATATAACTGCCGTGATTGCGTAAAAACTTATGAAATTATTACACTTGCGCTACAACAAATAGCCTCGTTAAACCTGCAATGGCAATATGTTATCCAAATGCAGAGAGTAAAGCAGACAACAGGTGCGGGGCATCCAAACGCAGCTATGATGATCCGCGGAGTGCGCGCTGATATCGCGCGCCGATCGCAGGAAACGATTGCACATATAGAAGTTTATGAGAATACTATCTACAAACTTGAAGCAATCGTCCCCGAAAACTGCCGACCGGAAAAAAGTAAAACATCAAAAGCTCCGTGGTATAGCAGCCCTTCGCAGCTTGCTGATTTATTTTATCGCGTGCTTGGCTGTAAAAAAATGTATAATAAGAAAACAGGAGAGGTTACTACCGACGATGCAGCATTGAGTAAAATCGGAAAACGTTATCCAGAATTATCTCCGCTTACCGAAACCCTTTCCCAGCTTCGCTCACTTGCTGTATTTGGGAACTTTCTTCGTATGCGCTTAGGCCCCGATGAACGTATTCGCTGCACATACTCCCCGACCACCGAAACTTTTCGTTACCGTTCAAGCGCAGATGTGTTTGGCTATGGGACGAATTTACAAAACATCCCTAAGGGAAATGAAGAGGAGGATTGAATAATGGTAGCTCAACATATCCGCCTTCCTAATATCCGCCGTCTCTTTGCGCCCGACCAAGGAAAGATAATTTTTGACGCAGACCTTCAAGGAGCTGACGCGCAAATCGTCGCATGGGAAGCAGGCGATGAACGCTTAAAAGAAGCCTTCCGGCAGAAAAAGAAAGTTCATATTGTAAACGCTAGAGATATGTGGCCGGACAAAACTAAAAATATGACAGACGATGAGATTAAAAACACTGAAATGTATCCCGATATAAAACGAGCAGTGCATGGAACAAATTATGGGGGCGGCGCGCCGGGACTTGCGGAAACAATTAAATGGGCGGTTAAAGATGCTATAGCTTTCCAAGAACGTTGGTTTTTCCTGAACCCAGGAATTAAAGCTTGGCATGAAAGAACGGAACGTTTTCTGTTCGGACAGCAGTGCTGGGCTTGCCGTGCTTTTCCCGAAGGTCCGCGGGCTCGTTGTGATGCTTGTGGGGCGGTTCTAGGAGCAACCGTTAAAAACCAATTCGGCTACAGAAGAAAGTATTTTGAGCGGGTGGAAGGGTTGTTGCCCGCGGCACTAGCTTGGGGCCCTCAAAGCAGTGTAGCGTTTTGCACCGAAATTGGGTGGATGAATTTGTTTCAAACACCAGAAGAAATTGACGAAATAATAACTACAATTTTCGGGCAACCGCCAGCACGCCCCACGCGCGAGCTTATAGTTGAGCCCGACGCGGCAATACGTTATCGCGATGTTGTGCAAGCATTGCTGCAAGTTCACGATAGTTTTGTCGGACAACTACCGAAAGAACTGAAAGATGAATTACCTAAGGTTGTCGATGCTATGCGTGTCCGCGTCCCTTACCCCGAACCTTTAGTTATTGGAATGGGGTATAAGTGGAGTGAGACTTCTTGGGGGGAATGCTAACAAACATAAATGCGCGTATAAACGATAACCAGTATGCGCGCAATAACAGGAGCCAACTATGATTTACCTAGCTTCCCCTTACTCCCACAAAAACCTCGATATACAGGAGCGCCGTTATGAAGCTACTTGCGCCGCAACAGCACGCTTGATTAAAAACGGCGATTGTGTATTTTCGCCAATCGTTCATTGCCATGTATTAGCTGTAAAGTTTAAACTAAAAACAGACGCAGAAACGTGGAAGTGGTATAACACAATGATAATAAATAGGTGCAATGCTATCTGGGTATTAGCCCTTCCGGGTTACACTAACAGTTTTGGGGTCAACCATGAAATTCACTATGCCAAAGAACGTGGATTACATGTAAAAGTTATAATGCCGACGGAAGCAGAATTGCAACTTGTTAAAGAGTAATCTTCATGGCGCGCAAACTAAAAAACTGGCTCAAGACTTACTTACAATTCACAAAGTTCAGCGAAGCTCCGGAAATTTTCCATTTTTGGACTGCGGTTTCTACCCTAGCCGGAGCTTTACAAAGACGGGTTTGGATTGACCAGCGTTATTTCCAGTGGACACCTAATCAGTATATTATTCTTGTAGCTCCACCGGGCATCGCGACAAAATCTACCTCGATGGGCATCGGGCTTTCTCTACTTGAGCAAGTCCCCGGCATAAACTTTGGCCCATCAAGCATGTCTTGGCAGTCATTAACAAAAGCTTTTACGGAAGTTCAAGTTGACTTCCCGATCAACGGAGAGACCGAACCAAGTAAAGCTATTTACGCAACACAATCTGCAATAACTTGTAGCGTTTCCGAGTTAGGAACATTTCTAAACCCGCGCGATCAGGACCTTGTAGATTTTCTCACCGACATGTGGGAAGGTAAGAAGCGTGTGTGGGTGCGGGAAACCTTTGCACACGGGAGACAGGAGATCGTAAATCCGTGGCTTAATCTAATAGGCGGCACGACTCCGGCGTGGTTAAAAGCTTCTGTCCCGGAAGCAATGATCGGAGGCGGACTTGCATCCCGAATAGTATTTGTCTACGGGGATCGAAAGCGCCACTTTAATGCTTATCCTGGACTATCTTCCCCGACCGAAGAATACAACAGAACCGAAGAAGCTCTTGTGCACGACCTCTGCTTGATCTCGGAGATGGTAGGAGAAATGTTTCTAACAGAAGAAGCTATTCTTTGGGGGCAAGCTTGGTATCAAGAGCACTGGACCAGCCGCCCAATTCATATGGCAAGCGATAGATTTGAAGGGTATATATCGCGCAAGCAAACTCATGTTCACAAACTTGCGATGATTATACAAGCAGCAAAAGGGCCATCTTTACTGGTAGAAAAAGACTCACTTATTGCGGCAAATAAAATCATAACCGCAACAGAATATGACATGCTTCAAGTGTTTGAGAGCATTGGGGTTGCACCCACTGCGCGTTCTTTGCACGAGATAGTCTCTTTCCTGCAAACGCACGAAGAACAGAATATTCCTGTAAGCGAGCAAATGCTCTTACGGCACTGCTTGCATACGCAAGACGCACGATCCTACGAAGAAGCAATGACAACAGGGATAAAAGCGGGTTACTTTAAAATAATCGCCGGGGCACCTAATACTTTCAAGCTCACGGCGGACCCGCGCGAGATTAGAAAGCAACTTACCAGAACGGAAGATTCCCCAAGCAACGATCTTTAGATTAACTTAATGCTCATTTTATACCTTCTTCAAAAACCGTAGGAGCATCTTCAGGATGACGGCGCGCAACGTCCCGATATATAGCACCCAGCATTTTGCTTTGCGGAACACCAGCCTCTTGCTTCGCCCGTGCGAGGTCGCGGCGAGCCAAGGATTGTTGCAGCGCTTGCCGCGTAATAGCAAGGCCCTTTGGCGCTTCACGATTAAAAGCTACTATTCGGTCGATGATTTCCTTGCGTGTTTCCTCGGTCCCACGCCAGCGTGCCTCGTCATAAACCCCCATAAGTGCAGTCCGGCGCCCTGTCCAGTAAGACTGAGCGTCCGCCTGCGCGATGATCCTATCCCAGCGGCGGCTCAAGCGGGTTACTTGGAAGCCGCCAGCTCGGGCGATGACCTCAGCAAGTTGCTCAGGGTCTTCTATATCAAAGTCCAAGACTGTTGACCCAGAAGCTGAACGCTCGCGTCCTTCTTCCGCAAACCTGACCGCCTGCGACATATCGCGCAAAGCGCGCGGCATAGCCATTTCCCAGCGTTTTAAATCATTAAGTTGATATTGGTCCCCCGCGGAAAGAAACTTACCAAGTCCAAATAAAATTGCAAAAGATGCCCCGCCAATATCTTTAGCAGAATTCGCAACACGATCATTAAAGTCTCCCGTTGCAGGACCAAGAGCTGTTGCGCCCGGAATAATCCGGCCAAGCCCAATAGCTCCCGACATATTAATTTCGGGAACCGGCATACCGAGAGCTGCGCCTGCGGCAGCCAAGCCAAACCCTGTCCGGCCCGCGCCGTATAAAGCTGTCTCAGCAAGTTGCGAGTCCTCCCCAAACATCTCTATCATAAACGCGCGTATTTCTTCTTTCGGGGAGTAATAAGTGTTGAATAAATTTCGCCCGAGAAAACGCGTAAGAGCTTCTAAATCTTCTGCGCCGGGCAGCCCCATAACTCCCGCCATCGCCAACAGTAATAATAAATAGCGCCCGCGCCCATGTCCGTAGCGAGAAAAGAAAAGCATGTTCTGCGCAAAACTAAAGAAAGTAAAAAACACACTAGGCCTGCCTTGCATAAAGCGAGGCCGGGCCCAAGCTGCATACTCAAACTGCGTTGTAATTACTGCGTCTTTCCCCGAAATAAAAGCAAACGCTTCAAGCGGAGACATGCCTTTTTCAAGTGCAGCTTTATAATCTGTGTCATACTTTCCGATTAATTCGTTTCGATGCTTAACATCCGGGTTTTGCCGGGCAAGTTCTACTCCCATTCTAAACGTAACACGTCGGTTTAGTTTCTCGGTCTGCTCGAACATATAGCCGGCAGCTTTTCCCGCCCAGCGAATATTGCGGCCAACCCAAGTGTTGCTTGCTGTCCAGCTTAATGTCCCCTCAGCGGTCGCTGCAAGTTCAGTTGCCATACTTTCATCAACAAACCCTTGCTCTACAGCTAGTGAGATTTGACGCTCATCTTCTGTAGAAATATTCTGAGCATTAGGTTGTGCAAAAAGTTTTTGAATTTGGGCTGTAACTTTAGCTAACATTGGAATAGTTTTATGTTCGCCAAACCGAGAAGAAAGATAAGGTAGTGTAACCATTGGAACCTGGGTTAGGTTAAGGGCAGCGCTTGCTGGAGAAAACCCAAGCCACCAAGTAAAGGCTATGCTTCTTAACGCGGCCCATTCTTCCGGGGGATTAAGCACGTAATCTGTATGCTGCGTAACATGGTCGATTATCTCGCGACGACGTGTTACGTCAAAGCCGTTATCACCTAACGCTGTTGTAGCTTGCCCAGCTTCGTCAATATTGCGCCGCATTTGCGGGCCGTATTCTAACCTAGCAATATGGCTCGCGCCGTGGTGAAAGTAATCCGCATAAGCGCGCATTGCATCACGGCTATACCCAGAAATATTCTTACGTTTTGCGAAATGCTTTTTAAAACTCTCCGCCGGAGAAAAGCTTATCTTCAACCCACGGAAAAAATCCTCCAGCTTTGCCCGGTCTTGGCTCGATAAGTTTGGCAGAGTATCTAACACTTGGCCTTCGATACTAGCAATTAAACTCGGAGGCAAACCTTGGAAAGCTTTACCTTGATCCGGAATTTTATCCAGACGTAGTGTGTAGCCTTGTGTCGCGGGATACTTTGCCCGCAGACCCCCGTAAGCAGATTTCTGTTCTTTCTTTGTGGCGAATTGCTCCATGTAAACAACATCGCCTTTATTGTCTTTAACAACAGCCGTAAATTCTCCAAAGCGTGCATGAGGAAAGTAAGGTCGTGCGCGAAGTGTATCAAACTCTGTTTGAATTTCCTGAACTTTAATCGCGGCAAGCGGGTTATTACTTCCAGGATAAAGACGCTGCACATCGTTTAGGATAACTTCTTCCATCTTACCAAGCACAGCTTCAAAATCTTTCCGGATCCTGACATACATCCGTAAAGCATTATCTTCATCTTGAAAAGCATAGCGCTTTGCAAGGGTGCGTAATTCGGCCGCCGTCGGTTGCCGAATAACCCCAGCTTTCACCTCTCCCGGCGTCCGATAGTTCATCTGCTCTACATCAAAAATAAAGTCAGAAAGTTTATCAGCATCAGCTTTTCCAAGTGTCTGCCATAACCGCAGCGTCTCACTTGCGCGCGAGGTCCACTTCATTTTTTCATTAAACCAGCGCGCAACTAATTGCGTATGCGTGCGAAGCCAGCTAATGTGGGGATTACGATCTGCTAATTGTAAAATCGTAAATCCAAATTTATACATCTTATCGTATTTATCAGCAAGCGTCCCGGCTTGCTGAATATTCTGCATAACGGGCGCTGGTAAATTAAGTTTCTTTGCGAAAGCAATAATATTATTCCGCGCGTTCTCCCCGCTTGTTACATCTTTATCTTGCGATAACTTTGCCTTCGTAACTAAAGCTAACTCCCCAGAAGCTATATTATAGAAAATATCTTCTACGTTATTAAACCCGAGACCACGGCTCCAGTTAATAAGTGCTTTAAAAAAGTTAGCTATTTTATCAAAAACAGTTTTAACTTGCGGCCCAGTCCTAATGTTATTCTCAAACTCGTGTGCAATAGCTTCTTCTAATTTTTTCTCATAAGATAACTCTGGATAGTTTGCGTTAATGTTATACTTGTCAATCCAGCTTTCGTTGATAGCCGCATTTCGCAGCACTGCCCATTCCGCTTCCGTAAACAAACCTAATTCTTTAAGGGCGTGAATAGCCTCATGATGCAAAATTGCTTTACCGTCAGCAGCAAGCACGGAGATCCGCAACCCAGCTTCTTCGCGCTCTAGATACCCGCGCCATTTCCCCGCGTCTGGATTATTCGGATCAAGCATAGATAATTTAACATTACTTAGCCCCATTTTATTCAGGGCTTCGCGGAGGGTTTTAAACTCATACTCAGTAAGACGCGCGCCGGTTGCTGTCGTTCCGTCGCTTTTTGCATAACTATAGAATTGGTTTTTACCAAAGTTAGTATTAAAAACACTTTTAACTCCCGCCGGGTTAATCGGGAGAATTACACTTCCTTTATATCCGGTGTTAAAAGGATCATCATTAGTAGCATTTTTAACAACTTTTCCTGCTGCGTTTGTAATTAGCTCAAAAACAGTTCCCATATTATCACTAGTGTTTCGGAGAATAACCCCATCAAACCCTCCCTCTACGGCTATATTAAGTAATTTGTTATAAAGGTCTGGGGAATACAGCCCGTTATGGTTGTGAATTAAAGGTTTTTTAAAATTAACAAATAGCGGAACAAGTGCACCGGGCTTATTCTTTTTAATAGAGTGCCACATATAAGAACTAGCTTTGGTAATATTATTAGATGTATAAATTATAAGGGCTGGGTGTTGTGTTTCCGGGCCTCCAACAGCTTTTCCTTTTACTGATTTACTTACCTTAGAAAACCACCCTGTTGTAATTCCCTGTTCTTCAGCTACTAATCCAACTTTGTTGGCTACTGTAGTGTTAGCCCCGTGAAAAAGAACAATAGGATTAGTGCCATCATGTGTAACAGCTGGATGCGCACCGGCAAACCATTCTTGAAATTTCGGGTTTGCGACAGCTGCTTTATACCAAGCACTGTTATAAATTGTTGGGTATACCCAGCTTTTCTGAATATAGTTCTGCACCTCGTGGTCGTGTTTAATGTTGTTTAAATCAGCTTCATAGTCTTTCCACGCAGGTGCAACTGAGAGTGCGGGTGATTTTACGTCAGAAAACGTAAGTGCGGTAACACCTGAAGAAAAAGAAGAGGACGAAGAAGTAGTGTTCGCCTTTTCTTCGTTGAACGCTGTAACTGAAGTATTAAAACTTTGTTTACTAAAAGCTTTTACGGAGTCTTTTAAAATCTTTGTTATTTCATCTGGGTTATCTTTATTCTCAATAAGGAGTGCGGCAAAAGTATTATTAAAATTAGTATCATTATTGAAGAAAAATGAGCTAAAATTCTCTGCGTTTCCTTCTAAAATAATATTGTTACTTTCGAGTATATCAGCAAACTTTAAAATATCTTGCTTGTCTAAAATAGTTCCAGAAGCAGAAGAATGTTCAAAAAGTATTTCAGCTAACTTCGGATCGCTGAAATAAAAATCATCGCCAGACTCCGACTCCGGATCTTGAAGTGGCCCAAAACCACTCGGGTCACTAAGATCATTAAGATCATCAAGAGCATCTAGAGATTTAAAAGCACTGTCAGGTGTAAAGTCAGCATCTAAAGCCGAATCTTGTGGTTCATCTGGAACAGGTTTCGCGCTCGTCGCTTGCGTAGCTTTCTTCTGTTCAGCTTTAAACTCCAAATAAGAAGAAATAATCGCGTCATTAATTGTAGTTTGTGTTGTGCTTTTTTTAATTTTATCTGCAAAATCTTGGTTTTTCGAATTTGACAGCCAAGAAGCGAACGAACTAAAAGACCCATCTGGAGGAAGTGTTCCGTTTATAATAGCCTTTTTACCATTAAGCAAAACCTCGCCCGGAACATACGGAACTTTGAAGTTAGTTTCCGGGATGGTGGCTGAATTTAAATCGTCCGTGACGGGCGGGAGAGGGGAGGGGAGGGGAGAGGCGGGAGGAGGGGGGGAGGCCGGTTTTACCAGAGGTTCACCTAGCACATTGTTAGACGGTATCGAGGGGGCGGGCGTGGCGGGCGCGGCGGGGGCGGGAGCTCCAACTAAATCTTCTTCCGTAAGCGGAGCATCTCCGAGTTTAGCTTTCAATACCGCAGGATCGTCTTTAATTAACTTCGATACACCTGCTGCCGCACCGGTAAAGACTCCACCAGCGGCGCCACCGATCAAAGCTGCGTTGACTAATTCTTCTACAAGTTGATCAGATTTTTCAACCTCATTTTCTTTCGGGTTAATCAACACACGCAGTAAGTCAGGCTTTGCCTGACCGATTTCTATTGCTTGCTGAATAACTTCCGTTACGCTTTCGTCTCGTGCGCCCCGCACAATCTCCCGTGCAATACCTTTTTTAGCAACGGCCCCGGCAATCCTTATACCAAGCGCATCGCCAATTAAACCAAGTCCTTTCCCCATACCAATGCGGTCAAGGATAGCCTGGCCAAACCCGGCCCCAAAAGCTACATACTCATCGCGATCAACGTTTTCTTCATCTTGCCGCTGAAGGTTTCGCCCCGTATTAAACAGCAGACTTCCCGCGAGTGCGACACCCGTCCCGATAATCCCGCCGACCGGGCCGCCAAGCAAACCTCCTGCGATAATTGGGGCAGCTGTTATTCCCATCTCCGGAGCAGCAGAAGCAACATTACCAAGCGTAAACTTCGCAGCATCGCCCACAGAATGAACATCTGTAAAACTTGGCACACTGATTGGAGTTTCCGTCGCAGACTGGTTAAAAGCTTTTGCCGTTTCATTTGCACCAAGTGCCGTAGCCGCAGCGCCCGCACTACTTAATGCACCGCTGCGCAAACCCGCGCCAATATCTTGTAATAAATTATTTTTCGCGGGGGTGTTTTGTGCTTCCGGCGCAGCTACTGTTTCCGGCGCCGTGCCAAAAAACTTCGTGATCCCTTGTTCAAAAGGATCAGTTGTTGCTTGCTCCGGAGTGTTAACACCTACCGCAGATTTCGTCTTAAAAAACGTTTCGATACCAGCGTCGAACGGGTCGTCCATACTCTTTTCCTTTATTAGTTAGTTTTGGTAAGAGTTTCGAAAAGTTGGCGCGGCGACATACCACGCCCTCGTGCCGCATTGTTAAAAGCTTCTTGGTCTAACACTTGTTTTTTAACTGGATCGAAAATAGCCGAAGATAGTGTTCCCGCCCCTTGCGAGGCATCCTGCGCTGTAGAAACTCCACTATCTAATTCGGGGCTTTCTCCGGTCGGCACAACATCTGAAGCTGTTGGTTGTCCGCTTTTCATAATCTGATCGTCAATAGCTTTTCCTTCCGCACTCCCGGAAGCCCAAGCTTTTAAATATTGTGATGCAGCGGATCCTCCAACTTTATCCCGGATGCTCTTGTAGCGTGTAAAATTCATACCGTTTTTAAGGGATATTTCAAGCGAAACTTCTTGTGCGAGAAAGTCATTAAGCTCCGGCTCAGGTTGCGTTCTGTTTCCGTTAAAATCAGCACTGTCTTCCCAAGCTTTATGCGCAGCTTTCCAGGCAAGTTCAGCTCGTTTCTCCGGCGGCAGGCCAAGTGCGTTTGTCGTCGTTGCTGTGCTTTTTCCAACTTTGTTTACACGCTGTTGCTGTAAATCTAACTCTCGGTTTCTCTGTTTATTCTCTAAATCCTGTTGTGCTTTTTGTGCGTCCCGCTGTTCTGCTTCTACTTTGCTCTTATCGGCCTCTGTTGCCGCGCGCCCTGCCGCCGCGGCACCTTCGCCTAAACTTGCTGTAATATCCCCGGCAGTTCCGCGGGTAGTCGGGTTTGAAATACTGACAGCAAATTGCGCCAGCCCCGCGGCTAACGCGGGATTAGCTAACACTTCTTTCCACCCGAGATAGTTTTGCGCGATTGTCTGATCCCCAGTCGGCGCATTAGGCGCTAAAACAGAACCGAGGTCTTGCTGTTGTTGTGGCTGCTGGGGCTGCGGCGGTGTAAGCCCTGGAACAACTGCATCACGAAGCATAGCTTACCTCCCCCGCATGAGTGCGGCGGCTAACCCTCCGGGAACCGGCGGGGTCGGTTGCGCAAAAGCAATGTTTTGCTGGGCTAAACTTGGGGGCGCAAAATTCGGAAGAAAGCCCGGATTTCCCCCTTGGATTGAAACACCAGCTCCTCGCGGTGGTTCCGGTGTTTGCACAGCACCTAAGGCTTTTAAGAGGGTTGCTATTTTATCTTGCCCCGCTTGTGCTGGGTCCGGGGCGCCGGGTAAAGCATCCGCTAACCCAGTGGGGCGCGGAGTCGGTGTCGGTGCGGGACTTCCGTCGGGAAAAGTTAAACCTTGCCCC
>Ga0210044_10004257_pt1 | contig 20007 bp, 15 predicted proteins | sample CryGey13umfilter_2_FD_183959 | JGI IMG/M metagenome (GOLD analysis project Ga0210044, IMG submission 183959) | Groundwater microbial communities from aquifer in Utah, USA - Crystal Geyser 4/9/14 3 um filter (SPAdes) (version 2) | ecosystem: Environmental > Aquatic > Deep subsurface >... | reverse complement strand
TGTCCGCCTCGGCTTCCGCGACTACCAGCTCGCCTACATCGACGGCGGCATCCTCACCGCCCGCCGCGACCTCGCCCTCGGCGAGCCCCTAGAGATCCGCCTCTTCCCGGACTTCTGAGCCAACGTTAGATTTCCCCCTGCCACCTTCCCAAGGACGGGAAGGCTCGCCGATGCACCGCATAGCCGCCCAGGGCTAGCGAGCGCCCACGGCGAAGGGAACAAGCGCACAGACCTAGAGTAGGCGAGGCCGACAGGGGGTTAACGGTCGTGTTCAGCCGCGTTGCGGAGCGCAGCGGAGCAACGTCGGCTGCAAGCGGTTGTTAGCGGGCTTCATGCCTCGGCAAAGAGGCTAAGCTGTCTAGACTTCCTTGGCACGCTAGCGTTCGGTAACAAGTCCAGTATGAACCTGGCGGGTACATTGCCGAGTTCTCGCGGCTCGAGCTTGTGAAGTCCGCCGCCGTAGACTCGGCCTTCAGCGAGCATTGCCTTCGCGGAAATCTCGTTCAGATACGCCCAGACCTGACGTTTCAGCTCCGGGCTGTCCTGCAGAGCGCGTTCGATCAGCGACTTTGGATATAGCATCAAATACACATTCGCGGCCGTCGCCTGTGAATTGTTTAGTATGAATCGGAACGGCCGTCCGTTCCTTTTGTCGCTCCGGCCGAGATAGGTACATACAAATGGCGCCGGCGGGCGGTCTTCCTGGGCATACCAAGGATTCCTATGCCTACACAGATAGCTTTCCGCGATCCCCTGCGCTTTACCTTCCTCAAGATACGCCCACAGCTTCGGATAGCCTTCCCTGATCTTCTCTTCCGTCCACGGAGGATCTAGAAGGAACAACCGTCGCTCGAGGATGGGGTTTCCCCTCTTGTCCGCCTTAACCTCGTCAACCGGCAAGTACCGCGGACTCGGCAGTATCGGCTTGAACGCCTCCATCGGCAATCCTCGCCGCTCGATTTCCTCGACCGACAGGATGAAATAACCGTTGTTCCCTGTAGCCAAGCCGCGCTTGATCTTGAAGAAATCGCCCAGAACCGGTCCATCAGTGGCTTCATAGCTCTCCTTCATCGGGTAGCGCGTCCATTTCGGATCGCGACGCAGCGTCTCGACCGGCACAAGGCGCTCCAGCTTCGGCCGTTGCAGCGAACCGCCATAGGTGAACCGCACTTGATGCCCTGCCGACGGCGGCTCTTTGCGGAACCACACCACGGCCGACGACACGAGCGCGTCGCCGAACTGCACATCGTTCGGGTCGAACCGATGGATATGCAGGAGCATCACCTTGTCGAGCAGGTACCGCTTCACCGAAGCGCCGTAATTCACATCCATGAATTCGCTTGGTATAAGCCATCCGGCCAGTCCGCCATCTCTCAACCACGCATGGCTCAGACCGAGGAAATAGCAATACAGCCCGGCCAGCCCGCTGATCTCGACGCCGCAGACGTCCCGCGTGCGCAGCTTCAACCGCTGTTTCTCGCCGTTGATGATATGGTGATGCCGTACATACGGCGGATTGCAGATCAGCAAATCAAACTTTCCGGCATCCGTCGGCGCTTCGGCTCGCGTAAAGTCTTCAAGACGGATATCCAGTCCCGTATTGCCCCACAGTTTCGCCGCCGGCACGCCGTAGTGTGGGTCGATCTCGTACCCGACAGCCGCACCGATACGAGCTTTCGGGAACACGTCGAGCAGGGCCGAATAGAACGATCCTGTACCGATTGCCGGGTCAATGAAACGTACTTCCTCGCTCTTGCCTAGTTGTGCCTCGGCATACCGCAGTATGTCGACGGCCAGCCGAGTCGGCGTCGCGAACTGTCCCATCCGATTCCGTTCGGCCGCTTCTTTCTTAGCGTCCAACTCATCTTGCAAGGCCAGTCGCCGCGCCTCGAATTCTGCAATCGCTTTTTTTGTCATCTACAGACCAAACTCCCTGAGATCGTTTATACGGTGCTCCCATACCCAGTCGATGCCTTCTGCCGCCTCGTAGCCGAGATACCCGCTGTCGAAATATCCACACAGGAACAGGATGAACCGCACGTCCTTTCCGTAAGTCCGGCGCAACTGGTTCATCTTGGTGGCTTCTTCCTTGCGCCTCTTGTTGACGTTCGTAAAATCTCCTGCTGACTTTGCCTCGATCAGCAATGGCAGGTCGCCTGTCCTCGCCGTTTTCGGCATTACGACGGCATCCACCGGAATATTGATCGTCTTGCCCGCGCCTTCCTGTTCAACGGGCACGTTCAGTCGGAATGAGAATGTCCCCGGCTGCATCTCGTCGAACTTTGTCCCCTCGCCTGCTGGCAAATCCCGGTAGCCCAAATCTGTGAGCCACTCACCGATCGCGGCAAGCTGGCGCTTTTCCTGCGCATTGCGGATGATCGGATTGGCAACGGCACCGCACAGGCGGTCTGCCACAATCGTCGCGGCGCGATACAACTCCTGTTCCGACGGATCATCGCCACGTTCCAGCCAGACGAAGATATCCGGGTCGGCCATCTTCTCGATGATCTCTCCGATTTTCTCAAGGTCACGGTCTAGCTCAGGCTGCGACATGCGCGGCGGCAATCTGTTGTCCTTTTCCATGACCTTGACAAGGTTCCCCGAGACGCCGGCGAGGCCGATCAGTCGGTCCACAGCCAGCGGTGGGCAGGTGGACATCCGCAATGACGGCAACACTGACGGGTTCGCCTTCAGCAGCTCTACCCCGACATCCATCAGGTTCCTGGTCGCTTTTAGCGTCGCCTCGACATCCTTGGTTGTCTGCACCCGTGTAGTCCGGTAGGCCTCAGGCGCAAAGCGCATGAACCAGTCGTTGTACATGTCCACCGACTGCGCAATATCCTCTTTCCATCTGTCCGGCTTATCTCTGTTGACTGCCATATGCTGAGTAAATCTCCTTGCCCGCTAACTCTGTTTATACGGTTTCTTCATGACACCTTTAGGTTGCGAGGGCGCGGCATAATACGCCGTCGCTTAGGTCTACCTAAACCGCGTGACTGTAGTGCGTTAGGTTATCTGTAACATGCGGAACAGGGTGATCGATGGTTTCTGCATAACGCGCATGGGGTGTCGCTATGGCTTGCTCATCGCCCAACCCTCTCTTCGGCTCCTCGCCCATCATCTGATGGCGTGCGTCGCTCCCGGTTCCCACCCTCACGAGGCGGCCGCCTCCCCGTCCGGGGGAAGAAGGGGAGGCGGTCCGCGTCGTGTCCTAAGGGGGAATACCTCAGGTTTACGCAGGTGGCATGCCAACCGCGCGGAAAATCGCGGGAAGGTGACACAATCGTTAGTTTACATGGAGTTACTTAAACTTACGCACCCTAGGGCAGGAGTCTAATTGGTAGCTCCCGTTACCAATTAGGCCTAAACATGGGTAACGCCGGTTACCCAGTAAAACTCTCCCGACCCGCTGGCGTTGGCGGCCTGGGGGTGACCCGCCCGATGGCCTGGGCAGGTACCGCGCATGGGCGCGGGGCCGCATCGACGGGGTGCGGGCGACGCCCTCGGGTCTACGCGCGCGGGCCAAAGATCCGGGGTCAGTGGATCGCCAGGGCGACGGCCGCGCTCTGGGCGGGGCCGGTGGCGGCGACCACCGGTTGGTCGGTGTACTTGGGCAGGCGCGGGACCTTGACCGTGAGGGTGGTGGCGGTGCGTGCCACCAGCGGGGCGGCCTTGTTGCCGATGGTGACGGTGGTGGTGGTGTCGAAGGCACGGCCGGTGAGGGTGAGGCGCTGCTTGGGGAGGCGGTGGTCGGCGGAGAGGGCGGTGATCTCCGGTGCCACCGGGTTGTCGACGGTGACCCGGAGCGGGGCGGTGGCGGTACTGTTGCCCGCGCTGTCCACGGCCCACAGGGAGAGGGTGTGGTCTCCGTTGGTGGTGCCGGTGGTCTGCCAGAGGAAGGTGTAGGGGGGGGTGTCGGCGGTGGCGTGGAGGTGGCCGTCGATGAGGAGCTGGACATGGGCGATGGCGCCTTCGTCGGTCGCCGATCCCGTCACGCTCACCGCGCCGCGCACCGTGGCGCCGGCCGCCGGGGCGGTGAGGGCAAGCTGCGGTGGGGTGGTGTCGGGCGGGGGCAGGGCGGCGGCGAGGGCGGCGGCCGCGTCCACGCGGCCGGCGCCGAAGGTGGCGTCGCGGCCCGCGGCGCCGAGGTCGGCAGCGGTGGACTCGAGCACCGCTTCCAGCTCGGCGGGGGTGAGGTCCGGGGCGGCGGAGAGGAGCAGGGCCGCGATCCCCGCCACCAACGGGCTGGCAAAGGAGGTGCCGGAGACGGTCGCGGTCCCGCCGCCGCGGGCGGTGGTGCGGATGGCGACGCCGGGGGCGGCAAGGTCGATGTACGGGCCAAAGCTCGCCCACGCCGGGTGGTCGTCGGCAGCGTCGGTGGCGGCGATGGAGAGGACGTTGGGCTGGTCCGCGGTGGCGTCGTAGACGCCGCTGTTGCCGCCCGCGGCGACTACCAGGCAGCCGTGGCCGCGGGCGTAGGCGAAGGCACTCGCCAGGGCGGTGGAGGAGTGGATCCCCTCGAAGGAGAGGTTGATCACCCGCGCGCCGCTGTCCACCGCCCAGGTGACCGCCTGGAGGATGGCGAAGAGGGAGGCGTAGCCGTCGCTGTTGGTTACCCGCACCGGCAGGAGGGTGCACCCCCACGCCGCGCCGGCGACGCCGGTTTCGTTGTCGGTGGTGGCGGAGGCGACCCCGGCCACCTCGGTGCCGTGGCCGAAGACGTCGTGGGTGTCGCCGTTGTTGTCCCAGAAGTTCCAGCCCGGGAGGAGCTGGGCGGCGAGGTCCGGGTGGGTGGCGTCGACGCCCGAGTCGAGGATCGCGATGGTGATCGTTGGGTCGCCGTGGGCGAGGTCCCACGCCTCTGGCAGGTGGACGGTGGTGACGTGGTAGGAGACCACCGGGTCGTTGGGCATCTCCGCCGGGGGGAGGAGGCGGTTGCGCTCGACGAAGGCGACCGCCGGATCGCGCGCCAGCCGCGCCATGGCCGCGGTCTCCTCGCCGGGGTCGACGCGCAGCAGGTGGGTGCGGGTGGCAACGTCGGCCACCGCGCCGATCGCGGCGGTGGTCACCGCCCCCGCCTTCAGGCCGACGATCAGCTCTCCGTCGACCACCGACGCGGTCCGGCCGGCCAGGGCTGGGGTGGCGGCGGCGAGGGTGAGGAGGAGGTAGACGAGGGTTCGCATGTTCAGGCTCCCGGCGGCCGGATCGGCACGCCGGGCAGGGGGTTGATCGGCCGGCTTGTTTCCTGGCCGTGGGGGTCTCCGTGGATCGACGTGGTTGCCGATAGGACAGGAAACCCAACACCACGCCGCCGCTTGTCCCCCCTCACCCGCATGGCCGACGCTCTCTCCACTGTGACCACGACGCCCTCCGCCATCACCGGGCGCCGTATGGCGTGGCTGCCGTACGTCGCCCCCTTCCTGGTCTTCGCCCTCTTTACCTACGGCGGCTCGGCGCAGCCGGCGGCGGCGCACACCTGGTACGTGGCGAAGACAGTGGCGGTCGGCACGTTGCTGTTTCTCTTTGCCCGCCGGTTGCCGGAGCTCGACTGGTGCGCCCCGGCGGCGGATTGGTGGATCGCGGCGGTCGCCGGGGTGGTGGTGCTGGGGGTGTGGGTGGCGCCGGAACAACTCCTCGCGCCCCTGAAGATCGGCGCCGCGACCGGCTTTGACCCGTACCGCTTCGGCCTCTCGCCCGCCGCCACCTGGGCGGTGATCGCGGTGCGCATCGCCGGCGCCGCCTTGGTGGTGCCGGTGATGGAGGAGCTCTTCTGGCGCGCCTTCTTGATGCGCTACATGGTCCGGGCCGACTTCCTCGCCCTGCCGCTGGGTTTCTATCACCCCTTCGCCTTCTTCGCGGTCGCGGTGGCGTTCGGCTTCGAGCACGACCGGTGGCTGGTGGGGATCGTCGCCGGCCTGGTCTACGGCGGCCTGCTGGTGTGGCGGCGGCGGCTGTTGCCGTGCATCGTCGCCCATGCGGTGACCAACCTCGGCTTGGGGATCTACGTGGTGGCGACCCGCAACTGGACCTTCTGGTAGAGTCCGCCACCCCGCGTGGTGCGGGCGTGGAGGCGGTGATGGCGGGGTGGTCCGAGCTCATGAGCGGCGGGACCGAGCACTTCCTGAAGGGTGAGCTCGCTGACGCGGTGGTCGTCTTCCGCGACGCCCTGGCCGAGGCCGAGCAGCTCTTCGCCGAGACGGACGAGCGCCGCCTCCTCTCCCTCACCATGCTCGCCACGGTCCTCGCCCTCACCGGCGAACACGCCGCGGCCGAGTCGATCTACCGCCACCAGCTCGCCATTCGCGAGGCGGCGGCGATGGCCGAGGACGCCGGCCTCGCCGAGGCCCTGGAGGGGCTGGCGCGTTGCCTGCGGGAGCGCGGCGAGGCGCCGGAGGCGGAGGGGGTCGAGGCACGGGCACGGGCGGTGCGGCTGGCGCTTGCTGGCGGCGGCGATGGCTGAGGTGCGCCTGGTGGTGACCACCGTCGACTCGTCCGAAGCGGCGCAGGGGATCGCCGACGGCCTGGTGGCGGATCGCCTCGCCGCGTGCGTGAACATTCTCCCCGGCGTGACCTCGGTCTACCGCTGGCAGGGGAGTGTGGCGGTGGCCGAGGAGTGGCTGCTCCTGATCAAGACCACCGCCGAGCGCCAGGCCGCGTGCCTCGCCGGCCTTGCCGCCCTCCACCCGTACGACGTCCCCGAGGCGATGGTGCTCGACGTCGCCGCCGGCCTGCCTGCCTACCTCGCCTGGGTGGCGGACTCGGTGGTCCCGGAGGCGGAGTGAAGGGGTTGCCGCCGTGGCTACCCGTCGCCCACCCTGGCACGCTGATGCGCTGGCGACCGGCGGTGGGGGTGCGCGAGTCGGAGCCGGGGGGGTGCGGCGCGCGGGCGGCGCGTGGCTTGTCTCGTTGGCGCGCGGGCTTATGCCCACTTCACCCCGGGAGGCTGGCAGACTTGGTCAGACCGAACGCAAAGCAGCGGCGCTGGGTGCGGCGGGCTCCCCTCTTCGTTGCCTGACCCCGCGGCGCGCGAAGAACCGCTCCCGATCCGGACGCGCGCCCGCCACTTCTCCCCCCACGATCGACAAAATCCGAGAGACTCCTCGCTGGATGGACCGGCCATGGTGCTGATCATCGATAACTACGACTCCTTCACCTACAACCTCGTCCAATACCTGGGCGAGCTGGGGGCGGAGGTGGAGGTCTACCGCAACGACCGGATCCGGGTGGCGGAGATCCGCGAGCTCGCCCCCAGCCACCTGGTGATCTCCCCCGGGCCGTGTACCCCTAGCCAGGCGGGGATCTCGGTGGCGGCGGTGCGCGAGCTGGCCGGGGTGATGCCGATCCTCGGGGTCTGCCTCGGCCACCAGTCGATTGGCGAGGCCTTGGGTGGCCGAGTGGTTGCGGCCAAGACCCTCATGCACGGCAAGACCTCGATGATCCACCACGATGGCCGCGGCCTCTTCGTGGGGCTGCCCAACCCCTTCGCGGCGACCCGCTACCACTCCCTGGCGGTGGAACGCGACTCCCTGCCGCCGGTGCTGGAGGTGAGTGCCTCCACCGACGACGGCGAGATCATGGGGCTGCGCCACCGTACCCTGGCGGTGGAGGGGGTGCAGTTTCACCCGGAGTCGATCCTCACCACCGTGGGCAAGGAGCTGCTCCGCAACTTCCTCCGCATGACCGTTGCCACCGCGGCCTAGGGCGAGAGTCTTCTTCCCAGGAGAACCGAGATGTTTCAAGAGATCCTTCCACGGCTGCTTGACCGGCGGGACCTGACCGTCGCGGAGGCGGAGGCGGTCTTCACCGAGGTGATGGATGGGGCGCTGACGCCGGTCCAGATCGGTGCCCTGCTGGTCGCGTTGCGCACCAAGGGGGAGACCGTGGCGGAGATCACCGGCGCGGCGCGCGCCATGCGCGGTCACGCCACCCGGGTGGAGTTGGGCGACTGCGTGGCGGTGGACACCTGTGGCACCGGCGGCGACGGCGCGCACACCTTCAACATCTCCACCACCGCGGCCTTCGTGGTCGCCGGCGCCGGCCTGCCGGTGGCGAAGCACGGTAACAAGGGGGTGTCGTCGAAGTGTGGCTCGGCGGACCTCCTCACCGCCCTCGGGGTGCGGCTCGACCTCACCCCGGAGCGGATGGCGGCGTGCGTCCGCGAGGTGGGGCTCGGCTTCCTCTTCGCACCGCTCTTGCACCAGGCGATGCGCTACGCCGGGCCGGTGCGCGCCGAGTTGAAGACGCGCACGATCTTCAACCTCCTCGGCCCCCTGACCAACCCAGCGGGCGTCCCCTTTCAGGTAGTGGGGGTCTTCGCGGGTCGCTGGGTGGAGCCGGTGGGGAGGGTGCTCGCCGAGCTTGGCTGCCGCCACGCCTTCGTGGTCCACGGTGACGACGGCCTCGACGAGGCGACGGTGACCGGCAAGACCTACTACGCGGAGGTGAAGGGGGGAACGGTCCACCCCGGCGTGATCACCCCCGAGGCGGTGGGGCTCGCCAGCCACCCCGCCTCGACCTTGGTGGGCGGCGACCCGGCGGCGAACGCGGCGATCACCCGCCAAGTCTTGGCCGGTGCGGTGGGAGCACAGCGCGACGTGGTGCTGCTCAACGCCGCCCTCGCCCTCGTGGCGGGCGGGCGCGCCGCGACGATCACGGCAGGGATCGCCCAGGCGGCGGCGGCGATCGATTCGGGTGCGGCCGCCACGGTGCTGGAGCGGCTGGTGGCCTTCACCCAGGGCGGGTGAACGGGATGGCCCGCGGAGGCTGCCGGACTTTGTCCCGAGCGACTGGGCAGAGGCGGGCTATGGCCGGAGCGCGGGCCCCGATCGGCGCTTGCTCTTCGTTCCCTAGGAGTCAGTCGGGAGCGGTTCCTAGCGCGTCTTGGGGCCAGGCCACGCAGAGGGGAGCCCTTCGCGCCCCGCAGCGCTGCTTTGCGTTCGATCGGGATCAAGTCCGACAGGCGCCTAGCCCCACGCGGTTCGACCCACGGATTTCGATCCGGACGCGCGCCCGCTTGCTTGCGCCACGAACGCCCCACTCTGCCCGCCTCCCTGGGGTGGGACGGAGAGGGCCCGGCAGCGACGCGCCATCGCGGCGATCGCGGGAGCTGGTGCGGGTCGGGGCGGGCGTGGCGGGGGCGTAGGTGGACCGCGCCCAGCCTGGGCGGTTCGCCGCCTTCTACTTTGCCTACTTCGCCGGCCTTGGGGTCTTCCTCCCGTACTTCAACCTCTACTGTAAGCACCTCGGCCTCTCCTCGTGGGAGATCGGCGCCCTCTCCATGACGGTGCCGGTGGGGCGCGTCCTGTTCAGCTTCCCGATCACCCACTGGGCGGACCGGAGGTGCCGCCAGCGCGGCGTGATGCGGGTGGCCGCCTGGGGGTCGGTGGCGGCCACCGTTGCCCTTTTTTTTCCGCACCACTTTCCGGGCCTGCTCCTGGCCATGGCCGCCTACGCCATCGTGTCGGTCCCCCTTCTGCCCCTGGTAGAGGCGGTGACCCTCGAGGGGGTCGGCCACTACGGCTGGAACTACGGCCGGGTGCGAATGTGGGGGACCCTCGGCTTCATCTGCCTGTCGGTCGGCTTCGGCCGCCTCCTCGACGGCCTGCCGATCGTGAGCGTGGTGGCGGGGATGGCGGTGCTGGCGCTGGTCAACGCCCTCACCGTCGAGGCCCTGCCGCCGGGCCTCGGCGGGATCGCGCAGCGGGTGCCGCCGCTCATGCCGGTGCTCCGCCGGCCCGCCCTCGTCCTCTTCCTCGCCGCCTGCGTGATGATGCAGGCGTCACACGCCACCTACTACGGCTTCTTCTCCATCTACCTCGCCTCCATCGGGGTGGGGCCGGGGACCATCGGCCTGTTGTGGGGGATCGCCACGGTGGCCGAGCTGGTGGTGATGGCGGCGGCAAGCCGGCTGGTGGCGCGCCTCGGTGAGGGGCGGGTGATGGCCCTGTCGCTTGTCTTGGCGGCGCTCCGCTGGGGGGTGTTGGCGACCTCCACCCACCTTTGGGTGATTGGCGCGAGCCAGCTCCTCCACGCCTTCACCTTCGGCACCTTTCACGTCGCCGCCATCCACTTCACCCACGACGCCTTCCCCGCCGGCCTGCGCGCGTCGGGCCAGTCGATCTACTCCCTGGCCTCCTTCGGCATCGGGATGATCCTCGGCTACGGCGCCAGCGGCCTCCTCTACGACCCCCTCGGCGCGCGCCTCCTGTTCGCCGGGAGCGCCGGCGTCGCCCTGGTCGCGGCGGTCGCCATCCTCCCCCTCGGCCGGGGCGGTGGCGAGGGGTGAGGCCTCCGCTCGCCGTCGATCGCCACCCCGTCCGGCTGGCGCCTCGACCCGCGTGTGGCGTTGCCGTGCGCCGTCGCGGGCGCCCGCGCCGCCTTGTCGCCTCCGCGGGGGCTTCCTACACTGGCCGCGTCGCGGGCGGGGTAGGGGAGGGAGGCTTCGCCACGAACGTCCTCTAGTACGGGAGAGAGCTCATGGAAAAGAAGCGCGTCACCATCGTCGGCGCGGGCAACGTCGGCGCCACCACCGCCCGCGCCTTTGCGGAGATGAACTGCGTCCAGGAGGTGGTCCTGCTGGACGTGGTGGAGGGGATCCCCCAGGGCAAGGCGCTCGACATCCAAGAGTCCGCCTCCCTGCGTGCCTTCGACACCACGGTCACCGGCACCAACGACTACGCCGCCACCGCCGGCTCGGTGGTCACCGTGATTACCGCCGGCGTGACCCGCAAACCGGGGATGAGCCGCGACGACCTCCTCGGCACCAACGCCAAGATCGTCGCCGGGGTGACCCGCTCGATCCTCGAACACTCGCCGGACACTATCTTCATCGTCGTTTCCAACCCGGTCGACATCATGACCCAGCTTGTCCGCCAGCTCTCCGGCCCGCCGAAGCAGCGGGTGCTGGGGATGGCCGGGGTGCTGGACACGGCGCGCTTTCAGACCTTCGTCGCCGAGGAGGTCGGGTGCAGCTACCAGGACGTGGTGGGGATGGTCCTCGGCGGCCATGGCGATCAGATGGTGCCCCTGTTGCGCCTGTGCAGCGCCGGCGGCGTGCCGGTGCGCGAGCTGATCTCCGCGGATCGACTTCAGGAGATCGTCAGCCGCACCCAGAAGGGCGGGGCAGAGATCGTCTCCCTGCTGAAGACCGGCTCCGCCTTTTTCGCCCCCGGGGTGTCGGTGGCGGAGATGGCGCGCGCGGTGGTCACGGACTCCAAAAGGGTGATGCCGTGCGTCGCCGCCTTGGAGGGGGAGTTCGGCATCCGCGACATCATGATGGGGGTGCCGTGCGTCCTCGGCATCGACGGGGTGGAGAAGATCCTCGACTTCCCGCTCGACGCGGAGGAGCGGGCCCTGATGGACGCCTCCGCCGCCTCGATCCGCAAGAATGCCGAGTTCATCAAGGACTACCGGTAGCCCCATGGCCCGCTGGCCGCTTGCTGCCCTTTTCGTGCTGGTCGCCGCGTGCGCGGTGAACCCGGTGACCGGGCGCCAACAGGTGGCCCTCCTCTCCACCGCCCAGGAGGTCGACCTCGGGGCGCATGAGCATCCGGCGATCCTCGCCGAGTACGGCGAGCTCCAGGCGCCGGCGGTACGCGACTACGTGGCGCGGGTTGGGCAGGGGCTCGCGGCCCGCTCCCACCGGCCCGGCATCGCCTACCACTTCACCGTCCTCGACTCGCCGATCCTCAATGCCTTCGCCATCCCCGGCGGCTACGTCTACGTCACCCGCGGCCTGCTCGCGGAGTTGAACAACGAGGCGGAGCTCGCCGGCGTGATCGGCCACGAGATCGGCCACGTCACTGCCCGCCACGGGGTGACTCGCTACACCCAGCAGGCGGGCTACCAGCTCCTGCGCGGCGTGGCGCTGATGCTGGAGCCGGGGCTCGCCAACTGGACCCAGCTCTCCGACCTCGCCTTCACCGCCACCGTGCGCGGCTACGGTCGCAACGAGGAGCTCCAGTCCGACGAGCTCGGCCTCGCCTATGCCGCCGCCGCCGGCTACGACACCGGCCAGCTCCACCACTTCTTCGAAACCCTCCAGCGCCAGGAGCGCGACGCCGACGGCGGCGGCTATCACGGCCTCTTCGCCACCCACCCGGAAACCCAGGCTCGGATCGAGCGGCTGCGCGGCCTGGAGCGCGCCAACCCGGGCGGCAAAGAGGTGGGGCGCGAGGCGTATCTGCAGGCGATCGACGGGATCACCGTGGGGCCGTCGCCCGACGAGGGGCGGGTGGTGGAGGGGCGCTACCTCAACGTCCCCTACGACGTCGCCCTCACCATCCCCGGCGGCTGGCAGGCGCGCACCGCGCGCGGCCGCCTCCTCCTCACCCCGCGTGGTGGCGGCGTCGCATGGGAGGCGCAGATGCGGCCGGCGCAGGCGGGGGAAAACAGCGAGACGGTGATGCGGCAGCTCCTCGCCCAGGTCGGCAGCCCGGCGCGGCCGGCGTGGGCGCTCCACCCCCACGGCGCGCAGGTAGTGGACGCGGCGGCGAGCGCGGCGGGCAAGCCGGTGGGGGTGCGGATCACCACCTGGGTCCACCAGGGCCACGTCACCGTGGTCACCGCCCTCGCCCCGGCCGGAGCCTTCGCGCGGCTGGCCCCCGCCTTCGACCAGATCACCGCCACCCTCGCCCCCCTCACCGCATCCGAGATCCAACGCGCCCAACCGCTCCACCTGCGGATCCAGCGCGCCCAAGCCGCCACCTCCTTTGCCGCCCTCGCCGGCAGCGACCCCACCCCCGACCACGACCCCACCTGGCTCTCCTTTTTCAACGGCTACGGCGGCGCCCCAAACCCGCGCGCGGGCGACCTGGTGAAGGTGATCGCACCGTAGGGCAGGGCGCCCGGTGGCCATCCGCCTTCCCCGCACCGGCAGGGTAGAAGGCAGAAAGTAGAAGACTCCTCCCCCCGCGCGGCGGCGCCGCCGGGAGGGGGTTCCGCACTCCTAACCGTGGCTCGCACACCCGCGGGCGCGGCGCCCAGTGGCTGGGGGGGGCCGGCCTCGCGCGGGGGTCGCGGGGGGCGGATCGTCGTGCGGGCTCGCCCCTAACCTCCCCCGCCCCCCCGGCCGCCCCCGGCCGCCCGCCGGCGTACGGAGCCCCCCCGGCCGGCGGCCGGAGCGTGCGCGGGAGATCGTTCCTACCCGTGCGCAGAGGTGGGGCGCGGGGGGCGGATGGGCGCCAGCTCTGCGGGGGCGACGATCCCGTGCTCGGTGAGGATGCCGGCGATCAGCTCCGCCGGGGTGACATCGAAGGCGGGGTTGAGGGCGGGGGAGGTGGGGTTGGCGGTGCGCACCCGAACGATCACGCCGTCCGCGTCGCGCCCCCAGGTGGTCAGGACCTCGCCGGGGTCGCGCTCCTCGATGGGGATCGCCGCGCCGGTGGGACAGTCCCAGTCGATCGTGGCGGTGGGGGCGGCGACGTAGAAGGGGAGGTGGAAGTGGCGGGCGCAGATCGCCTTCTCTAGGGTGCCGATTTTGTTCGCCACGTCGCCGTTGGCCGCGATTCGGTCCGCGCCGACGATCACCAGGTCGATCTGCCCACGCGCCATCAACAGGGCCGCGGCGTTGTCGGCGATGATCGCGTGGTCGATCCCCTCGCCGGCGAGCTCCCAGGCGGTGAGCATGGCGCCCTGGCCGCGCGGCCGGGTCTCGTCTGCCAAGACCCGCACGCGCCGGCCGGCGCGCGCCGCCTTGTAGATGGGCGACAGGGCCGAACCCCAGTCGACGAAGGCGAGCCAGCCGGCGTTGCAGTGGGTCAGCACCCGCGCGCCGTCGCGGATCAGCTCCATCCCCGCCGCGCCGATCGCCTCACACGCCCGCGCATCCGCGTCGGCGATCGCTTGTGCCGCGGCGACCGCTTGCGCGCGCGCGGCCGCGAGATCGGCGGCGGTGGAGATCGCCGCTGCCACGCGCGCCACCGCGAAGAAGAGGTTTTGGGCGGTGGGGCGGGTGGCCCGCACCTGCTCTGCCGCGGCCGCGATCTGCGCGCGCCAGCCATGACCCTCGGCGAGCAGCGCCGCCTGGGCCATGGCATAGCCGGCGGTCGCGCCGATCGCGCCGGCACCGCGCACCCACATCTCGCGGATCGCCGTGCAGGTCGCCGCCACCGTGGCGAGGTCCGCGACGCAGAAGCGGTGCGGTAGCCACCGCTGGTCGATCATCCGCACCGTCGCCCCCTCCATCCACACGGTGCGATACGGTGTGCCATTGACCTTCATCGCTCCTCCTCGCCGCGGTTGGGTGGTTCGCAGGCGAGCGATTGTACGCACCCCTTCCGGTTGCCTTGAAGGCAAAGACGCACACGAAGACGCGGAAGGGGCGTCGCGGCGAAGCGGGGGGCAACGTGTGCACCTTGAAGGCGGGCTCGCGCGGAGACGCGGAGGCGCGGAGGGGGGAAGGCGATCGGCAGGACAGTGTCGCCGGCGGCGCGGCCTCGCGTCGTGGGGCATGGAAGGCGGGACGCACACGAAGGGGGGGTCGCAGGGGATGAAGGCAGCGGAATCCCTCGCGCCTTTGCCTCCTGGCGCCTTGGCGTTGGGTGGTTCGCAGGCGAGCGATTGTACGCACCCCTTCCGGTTGCCTTGAAGGCAAAGACGCACACGAAGACGCGGAAGGGGCGTCGCGGCGAAGCGGGGGGCAACGTGTGCACCTTGAAGGCGGGCTCGCGCGGAGACGCGGAGGCGCGGAGGGGGGAAGGCGATCGGCAGGACAGTGTCGCCGGCGGCGCGGCCTCGCGTCGTGGGGCATGGAAGGCGGGACGCACACGAAGGGGGGGTCGCAGGGGATGAAGGCAGCGGAATCCCTCGCGCCTTTGCCTCCTGGCGCCTTGGCGTTGTGCTGTGCGGGGAGGCGCCGGTGAAGGATGGCAGCGATGGGGGCTGGCCACTGCTCGATGCGAAGGAGGTAGGAAGTAGAAAGGGGCGGCGCTTCACCCCCCGGTGCGGAGCCTCCGCGCGAGCCCCCCTTCCAGGCACGCGCGGTGGTCGGCTCTTTGCCCACGACTCTACCCTTCTCTCCTCCCGCGTCTCCCCGCCGCGCGGGCGCGGTGCGGCTTGCGGTTTCGCTGCGCGCACAAGCTGAGTACCTTCGCCAGGGGGGATCGGGCCACGAGGGACCGAGAGGAGTGTGACCATGGATGAGCCAGTGGTGGTGGTGGATGGGTTGCGGACGCCGTACGCGAAGGCGTGGGGCGCCTTCGACGCGCTGCCCGCGGATGAGCTGGGGCGGATCGTGGTCGCGGAGCTTCTCACCCGCCTCGACCTTGACCCGCTCCAGGTGGACGCGGTGGTGGTGGGCAACGTCGCCCAGCCCGGCGAGGCGGCGAACATCGCGCGGGTGATCGCCCTGCGCGCCCACCTCCCGGAGGCGATCCCGGCGCACACGGTGCATCGCAACTGCGCCTCGGGGATGGAGGCGATTGCCGAGGGGGTGAACCTGATCCGCCTCGGCCAGGCGCGGGTGGTGGTCGCCGGCGGGGTGGAGTCGATGTCGAACATCCCGCTGCTCTTTTCGCGCGAGCTGCAGCGCTGGCTCATGGGGTGGCAGCGGGCACGGCGGCCGGTGGACAAGCTCGTGGCGCTCACCCTTCTCCGGCCCGCGTGGTTCAAGCCGGTTGTCGGCCTGCGCCTCGGGCTCACCGACCCGGTGTGCGGCCTGAATATGGGCGAGACCGCCGAGGTGGTGGCGCGCGACTTCGCCATCTCCCGCGTGGAGCAGGACCGCTTTGCCCTGCGCTCGCACCAGCGCACCGAGCAGGCGATCGACGCGGGCCGCCTGGCGGAGGAGATCGTCCCGGTCTATCCGCCGCCGGGCTTCGCGGCGGTGGTCCATGATGATGGCCTGCGCCGGGGGCAGACGATGGAGGCCCTCGCCAAGCTCAAGCCGGTCTTTGATCGTGCCTACGGCACAATCACCGCGGGCAACGCCTCGCAGATCACCGACGGCGGCGCGGCGGTGGTCCTGATGGCGGAGGGGGACGCCCGCGCCCGCGGCTACCTGCCCCTCGGCCGGGTTACTGCCTGGGCCTTCGCCGGCAACGACCCGGCGCGCATGGGGCTGGGGCCGGTCCACGCGATTCGCAAGCTCCTCAAGGCCACCGGCCTCACCCTCGCCGACTTCGACCTGGTGGAGATCAACGAGGCGTTCGCCGCCCAGGTCCTTGGTTGCCTGCGCGCCCTCGATTCCAGCGCCTACTTCCGCGACCACTTCGACGGCGAGCCACCGCTCGGGGCGATCGACGAGGCGCGGCTGAACGTCAACGGCGGCGCGATCGCCCTCGGCCACCCGGTGGGCTCGTCCGGCACCCGCCTGCTCCTCACCCTGCTCAAGGAGCTGCGCCGCCGCTCCCTGGCCCGGGGGCTGGCTACCCTATGCATCGGCGGCGGCCAAGGGGCCGCCTTCGTCGTGGAGGTCTGCTAATGGAGACGATCCGCATCATCGACCACGACGGCTTCACCGAGCTTTGCTTCGACCTCCCGGAGAGCCGGGTGAACACCCTGGCGGCGCGGGTCTTAGACGAGGTGGAGCGGGCCCTCACCGAGCTTGCCAGGCGGCCGGATCTCAGGGGGCTGCTGGTGACCTCGGCGAAGCCCGGCTGCTTCATCGCCGGCGCCGACATCCACGAGATCGAACAGATCGCCGACGCCGCCACCGGTGCACGCCTCGCCGCCCGCGGCCAGGCGATCCTCCAGGGGTTCGCGGAGCTGCCCTGTCCGACGGTGGCGGCGATCGACGGCGCGGCCCTCGGCGGCGGCTGCGAGCTCGCCCTGGCGTGTGACTGGCGGGTCGCTTCCGATGGGCCGAAGACGCGCATTGGTCTGCCCGAGGTGCAGCTCGGCATCCTTCCCGGCTTCGGCGGCTGCTACCGGATGCCGCGCCGGGTGGGGTTGGAGCAGGGGCTGGCGATGATCCTCGGCGCCAAACTCCTTGATGGCCGCCACGCCCTCAAGGTGGGGCTGGTGGATGGCTGCATCCCGCAGGCGATCTTTCGTGTCGAGGCGGAGCGCTTCCTGCGCGCGTGCATCCAAGGGGTCGGCAAGCAGCGGCCGCCGCGCAAGCGGAGCCTGCGCGCCCGCCTCCTCGAAGCCCTCCCCCTCGGCCGCAAGCTCGTCTTCGCCCAGGCGCGCAAGGGGGTGATGGCGAAGACCCATGGCCACTACCCCGCCGCCTTGCGCGCCCTCGCGGTGGTCGAGGCGGCGTGGTCGAACCCGCGGCCGCGTGCCTTCGAGATCGAAGCCCATGCCCTCGGAGAGCTAGCGGTCAGCCCAGAGTGCCGGGCCCTGGTCGCCCTCTACTTTGGCGCTGAGCAGCTCAAGCGCGAGAGTGGCGTTCCGGGCGTGGCCCCCACCGGCCGGCCGGTGGCGCGTGCCGGCGTCCTCGGCGCCGGGGTGATGGGCGGTGGGATCGCCCAGCTCATTGCCGATCGCGAGATCACGGTACGCATGAAGGACCTGGAGCCGCGCCTTGTCGCCCCCGGCGTGGCCGCGGCCCACACCCTCTGGCGCACCGCCATCGACCACCATCGTTTGGAGCCACGCGACTACCGGCGGCGCGCCGCCTGCCTCACCCCCACCACCACCTACCACGGCTTTCGCCACCTCGACTTGGTGGTCGAGGCGGTGGTCGAGCGGCTGGGCGTGAAGCGGGCGCTCCTCGCCGAGGTGGAGCGCGAGATCCGCGACGACGCGATCTTCGCCACCAACACCTCGTCGCTCCCAATCCACGAGATCGCCGCCGGCGCCGCCTACCCGGAGCGGGTGATCGGCCTGCACTTCTTCAACCCGGTGAGGCGCATGGTGCTGGTGGAGGTGATCCCGTCGCAGGCCACCAGCGCCGCCACGACCTTGGCCACTGTCGCCTTCGCCAAGCGCCTCGGCAAGGTTCCGGTGGTGGTTGCCGACCAACCGGGCTTCTTGGTGAACCGCCTGCTCCTGCCCTACCTGAACGAGGCGGCGCTGCTTCTCGAGGAGGGGAGCGACGTGGCCACCCTCGACGCCCTGATGGTCGAGTTCGGCATGCCCATGGGCCCCTTCACCCTGATGGACGCGGTCGGCCTCGACATCTGCCAAGAGGTCGCCGGCGTGCTCCACGGCGCCTTCGGCGAGCGCATGCGCCCATCGGCGATCTTGGCGCGGATGGTCGAAACCGGTCGCCTCGGTGACAAGGCGGGGCGCGGCTTTTACCGGGGCAAGGGGAAAAAGCGGCGGGTGGACGACACCCTCTACCACGACCTCGGAACTCGCCAGCGGGAGATTGGCAACCGCGCCGCGGCGGTCGACCGGATGGTCCTGGCGATGGTGAACGAGGCGGCGCGCTGCCTGGCGGAGGGGGTGGTTGCGTCGCCGCTCCATCTCGACATGGCGATGGTCCTGGGGACCGGCTTCCCGCCGTTTCGCGGCGGCCTCCTGCGCGACGCGGATCGGCGCGGCGCCCAGGCGCTCTGCGACCGCCTTGCAGTGCTCGCCCAGCCCCACGGCGAGCGCTTCACCCCGGCGCCGTTGCTCATCGAGATGGCGGCGGCGGCGCGGCCGTTCTACCCAGTAGGGTAGGGGAGCGCGGGGCTCAGGGTCAGGTCTTTACTTCATGCTCACCCCGCGACCGGGCATAAAGTAAAGACCTGACCCTGAGCCCCGCGAGGCCGAAAGAGCTGACTCCATGGCCCCGCCTCTCGTCACCCTGCTGACCGACTTCGGCCTCGCCGACACCTACGTGGCGCAGGTGAAGGGGGTGATCCTCTCCCTCGTCCCCGCAGCGACGGTGGTAGACGCGACCCACGCGCTCGACCCCGGCGACCTCCTCGGCGGCTGCCTGGCGCTGGAGTCGATCCTCTCCCACTTTCCCCCCGCCACGGTCCACCTCGCGGTGGTCGATCCGGGGGTGGGTACCGCGCGCCAGGGGTTGGCGGTGGCGGCAGGCGGCTGGTTCGGTGTCGGCCCGGACAACGGCCTGCTCACCCCGTTGCTCGCGTTGCCCGGGGCGCGGGTCCACGCGCTGCTCGCCGGCCGCTTCGCGCGCGCCCAAGTCGCCCCCACCTTCCACGGCCGCGACCTCTTCGCCCCGGCCGCCGCCCACCTCCTTGCCGGTGGCTCGATCGCGGAGCTCGGGCCATCGCTGGCGACTCCGGTGCGTCTGCTCCTCCCCGCGCCGCGGCCGGTGGCGGGCGGCGTCGACGGTGAGGTGGTGCACGTCGATCGGTTCGGCAACTGCACCACCTCGATCCGCGCCGCCGATCTCGCCGGCCACCCCCCGGCCGCCCTCGCGATCACCATCGCCGGCCAGGCGTGGCGCGGCCTCGCGCGCACCTACGGCGAGGTGGCGAATGGCGCGCTCGTCGCCCTGATTGGCTCAGGCGGTCGGCTGGAGATCGCCCTACGCAACGGCTCCGCCGCCGCCAAGATCCACGCCCAGCGGACCACCCCAGTCGCGGTGCGCTGGTAAAAAGCCGGCGCTCCCTGCCGCCTATGGCCGGGCGCGCACGGGCCTGATGTTCAACATCACCCAGCCAAAGACCTGCTGCCGGTACTGGAGGAAGGCTAGTGCGCCTAGGGCAGCCGCAATCGTAACGGGCCCAAGAGAGCGACGGACGAGAGCTTGTAGCGACACCACAAGACCCTCCAAGAAATGGGGCGAGCCGGCTAACGTAAAATTAACCGGCTCCGCGCTTTTGCGGAGTCCGGGTTGAATGTCGGGTTAGCCAGCTTTATTTGCAAAGACATCAACTGGCTTTCCGGTTAAGTATGACCGCGCAAGCTCTGCAACAACATCGTATGAAGTTAGTAGTTCCTCGTAGCGCCCAACGAATGTACCCCATGGATCCGCTAGCACCTTTTCCTTCACTGTGCGAATAAAGGCTTCTTCCATTCCGTCCATCTGCTCGTCCGCTACGCGCAGGCGCTCGAAGATGATGTGAAGGCAGTTACGCTCAATCGGTTCGAGGTGGGGATACAGTGACTCTTGGACGGAGTAATAACCTATGGTAACGGTGCTGACCGATAACATTGGCAGGA
>Ga0210044_10004256_pt1 | contig 20007 bp, 15 predicted proteins | sample CryGey13umfilter_2_FD_183959 | JGI IMG/M metagenome (GOLD analysis project Ga0210044, IMG submission 183959) | Groundwater microbial communities from aquifer in Utah, USA - Crystal Geyser 4/9/14 3 um filter (SPAdes) (version 2) | ecosystem: Environmental > Aquatic > Deep subsurface >... | reverse complement strand
CACAAGGAAGATTCATTGAAAAAGAGGTTAGTTGTAAAACAAAAGACATCGTGTTCCCACGGTGTTTTTTGTTATTGTATCAATTTTTTAATATTTAGGCTTTATGAGGACTTTCGTAATTCAAAGCACAGGAGAGAGGTGGAACATGTCCGAAGAAGAAATTTTTTGGTATCGCAGATTCAATGTACCGCCTTCTACTTGGGCTCCTATTACTCGTTTAAAATATTTATTTGGCTTTACTACTGGTGTTTCAATTTGGTGGAAAAAACATGCAATATCCGAGCAATCAATTCTTTCTTTTATTCATCCAGATCATTCTATTCCTGTGATAAAAGATGATGAATGGATAAAAGAAGAATTTTTACAAGGAAAATCTATAGACCCAAATAGGCCATTTTTTCCCCAAATAGAAAAATTGATTTATCAAATACCCTATGGAGCCATGCGTGATAATGGAAGTAATATTCAATCAATAGCGGTAGATATGATCAATTCACAAAATTGTTACATGACCTTTGGAGGGGCACACTGTAAGGATGTGTGGTATATCTCTATCTGTCATGATTGCGAACGTTCTTTAGATACCACTAACGGTACTTATTCAAGTGATGCTTTTTTTTCTAACCATTTAGCAAATAGTCATAATATAGTCGCAGGATTTCAATCTATTGAATGTTTATCAAGTGCTTTTATTTTTGATTGTCGTAACTGTGAGTATTGTTTTGGGGCGACCAATAAACGAAATCGAAAATATTTGTGGTGGAACGAGCAACTTTCAAAAGAAGAATGGGAAAAGCGACGACAAGAAATAAATCTTTCTTGTTTTAGTGTTTTTTCAAAATGCTGGCAGATATTTTTTAAACTCATAGAAGAGGAAGCGAAATGGCCAAAGTGTTTTTCTACGGCTTCAGAAACAAGCACTGGTGAATATCTTTATAAATGTACTCGTTGCTTCAACGGATATTGGCTTAAACAAAGCACTGATGTATTTAGTTGTTGGTTTTGTGATGATTTTCGAGATTCTGCTTTTTGTACTTGGACGGGGTGGGGAGGTGGAAGTTATTTTTCTAATAACTGTATTAACATGGATCAAATTCGATTCTGTGATGTTGTTTGGTATTCATCAAACATGGAGTATTGTTTTAATTGTCATGATTGTGAATATTGTTTCGGCTGTGTTGGTCTTAAGAAGAAACGTTTTTGTATTTTAAATAAGCAATATAAAGAAGAAGAATATTGGTTGATTGTTGATGAACTAAAAATAAAAATGCTTGAACGTGGAGAATATGGCCGTTTTTTTCCAGCTGATTTTTCTCCATCCGGTTTTGAGTTTTCAATGGGAAATTTACTTTTAGGATATACTAAAATTGAACTTGAATCATTTGGTGTAACCCATCTTGATTCTGTAAGAGGAATGGTATTTGCTCCTCAGCAAATGGATACATCTCAAGTGATTAATATAGAGACATTACCTGATGCTTTGGAAGAAATTAATTCAGATCATTTTGTGAATAAACCCCTTCTTGATAAAAAAATAGAACGTTTATTTAGTGTTACTGAGAGTGAATTTGGATTTTATCAAACACACAAACTTCCATTTCCACGAGAACATTTTCTTTCTCGTATACAATTCTTACTGCGTACTTCCAATATTCCAATTAGTAAACAGACAATTTGTTCTTATTGTAAGAAATCGATCACATACTACGAAAATCAAATTTTTCAGAAACATGATATTTTGTGTCGATCGTGTTATTTAAAGTATTTAGAAGAGAATGGTTGAAAATTTGATATGTCAAAAACTCCTAATTACGATGCGAAAGTGAAAGCTATTCTTGATGCAACCATACCTGGGGAGCGGGTTTGTGAACTCACAGGAGAGAGGTGGAACATGACCAAAGAGGAGATTGGCTGGTATCGTAAATTTAATGTACCACCATCAAAGCGAAGTCCATTTACAAGACTTGCTATACTTTTAGGATTTAATAGTGGCTTGGCTTTTTCTTGGAATAAAGATTACCGAAATGGAAAGTTGCTTATGTCTTTATTTCATCCTGATCTTCCTTTTAAAATTATTGAAGATCAAGATTGGGGTAAAGAAGATTATTCGATTTACGGAAAACAAATTGATCTATTGCGTTCATTTTTTGATCAGATTTGGGAATTAGAAACTACTGTTCCATTTCGAGCTTCACTATCAAGAAACAGCGATCAAGCCTCAATAGCTATTGGTGTAATTGAAGGAACAAGAAATTATCTTGTTGCTGGTTCTTTAGCAATTTCAGACTGTTTTTATAATTATGGAGTAATTAACGGGAAAGAAAATATAGATGCAGTTAATGGAGAGCAAATTGAACGTTGTTTTTCTGTTTCTGCAAGAAATCGATTAGCAGATTGCCAGTATGTTTTTGAATCATCATCTTGTTTTCAAAGTTGTTTTTTATTTGATTGCCAGGAGTGTGAATCTTGTTTTGGAGCAGTAAATAAACGACATAAAAAATATCTCTGGTTTAATGAACAGTTAAATGAACAAGCTTGGAAGAAGCGTCGGGCGGAAATTGATTTATCTGATTATTCGGTTGCTCAAACATATAAAGAAAAATTTTATACTCTTTGGGAGCAAGAAGCTGTTTGGCCACAAGCTTTTTGGAAAAATGTTCAGGAAAGTTCTGGAGAAGCATTATTTAATTGTTTAAAGTGCTTGCACTGTTTTTGGCAGTTTGGGTCCAATAATTTATTTTTCTGTTGGGCTGGTGTTTCAAGCTCTTGGAATGCTTTTTGTACTGCTAGTGGTTGGGAGACAGATGCTTACTCTTGTTCTGGTGGTATTCGTACCCAAGGAACAAAATACTGTTTAGCTTGCACCAATACTTCTCAAAGTGAATACTGTATTCATTGTGAAGATTGTGAATGCTGTTTTGGATGTGTTGGTCTTTCTCGGAAGAAATTTCATATTTTTAATCGACCATATGAAGAGGAAGAATATTGGAAACAAGTTGATGAACTTAAATGTGCAATGCTTGATCGGGGTGAATATGGAGAATTTTTTCCTGCCCGATTTTCTTTACCAGGTTTTTCTTTTTCTGCTGGCCAAATTTATTTAAATTATACTCAGCAACAATTAGATCAGTTTGGTACTATTCAATTAGATCCACGTCGATCTTTGATACTTGCATGTGAACCTAAAAATAAAGAACCTATTATTGTCGAAGATTTACCTGACCGACTTAATGATATTAATACAAATTTTTGTCATTGTCCTATTTACGATAAAAAAACAGATCGATATTTTAGTATTTTGCCAAATGAGTTAGAGTTGCGTAAACGGCATGGCTGGGCTATTAGTAAGGAACATTTTGTTAGTCGTTTGACGAATCTTGTACGTCATTCCAATTCACCAATTGAAATGGAGGCTCATTGTAGTCACTGTCAAAAATCAATCATCACCTATAAAAATTTTATTTTTCCAAAAAGGACGATTTACTGTCATGAGTGTTATTTAAAATATTTAGAAGAAAATGGATAATGATTTTATGAAAAAAAATTGGCATATTGCCAAAAAAGCTCCGGATGATTTTTTTACAATGTTTGCAGATGAGCATCCAGTCCTTTTGCAATTATTATGGAATCGAGGATTACAGACAAAAGAAGAAATTCAAGCTTTTTTAGATCCAGATTGGAATCGTGATATTTATGACCCATTTTTATTTAGTAATATTTCAAAAGGTGTTAAGCGTGTTTTTGAAGCACTTGAAAATGGAGAAATGATTACTATTCATGGAGATTATGATGCAGATGGAGTTACTGGAGCTGCTTTATTATTTACTACTCTTCGGGATATTTGTCGTTCATTTCAATCAAACAAAACCAAAGCGGTATTTGATGAAACATGCCTTTCTGTTTTTATTCCTGATAGAGAAAAAGAAGGCTATGGATTTTCACCAACCACTGTAGATCATTTAATAAATCATGAAAAAACAAAGCTTATTATAACTGTCGATTGCGGTATTAGTAGTAAAAAAGCGATTAAAAAAGCAAAGAGTCATGTAATAGATACTATTGTTTGTGATCATCACACTATACCAAGCGAACTTCCTTTGGAGGCCATTCTTATTCATCCGCTTCTTCCTGGAGAAAATTATCCAAATAAATTTTTATGTGGATGTGGAGTTGCTTTTAAATTTGCTTGTGCTCTTTTACAAGAAGCTAGAGAACGTGGAGGGGACATTAAAGAAGGACATGAAAAATGGTTACTTGATTTTGTAGCAATTGCAACAGTTACTGATGTTATGCCTCTGTTGGGTGAAAATCGAGTTCTTGAAAAATATGGACTTTTCGTTCTTCAAAAAACGCGTCGTATTGGACTCCAAAAACTTTTAGAAATGGCTGGGCAAAAAGGTAAAATTGATACAAGAACTATTGGATTTCAAATTGGGCCAAGGCTCAATGCTCCTGGCCGGATCAATCATGCAAATCTTGCCTTTGGATTACTTATTGAAGAAGATCCTTATCAAGCAGAGATTTTAGCAAAACGTCTAGATGATTTAAATAAAGAGCGACAAGATACAAGTGATTGCATGTATGAAGAGGCAAAATCACAAATAGGTAAAATAGGGGATAGAAAATTATTACTTGCAGTCAAAGAGGGGTGGAAACAAGGACTGGTCGGGCTTGTGGCTGGTAAACTTACAAATGAATATGGTTTACCGACAATTGTTGCTACCAAGCATGATGATCATTTTTCAGGATCTGGTCGAAGTATTGAGGGGTTCCATATCACCGAAGCTTTGTGTAAAGCATCTGAGTATATAGATAAATTTGGTGGACATCCACAAGCGTGTGGATTTTCAACCACAGGAATCGATCGTTTTACAAAAGCAATGGAGATTATATCTATTCATGCACAAGAAGTATTAAAAAATCGTGAAGTCGGATCAATAATCTTTTTAGAAAGTGAATTAGATTTTACCAGCATTAATTGGGATTTTTATGAAAAACTTGAACGCTTCGAACCATTTGGAACCGCAAATGTGAAGCCTGTTTTTTTTACTAGCAATGTTAAGATTATCCAAGTAGATCCAGTTGGTCGTTCAAATGCACATGTTCGTTTACTCGTTTCTCAAAATAATAGTCTGCCTTGGAAGATGATTGGTTTTCGTTTCGGTGATCATATTTCTTCTCTTATACCTGGGTGTATAATAGATGTTGCTTATGAAGTCGGGATAAACGAATGGAATGGAAGAAAGGAATTGCAATTAAGACTTGTTGATTGGGTTTCTCATTTATAATTTTTTTATTTATGATGTATTTGTCTATTTATACAGATGGTGGTGCAAGAGGAAATCCTGGACCTTCTGGTGCAGGAGCTATTTTAAAAAAACAATATCCAGATGGAAGTGAGGGAGAAATTTTTGAATCTTTGAGTGTTTATCTTGGAGAAGGAACAAATAATCAGGCTGAATATCAAGCCTTAATTCTTGCTCTTAAAAAAGCCAAAGATCTTGAAGCAACTCATTTAAATATTTATATGGATTCTGAGCTTATCGTAAAACAACTTCGTAATGAGTATAAAGTTAAACATCCAGAACTAGCCAAACGGTTTCTTGAAGTACATACATTATTAACCTATTTTACATCTGTTCACTTTACTCATATTCCTCGAGAACAAAATAAGGAAGCGGATAAATTAGTTAATGAAGCGATTGATCAGGGGATTGGGAAGAGATAAACATTGTATGTTATACTAATTTTCTATGTCACTTTTTGGAGGTTCAAAAAAACAAAGCATGCTTGGAGTTGATATTGGTATTGGAGGTATTAAGCTTGTTGAGCTTACAAAGGAAAAGGGGCATCTGCGTTTACTAACTTATGGATATTCACAGGGGTTTAATCAAACTTCTTTTTCTCCTTTTGATGAACCAAAACAAACCGCTGAATTACTTCAAACGGTTGTAAAAAAAGCACAAGTAAGTTCTCGTACAGCTATTGCAGCTTTGCCACTTTCAAGTATTTTTTCAACAATTGTTTCTGTTCCTTATCAAAAAAATCAAGCTGCCATAAAAGAGTCAGTTCAATCGCAAGTAAGAAAATTGACTCCTTTACCACTCGAAGAAATGATTACTTATTCTACTTTTATTGATCCAATAGAAAAAAAAGATCAAAAAACATTGATAAAGCAGACAGATGAGATAGAGAAAAAAAATATTCGTGTTCTTGTAACTGGATCTGCTAAAACACTGGTTCAAAAATACATCGATATTTTTAAACAAGCTAAATTACAACTAAAAGCACTTGATACTGAATCATTTGCACTAATTCGATCGTTAATTGGGAAAGATAAGAGTTCAATGATGCTTGTGGATATGGGTTCTTCAAGATCAAATATGACTGTTGTAGAAAAAGGAATTCCTTTTTATACACGAAGTGTTGATATGGGAGGGAAAAAAATAACAGAAAAATTTATGACTCAAATGGGATTATCTGAAATTGAGGCTGAACAAATGAAGCGAGATTTGGTACAAACAAATCATGAAATTGAATCAGGTAAAACACCCCTTCCAAAATTATTTGAAGAATTTTTAGAGCCACTTTTAAATGAAATGCGTTATTCACTCAAGCAGTATGAGAGTATGGAAGTTCGAGAAAATCATGGAGTGGAGAAAATTATCCTGACTGGTGGTTCAGCTCATTTACCTGGTATTCGTCATTATTTTGCAAATGCGCTTAATATGAATGTTTATGTAGGTGATCCATGGGCTCGTATTTTATACCCAGAAGATTTGCGTCCAGTTCTTGAAGAAATTGGTCCAAGCTTATCTGTGGCTATTGGTCTTGCAATGAGAGAGTCTGATTTATGAAAAATAAACCAAAAATTCTTCTATTAGAATCGGATAAGGTTTATGCAGATATTCTTCGAAAGAGGATGATAGAAAAAAAATATCAAGTAAAAATAATCTCATCGATTGAAGAAGCACGTAAAACACTTGAGCACACATCTTACCATTTATTTTTATTTGATATTGCTGTAAATCAAGATAGTGGACGTGCTTTTTTTGAAGATATAGAAAAAGAAAAAACTTTAATTTTGCCACCGATCATTATTTTAACAGATCATGCAGATCGAGAGACAATTCAAAAAATGATGGCATATGGGGTAAAGGCTTATTTTTTAAAAAAACAAACTCATATTTCCTCAATTCTTAAAAAAATAATTGAAGTATTAGAAAATTAAACCTTATGAATCAACATTTTTCTTCTCAAAGAGGGTTTCATATTTTAGAATTTCTTATTTTACTTGGAATTATTGGGCTTGTTGGTGTGTTCGCAGCCATTGCTGTAAGAGCTGCTCGATCAGAGCAACGAGATACAGTACGTCTTGCCCAAGTTCGACAAATTCAATTATCTTTGGAAGATTTTTTTATTGTGCGTAATACCTATCCAAATGGAGAAAGACTTGCGCTTGGTGTGGATCAAGCCCGTTGTTTATCGGAAAATGGATTTGTCCCTAGTTGTTCTAGTGAGTCAAATGTACTTGCTTCAAGTATTCAACCGCTTCCTCAATCTAAATCAACAGGAAATCTTATTTGTGGTAATCAAAAGAATGTGGCCTGTTATTCTATTTTTCAAGATGGTACAAATTATGGGATTGAATTTGAACTTGAAAATGATTGGAAATTAATTGGTCTTAAAAAAGGAATAAATTGTGCATATCCAGAAGGAATGAAATCAGGTTCATGTGACTAATTTAATAGAAATATTTATTTTTATTTTTGGAGCATCTGTTGGTAGCTTTATTTATACAAGCGTTTTACGAACTAAAGCAGGTGTCTCTTTATGGAACCGTTCCAAATGTAGACACTGTCAAAAATCTATTTATTTTTACGATCTGATTCCCTTGATAAGTTTTTTTGTTTTAAAAAGAAAATGTCGATTTTGTAAAAAGAGAATCTCGTTTGTCTATCCAATCATTGAGTTTATTAGCGGTCTATTATTCTTATTTATTTTTTTGCATCACGGATTTAGTATTTTACTTATTCGTGATCTTTTTTTTCTAAGCATTTTATTTTTTATTTTTTTATTTGATCTTTATTTTTATGAAATTCCTGACCGTTTTATTTTTCCAGCTATAATCATTAGTTTTTTATTGAATAATTTCTTTTTTGGATATTCTTTTGAAGATTTATTAGTTGCAAGTATTTCTGTTAGTAGTTTTTTTGCCTTTTTATTTTTTATTTCTCAAGGTAAATGGATAGGTGGTGGGGATATTCGTATGGGTGTGCTTATGGGTGTTATGTTAGGTTTTTATCATAGTCTTTTTGCTCTTAGCTTTGCTTATATTCTTGGAATGATTGTAGCAATTACACTTATTTTATTACGCAAAAAGACATGGAAATCTGAGCTTCCATTTGGATCTTTTTTATCAATAAGTATCTTTATTATGCTTATTTTTGGAACATTGATTCAATCGTATTTTTAATTTTTTTCTTTTCATTTTTCTGATAAGATATTTTTAAATATGGTAAAAAAAGAAGAACAAAAACGGATAGAAAAACTTAAACAAACGATTAATTATCATCGTTATCTTTATCATGTTTTAGATAAACAAGAGATTTCTGAGTCTGCTTTAGATTCTCTTAAACATGAGTTGTATAAATTAGAGCAGCAATTTCCAGAGTTTATAACCCCTGATTCTCCCACTCAACGTATTGGTGGAAAACCTTTATCAAAATTTAAAAAAGTTTCCCATCATCTCCCAATGCTTTCCATGGAGGATGTATTTTCAAAGCAAGAGCTTTTGGCTTGGTATGAACGAATACAAAAATTCACCAAAACAGCTTTTACTTTTTATGTTATGCCAAAAATTGATGGGCTGGCTCTCTCGCTTATTTATGAAAATGGTTTTTTAAAACAAGCTGCCACACGCGGCAATGGACGCATAGGAGAAGATGTTACACAAAATGTGAAAACAATTGAGTCAGTTCCATTACGATTACGTATTCCTCATAAAAATGAATTATCCCTTTTTTCAAAAGAAGTGATGGATAATTTGATTTTACAGAAAGGAATATGGGAAATTCGTGGGGAAGTGATTATTGGTAAAAAGGATTTTGAAGCGATAAATAAAAAACGCAAACTACAAGGGGAAGATCTTTTTGCTAATCCACGTAATATGGCGGCCGGCAGTTTGCGTCAACTTGATCCAATGATTACTGCTTCTCGGCCTCTCCAATTTGTTGCTTGGCGTTTGGAAACAGAGCTTGGACAAAAAACTCAACAAGCAGGAATGAAAATACTTGAACAACTTGGATTTAAATTAAGCCCAGGAAAATGGATAAATGATTTTGATCAGATCGAATCGTATTATAATTCTCTTAAAGAGAAGCGTGAACGCTTTGCGTTTTGGATTGATGGTACTGTTATTAGAGTGAATGAAAATGATATTTTTTCCCATCTTGGAGTGGTTGGAAAAACACCACGGGGACTCGTTGCTTGGAAATTTCCTGCTCAAGAGGTTACTACAGTTGTAAAGGATATTGAGTGGTTTGTTGGAAGAACAGGTGCCCTTACTCCCGTGGCTGTTCTTGAACCAATTATTGTTGCTGGAACCTTGGTAAAACACGCTTCTTTACATAACTACGATGAAATAAAACGTCTTGATTTACGGGTTGGCGATACAGTTATTCTTTATAAAGCTGGTGATATTATTCCTAAAATTAAACAGGTCATTTTTGAACTTCGTCCTCATACAAGTTTTCCTATTCGACTTATTAAACAATGTCCAGTTTGTGAGTATCCAGTAGAAATTAAAGACAAAGAAGTCATTCTTTATTGTGTTAATAGACAATGCAGAGCTAAAGATAGAGAACGGATTATTCATGCGGTGGTTGCTTTTGATATTCAAGGTATTGGTCCACAAATTATAAATAAATTACTTGATCATCATATTATTCAATGGGCTCCTGATATTTTTTCTCTTAAAAAAGAGGATTTGCTTGAACTTGAGGGGTTTGGAGATATTTTGGCTTCAAAATTACTTTATGAAATAAATACAAAGCAACATATTCGATTATCGAAATTTTTAGTTGCTCTTGGTATTAAACATGTTGGAGAGGAAACAGCCTTAGATTTAGCTCATCATTTTGGATCACTTGAAAAAATATGTTTGGCAGATGATAAAACATTTTTTGAGGTTGAAGGTATTGGAGAAGTGGTTGCTAAAAGTTTAATAGATTTTTTTAAAAGTTCAGAATCTCAAAAGGAAATTGAGGCGTATCAAACAAATGGGGTTATTATTGAACAAGAACCATTGATTCACACTTCTTCTTCTTTTTTTGATAAGACGTTTGTGATTACTGGAACATTAGAACAAATGAATCGAGATCAAGCAAAAGCATTGATTCGATCACTTGGAGGAAAAATAGCAACATCAGTTAGTTCAAAAACTGATTATTTGATTGTTGGTAAAGATCCGGGGTCAAAACTGACTCAAGCAAAAGGTCTTAGTGTAATGATATTGTCTGAGCAAGCATTTGTTGCTATGATCAAAAAATCATCTTAATTATTTTTTATGCTTTCCAAGGAAGATATTAAACATATTGCTAAACTTGCTCGACTAGAAATAGATCCAAACGAGCTTTCAACTTTTCAAAATCAGCTTTCCTCGATTCTTGAGTATGTGAAGAAATTACAAGAAATTGATACCACAAATATTCCCGAACTTGTTCACGCAGCTCAAGGATCAAATGTGCTTCGTGATGATAAAGAAATAATGTGTCATGAATCAGCTAAAAATCAAATTATTGAATCCTTTCCAAAGCACGAAGGTCGGCTTTTAGAAGTCCAGGCGGTTTTTGATGAATCCACTGATCCATCATTATAAGTATGCAAATTCATTCTTTATCTTTACATGAGCTTTCTCAAAAGCTTCAAACAAAAGAACTTTCAAGTAAAGAAGTAACATCTGCTTTTCTTGATCGAATTAAAAAGTATGATCAAAGACTTCATGCATTTTTAGAAGTGTTTGAGCAAGAAGCTCTAGAGGAAGCGTCAAAAATAGATACTAAACGTTGTCGTGATTTAGAAAGTTTAGGAGCCTTAGCTGGTATTCCAATTGGTATTAAAAATAATATTCTGATACAGGGAAAGAAAATTACTGCTGGATCAAAAATGCTTGAATCGTATATAGGAGCCTATGATGCCACGGTTATTGAATGGTTGCGTGAAGAGGGAATGATTTTTATGGGTACCACTAATATGGATGAGTTTGCTATGGGTTCATCAACAGAAAATTCATTTTTTGGCCCAACTAAAAATCCTTGGAATATTTCAAAAGTGCCAGGTGGAACCTCAGGAGGATCAGCTGCCTCAGTTGCTGCATCAATGGTTCCTGTGGCTCTTGGCTCTGATACAGGGGGATCTATTCGCCAGCCCGCTTCCTTGTGTGGAGTGGTTGGCCTTAAACCAACTTATGGTCGAGTGAGTCGATTTGGGCTTATGGCCATGACTTCCAGTTTTGATCAAATTGGTCCTTTGGGAAAAAATGTTCAAGATATTGCCCACCTTTTTTCATTAATCGCTCGAGCTGATAAACGAGATGCCACCAATGCTATAAATCAAGACATTATTTTAGATGAGCTTATTGGTAAGCAAGAAATTTCTGATTTACGAATTGGTTTACCCAAAGAGTATTTTGTTGAAGGAATGGATGAAGAGATTAAACAAGCTGTGCTTGAAGTGGCTAATATTCTTGAAAAACAAGGAGCAACCGTAAAAGAAATTTCTTTACCTCATACTCCTTATGCTTTAGCTGCTTATTACATTATACTTTTTTGTGAAGCAAGTTCGAATCTTGAAAGGTTTGATGGAATACGCTATGGATTTTCAAGCCAAGGAAAAAATTTAATGGAAGTTTATGAACAGACAAGAGGTCAAGGATTTGGAGCAGAAGTAAAACGGCGCATTATGCTTGGAACCTTTGCGCTTTCAAAAGGATACTATGATGCATATTATCGAAAAGCACTTCAAGTACGGACTCTTATAAAAAATGATTTTTTAGAAAGCTTTAAAGAAGTGGATGTCCTGCTTACCCCAACATCTCCATCTATAGCTTGGGATATTGGAGAAAAATTCAATGATCCATTAACCATGTATTTATCGGATATTTATACAGTTTCAGCTAATCTTGCCACCATACCAGCCCTTTCGCTTCCTTGTAGATTTTCAAAATCTGGTCTTCCAATTGGCGCTCAGTTTATGGCTCGTCCATTTGATGAATATCATTTATTTCAAGCAGGAATGTTTTATCAGTCAATTACAGATTGGCACAAGCAAACACCATCGCTTGTATGATCCCTTATTTTGCACTAACTTATTTTACTATCGGACCATTTGTGATTCATGTTTGGGGTCTTTTGGTTGCTCTTGGGTTTCTGCTTGGCACAGCCGCTTGTGCTTGGCAAGCCAAAAAACAAGGTCTTAATGCCAATATTTTTTGGGATCTTTTAATTTGGGTTGTTATTGGTTCAATGTTATTTGGCCGGCTATTTCATGTTATTTTTTATGAGCCTGTTTATTTTTTGCAAAACCCAATAAAAATATTATCAGTTTGGGAAGGTGGATTTTCTATGATGGGCGGACTTGTAGGAGCTCTTTTTTTGGGTATTTGGTTTTTATATTTTAAACGTGTAAAAATTTTGAGTTACCTAAATATAGGATTTTTTGGCCTACCTCTTGGAATTGGTATTGGTCGGATTGGTTGTTTTTTAATTCATGATCATCCAGGAACTCCTACGGATTTTATTTTAGGTGTTAAATATCCAGATGGAATCGTGCGCCACGATCACGGATTATATCTTTCTTTAGAAGGATTTTTGTTATTTTTCTTATTTTTATGGTTACAAAAAAAATCTATTCCCCAAGGAACTTTTTTAGCACTTTTTCTTATAATTGATGGAATTACTAGATTTTTTCTTGATTTTCTTCGTGCAACAGATATTGATTTTGCTGATGTTCGTTATGCTGGCCTTACCCCTGCTCAGTATATGAGTATTTTCATGATAGGGATTGGAGGATATTTTTTCTTTAAGTGGTTTAAACAAAATAAGCGAAAAAATATTCATCCATTTTCATCTGTTTAATAATCATGTTCATTATCATGCAAGTTTTCTATTTTTTCATTTTCTTGTTGAATATAAGCGATCCATCGTAATAATCGCTCCATTTCTTGAATTAGAAGTGGACCTTCATATTCTCCTGCGTGTGCTGCTCCCTCGCCTAAATTATGTTCTTTTTGATCTAAATGGAGATTGATTTCAATTCCGCCATCTTCCGTATCTTGTACGTATGCATGAAATCGAGGAAAAGGCCCATTTCCAATTCGTGCGGCATAGCTTATTTGTCCTTGACGGTTTCTTAGTTCACCATATCCTGCTCGGCGCATAAAATTACGTGCATTTTCACCTAGTGGACCTTTAAAAATATATTTCATAGATTTTTATTGTACCTTGATTAAGTTTATTTTCTCAAGGGAGAATTTTTAACCTCGACAAAATTTGCTTCTTTGCTTATAATTTGACCGTTTCCTCAAGTTATTTTTTTTTAATATATGGAGAGATGGCCGAGTGGTCGATGGCGCACGCTTGGAAAGCGTGTGTGGGGCAACTCACCGTGGGTTCGAATCCCACTCTCTCCGCCAGGACAATTTCTTATCGTGCAACCCACTTGACTCAGGTAGGCGGGGCGACCCATAGGGATGTGTCCCATGCACAAAACGACTCCTTTTCCGGGGTCGTTTTGTTATCCCCACAGTCATAATTCATAAACCGCTCAAGAAGATAGTTTTTTCTCCTTGTACATGAATCGATTCCGAAGATTGCCAAGTAGTCCGCACTTCTTCGAGTCTTTGCTGCATAATCAATCTTTTTTGGCTTAGAACAGCAAAGAACGACAGAAATCCGAGATGACGAAATTTATTTCGAAATATCTATTTGACCAACCCATAAGAAGATGGTTCACTCTAACAAATTCATTTCATAAGAGAATAAAAGATTGTATGTCTAACTATAAATTTACCCTTCTCGTGGCTTGTGCACTCGTTGCCGTTCTTGCGGTTTCGCAAACAACGTTTGCGCGACAAGCGTTGATCGAAACAAAGGCAACAGAGGAAGCGCGAAGACCACTTCCTCCGGCAGAAGGGGATCCCGTGGCAATGTTTTACGCCCCCGATTCTCCCATCATGAGCTGTCTGAGCGATGCCTACGCTCTTCCTTCCTCTAGCGTCTATGTCGCTTCTCCCTGGGACATGTCGTTTAGGCAACTCTACTCTTCTTCAAGCGGGCTCTCTCTTCCAAGAGAACAGATGCTTGATTTGAATGGAGACGGGCTTGTGGATTATCAATATGTCTATGTGAGTGAGTCGAGTCAAAGCACGGGAACGGTATTTACCTACAAGTCCTGCGTGTATTTAAACACGGGATCTGGATTCGAACGCGTGCATCAATGTCAGGCGTCTGTCACGGAATCAAATAATCAAGTCGCTTCTCAGACCTATAAAGGCGACTGCGCGGGATAACAGGTATGAAAGCCCTGGTATCATCCATCCTTTTAGGGGCCTCTCTTTTTTCTTTTGTCTTGCCAGTCACAACATTTGCCAAAGAAATCCCGAAGACCCCTCAGAAAACAACAGTAATGGAACAGCATGTCGTTACTCCCACTCAAACCCTGTCAGCAAAGACATCAGATACAAATACAGAGAAACAGGAACCGCTGGTAAACCAAACGGATACTTCACGAAATACCCCTCTTCTTCCCCTTGCGAAAGCTCCAAGTGGGGAAACAACAAGCTCAGAACCTACTAAAACTCCCGCGATTGATTCTAGGAAAATATTGACCAGCTTCCAGGGAAAACAAGAAGTAGATTTATTTTCCGGTGCTTTAAGTTACGCCGTTCCCATCCCGACTCCACCTGGAAGAGGAGGAGTAGAACCAAATCTTTCTCTTTTATACTCAAGTCTGAACCAATCCTTTGGATCTTCTCTTGGTTATGGATGGTCTTTGCCCACAAACGCTATTTTTCGTTCGCCAACGCGGGGCGTGAACACAACCTATGTAGCCGATGAATTCTCCGCAGACATTTTCGGTGGAACAAACGAACTTGTTTTGGTGAATGCGCAGGATCATCGTTACGCGGCAAAGACAGAATCCTCTTTCACTTCTTACGCATTTACAGGAACTTCCTGGACAGCCGTTGATCGCAGTGGAACAACCTACACCTTTGGATCGTCTTCCGACGCCCGTCAGTCCGATCCCAAGGACGACTCGCATGTCTACAAATGGCTTCTTGAACGCGTGGAAGACGCAAACGGAAATGCCATGGTTTTCGAATACACCTCAAACGGCAAAGGGGCAGTATACCCAAGTGTCATTTTTTACGGAGGTACGGGCAAGGAAGACGCTCCCTACAAAATCCAATTCACCCTCACGGATCGCCCACAGTACACGGATTATCGAACGGGTTTTTCCGTGACACATACAAAACTCGTGAGTGACATCGATGTTTTTTTCCTTGCGAATAGTTCAGAGGAACATATCTTGAACGAGCATTTTTCCTATACGAGCATAAACAATGCCGTTCAACTTATCTCTGAAATCACCGTGAGTGCAGGAGATGTCGTTTTACCAAGCACGAAGTTTACCTATTACAACGGGAGTGAGGAGACGACGTACAAAAAACTTCACACATTGTATCGTGTGGAAGAAGGAGAAGGCGCAACGCATACCTTTACCTACACTCCTTCGACTGCTTACCGAAAGGGAAATGGAACCTCCACAAATCTTCTTCCGTTTACCGTATACACCGTGAGTGCATACACAACGAAAGCACTCGATGATGCAGAGAGCTTCACCACCACCTATCGCTATGAACATGGCCATTATTTTTCTGATCCACAAGATGCATTTCTTCGTGAATATGCGGGTTTTGGAAAAGTAACAATTACAGATCCTCTTGAGTTTAAAACAATCAACTATTACCACCAAAGCGAAACAGATCCTGAGAACGAAGAGAATGCAGACCTTGGTGAGTTTGAGGACCACATTGCAAAAAAAGGACGTCTGTATCGAGCGGAACAGTATGACGAAAGCGGAAATCTCGCACGTGTTTCTCTTACAACCTGGCAAGGGAAAGAACTTCCGGATGCAGACGAACAGAAAGCGCGTACCTTTGTGTATCCCTCACAAACATCCACTCTTACCTATCTTGAAGATGGAAGTCATGAAGATACGGCAATAACTTATACATACGATGCATTTGGCAACATATTGAATGAATCAAACTTTGGCGAAGTTCAAGTCCATACAGAAGATTTTTCATTCACGGATTCCGGAACAGACACTCGTATCAGTACCCACACCTACGCCACAGACCCGGACGGAGAAATTTTGAGCGCCCCATCATCCACAACGATCACAGACACAGAAGGAATGCTGGTAGCAAAAACCTTGTCCTTCTATGACGATCTTTCTTATGGCAGTGTTGAAACAGGAAACAAAACAAAGGAACAAACCTGGATTACGGATGATTCTTTCTCAACCTCTGCCTACACCTACGATGCGTTTGGGAACGTTCTTACTCAAACAGATCCATTGAACCACGTCACAACCTACACCTACGATGCATTCAATCTTTATCCAGAAACGATCACAAATGCCCTGGGGCACGTGAAGACGTTTGTTTACGATTACAGAATTGGTAAACCAAAACAAATGATCGAAGTAAATGGTGCCATCACAGAAAGAGATTATGACGGCTTTGGACGACCTCTTCTCGAACGCAAAACAGGCGATAATGACACTCTTCAAACAACCGAAACGTGGGATTACAACGACACTTCATCTCCACGCTCCATAACGCACCATGCATATCTCTCCTCCAGTCTTTACACAGAAGACATCACTTATATCGATGGGTTTGGTCGATCTCTTGAAACAAAAACTCTTGATGAAGACGGAGACTACAATGAGAGTGAGACAACGTATGATGCACTTCAACGCATTGCTTCAACCACTCTCCCTGAAAAGTCTGCTTCGTCTGCCTATGACAAGGATACGGTTTCTCAAGCTATTGTTGAAACCTACGCATACGACGCTCTCGGTCGAGTGACGTCCGTTACAAACGTTCTCGGAACAACCACGACAACCTATTCCGGGTTCACCTCAAAAACCGTTACTGACGCGCTTCACAATCAAAAAACGTATATAAACGATGGTCTTGGACGTCTGACCTCTGTTACAGAATATATTGATGATGCGCCGTACACGACAAGTTATATATGGAGTGGAGGAGATACCCTTGTTCAGATTACGGATGCCCTAGGCAACGTCCGCAACTTTACCTACGACGGGAGAGGACTCCGTCTTACAGCCGAAGATCTTCATGCTGTTTCAGATACAACCTACGGCATTTGGACAGATACATATGATGCGGCAGGAAACAAAATATTTTCTCTTTCCCCAAACGGAACAACAATCTCCTACGTTTACGATGCCCTAAACCGTATCACCTCTGAAGACGCGTTAGATACCCCGGAAGTCGAATCAACCTATACGTATGATACCTGTACAAATGGCACAGGTCTTCTTTGCAACATTTCCGTAAATAGTGGGGCATCAAAACAGATGACCTACGAACCCTCTGGTCGTGTTGAAACGGAAACACGCACCATTGATTCCATCTCCTACCAAACCGCCTATACCTACGACACGGCAGGTAATCCTCTTACCATTACGCATCCGGACGGGACGGTTGTCCGAAATGCCTACAACGCTCTTGGGAGGCTCGAGCATGTCGAGAAAAAAACTCCAACAGATGCAGATTTTACATCCATTGTTTTGAATAACGACTATGGTTCGCACGGACACGTTGTTTTGGAATCCCTCGGAAACGGCACGGAAACAACCTACACGTACGATCCTTCTGCTCGCTATCGCCTGACAGACAAAGAGACGACTGGTTATCGCACGGAAATTCCTCTTCCTCCTGCTCTTCCTTCCGTAGTTCCCGCAACCCTTCAACATCTCTCTTACACCTACGACGCGGTCGGGAACATCACAAAGATTGTGGACTCATCAGAAACGGACGCGGCGAAAACCACGGATTACGTTTACGACGATCTTTATCGCCTCACAAGTGCAACCGTTTCAAATTCCTTCGATACTTCAAATGAAACAATTTCCTTCTCCTACAACATTCTCGGAAATATCACCTATCGATCAGACATGGGGACGTATGCGTACGAAGGTTCTCTCAGCGACTCCTACGCAAACCCACATGCAGTCACCTCCATCCTGAAACCTGATGGAACGACAGATGTCTTTTCCTACGACAATAATGGAAACATGACAGAAAATGGAACAACAAGCTACACTTGGGATTACAAGAACAGACTCATTTTCTCAACGATTACAGAAAATACCGTCACTTACGCCTACGACGAGGGAATGCAGAGAATCAAAAAAATGAGTCCCTCAAGTACCACCATCTATCCTTCAAGTTCCTACAATACCGACGGAAACAAAACAACGGTTTACATCAACAGAACATCCGGATCCACCGCCACAGTGACGTTCGACGGCACAACCTATTCCACAGACACAATCCACACCGACCACCTCGGTTCCACCTCTGTTGTTACGGACGAGGGTGGAAGCATGGTTGAACTGTTAGATTACCATCCGTATGGGACGGAACGGTTGAATTGGAGTTCAGATAGTTCAGGGGAAGCCGACTCCCAAAAAACCTACATTGGAGAGTATTCGGATGACGAAACAGACCTTTCGTACTTGAACGCAAGGTATTACGACCCTGCAAGAGGACAGTTTTTGAGTGAGGATTCGGTTTTTGTGAATGTGGGTGCGGGACACATGAAAGATACAATGATCTTGCTCGCAGATCCTCAACAACAAAATAGCTACCTCTATGCCAGAGGAAATCCCGTGTCGTTTGTTGACCCAGAAGGAAGATCAATAATGGATGCATTAAAACAAACCGTTTTTGGTAATTACTACCAAGGAAGTTTTTCTTTAGGTGGGTTAGCACTACAAATTGGTTTGGGGTTGATTGGTGTTGATCTCCCAGGAGACATTCGTGACATTACTTACGATGTTACCCATTCAGTACCTGGATGGCAGACAGGAATTGATGCCATAAGTCTTGTTCCATTCATTGGAATCTTAAAATACTCTGATGAGGCTGCAGGCTTCCTCCGAGGAGCTGGGAAGACGATCAACAAGTTGGATAACATAACTGTAAAAAGTTTTGGTCAAACTATTTATCAAGGATCAAGAGATCTAAATCCGACACTTGATGCGATAAGTAATAAATCGATATCTGGAAAAACTTTTTATAATGACCCATTTAATGGATCCCGATTATTGCCAACTAAAACAGATAAATACTACACCGAATACGATGTCATAGATACGCCAAATTGGTCTAGTTCAAATCGTGGACCAGAGCGAATAATCATGGGTCAAAATGGAGAAAAATATTATTCACCTGATCATTTTAAAACTATTCAAAAAGTGGATTAAATATGTTTTTATTTCTCACAAAAATTGAGTACCAAGAGTGGCAAAACCATCAAGAAGGTTTTGATTTCGTTGTGATTAGGACTGATGAAATCAATACTGTCGAAAAATTATTAGAAGCTTATCATGAGCGATTACAGCTCCCATACATGGGAAGAAATTTTAATAGTCTTTGGGATGTTTTGTTTGATCCATTTTGGATGTGTTATAAACGTGTAATTATTGTACATAAATATGGACTTCCTGATCTTAATGACGGAGATCTAAGGACATATCTTAATATACTTCACAGATCCATCGACAATAAATACAAACCAGACCCAAATATTAGTTTTACGATCGTGTTTGTCACTGAGAATGATTCTGCGAAAGTATTGATACAAAAACAAATCGAGATGTTAATGCAAGATGAAACGAAAAGTT